>OCTX012289939.1_pt1 | contig 13936 bp, 13 predicted proteins | sample 1539691 | NCBI WGS metagenome assembly OCTX01 (sample SAMN02144231, study PRJEB22623) | gut metagenome | biome: sheep rumen | host: Ovis aries | place: New Zealand | reverse complement strand
AAGGATGATTATTTATTTGCTTTTAATATAATGATTATGTTTTATAGTGATGTTATTAGTTATAAGATGGGAAATGATATTATATTGAGTGAATTTAAGTCTAATATAGAGAAATTTAGTGAATTGGATTATAATATTATTAATAGTATTCTTAATTTAATTATGGAAGTTAGGGAAGACTTGTATTCTAATGTTAATTTAAATCTTCTTATGGACAAGTTTATTATTAAGATGGAGGCGATATAATGGTTGTTGTTGGTGTTAAGATTGGTGATTCTAGGGAAATATTATATTTTAATGCTGGTAAGTTAAGACTTAAAAAAAATTTAACTGTTATTGTTGATACTGAACGTGGTTTAGAGTTTGGTACTGTTATTGATGAACCATTTGTTAGTGATGATAAGAAGTATAATGGTATTTCTAATGTTTTACGTATTGCGTCTCGTGATGATTTTAATAAGCATAAGAAGAATTTAAAGGATGCGAAGGATGCATTACATAAGTGTAAGGATTTGGTTAATGAGTATGGTCTTCATATGATTATGGTTGATTGTAAATATACTTTTGATAGGAATCAATTAATATTTAGATTTTTATCTGATAGTCGTATTGATTTTCGTGATTTAGCTAAAGAGCTTGCTTCTATTTATAAAACTCGTATTGAGTTAAGACAAATAGGTGCTCGTGATAAGGCTCGTGAAATCGGTGGTTGTGGACAATGTGGTAGACCTTTGTGTTGTTCTGGATTTTTAAAGGATTTAGATACTGTTAGTATTAATATGGCAAAGAATCAGGGTATTGCTTTAAATCCTAGTAAGATAAATGGTGTTTGTGGTAGACTTATGTGTTGTTTAAAGTATGAGGATTCTTGTTATAGTGAATGTCGTAAGTGTTTACCTAGTATGGGTAGTCAGGTTGAAACAGAACGTGGTAAAGGTAAAGTTGTAAGTATTGATATTATTGGTAAGAAGTATAAAGTTGATGTTCCTAATGTTGGTATTATAGAGGTTGAATGTGGAAGTAATTAATTATTTATTGGGTTATAAGGATTTAAAGATTGTTCAAAATACTGATATGTTTAATTTTTCTTTGGATTCTGTGTTATTAGCGAATTTTGTTAGTTTAAATAAGGGTATTACTAATGTTTTAGATATTGGTTGTGGGAATGCTCCTATTCCTATGATTTTATCTTGTAAGGGAGATTTTTCTATTACTGGTGTTGAAATACAGAAGGATGTTTATGATTTAGCTTTAAAAAGTGTTGATATTAATTGTTTATCTGATAGGATTAAGTTAGTTAATATGGATATTAATGATTATTATCTTGATTTAGAGAGTGATAGTTTTGATGTTATTACTTGTAATCCTCCTTTTTTTAAGGTTAGTGAGGGTTCTAATTTGAATAGTAGTCAGTATAAAGTGATTGCTCGTCATGAGGTTAAGTTGAATTTGAATCAGTTGTTTAAGGTAAGTCGTAAGTTACTTAAGAATGGTGGAGTTGTTTCAGTTGTTCATCGTACTGATAGATTGATTGATATTATTGAGTCTATGAGAAGTAATAATATTGAACCTAAGCGTATTCAATTAGTTTATCCTCATGTGGGGGATGAGAGTAATATGGTTTTAGTTGAAGGAAGTAAAAATGGTCGTCCTGGACTTAAGATTTTACCTCCAATGTACACTCATAATAGTGATGGAAGTTATACTGATAGTGTTATGAAATTTTTTGAAGGGTGATTATATGAGTCAGAAGAGTTATGATGGTAGTCCAGTTGTTTATTTGATTCCAACTCCTATTGGTAATATGGATGATATTACTTTAAGGGCAATAAATACTTTGAAAGAGGTAGAGGTTGTTTTTTCTGAGGATACTCGTGTTACTGGTTTATTATTGAAACATTTAGGTATTAAGAAGAAGCTTATTTCTAGTCATAAGTTTAATGAGGATGGTAATAGGGATAAGTTATTAGAGTATTTATCTAGTGGTTTTAGTGTTGGTGTTGTTAGTGATAGGGGAACTCCTTGTATTAGTGATCCTGGGTATGAACTTGCGCTTTGTGCGATAGAGAATGGTTATAATGTTGTTGGGCTTCCAGGGCCTACTGCTTTTGTTCCTGCTTTAATTGTATCTGGTTTGGATATTTCTAAGTTTACTTTTATTGGTTTTTTAAATAGTAAGAGTTCTAAGAGGCGTAAAGAGTTAGAAGAATTGAAGTATCACCATGAATCTCTTATATTTTATGAGTCTCCACATCGTATTAAAGAGATGTTAGAGGATGTTTTAAAAGTGTTGGGAAATAGACGTGTGAGTATTTCCCGGGAAATAACTAAGAAGTATGAAGAGGTTTTTAGGGGAAATATTATTGACATAATTCCTCTTATGGTTGACATTAAAGGTGAGTTTGTTATAATTGTTGAAGGTTCAAATGAAGAGGAAAAGTGTGACAATTTGACAATTCTTGAACATATTGAGTTTTATAAGAAGTTGGGAAATAGCGATATGGATGCGATTAAGTTAGTTGCGAAGGAACGAGGAGTCGCTAAGAGTGTTATTTATAATGAGTATCATTTAAAGAGGTGATTTATTTGAAACTAATTGTTGGTTTGGGAAATCCTGGTAGAGAGTATGAAAGGACTCGTCATAATATTGGTTTTATGGCTATTGATAGGATTGTTGATTCTTTAGGTCTTAAGTTTGATAAGAATAAATTTAATGGTAGTTATTGTGTTAGTAATGTTAATGGAGAAAAGGTTATGTTTTTAAAACCTTTAGAATATATGAATTTATCTGGTAATGTTGTAGGTAGGTTTGTTAAGTTTTTTGATATTGATGTTTCTGATATTTTAATTATTCATGATGATTTGGATATGGATTTGGGTCGTATTAAGTTGCGTCCTCGTGGAAGTAGTGGAGGACATAATGGTCTAAAGAATATTGAGGCTAATTTAGGTACTCAAGATTATAAGAGGGTTAAGGTTGGTATTTCTAATGATAAGAGGTTTGATACTAAGGATTATGTTTTAGGTAAGTTTTCTTCTAGTGATATGGAAATACTTAATCCTATATTAGATAAGATGCCTGATATTTTTAATGATTTTTTAAGTATAAGTTTTGAGATGTTGATGAATAAATATAATTAGATACGTGTTTGTGTCTTTTTATTCGTTGGGAGGAAATAATATGTTTGATTTATTTAAGGATTTTAAGCATGAATATGTGAGTGGATTAAATGATGAGTTAAAGAGTATTTATATTTATAATTATTTTAGTTCAAGTGATAATAATGTTTTAGTTGTGTGCAACAGTTTGTATGAAGCTAATATGATGTATCAGTCTTTATCTAATTACATTAATGATGTATTATTTTTTCCTATGGATGATTTTTTAACTAGTGAGGCTTTAGCTATTTCTCCTGAGTTAAAGGTTACTCGTATTGAGACTATGAATAAGATTATTAGTGGTCGTAGGTGTGTTGTTGTTACTAATTTAATGGGTTATCTTAGATATTTACCTAGTGTAGATGTGTTTAAGAATTCTATTATTAAGTTGGAGAGTGGAACTGATTTTGTTTTTAGTGATCTTGTAGATAGATTGATTAGTAATGGATATGTTAGGGAGAGTGTTGTTAATAAGACTGGTGAAATAGCTGTTCGTGGTTTTGTTTTAGATATATTTCCTATTAATAGTAGTAATCCTATTCGTATTGAGTTTTGGGGTGATACTATTGATAGTATTAAGTATTTTAATGTTGATACTCAATTAACTATTGATAGCACTGATAGTGTTAGTATTGTTCCTAATAGTGAGTTTTTAGTTTCTTCTGATGTTCCTTTTGAGGAGAGGTTTCAAAAGAATTTAAATAAGTATAGTGATGTTGTTAATATTGGTGGTTATTTAGGTAATGCTTGTGTATTTTTTAATAAGTATGATCATATATTAACTGGTAATGATTTACTTGTTGAGGAAATTTTTAATTATAATGTTAGTTTAGAGTTACCAGGGGACACTAAGTACATGTTTGATTTTAATGATATAAAGAATAAGAAATCTATTTCTTTTATGTCTTTTGATAATAATATGTCTTATGAGAATTCTATTAGTTATAGTTCTAATGATATTGATAATTTTGGAAATGGTATTGATAAAATTAATGAAAGACTTGATGATTATGTTTCATCTGGTAAGATGGTTGTTGTTTGTTTAAGTGATAGGTATAAGGTTAATAAGTTATTAGAGAGTTTAAATCGTGATGATTTAGTTTTTACTGATATTAATAATATTGTTGATGATAAGATTAATTTAGTTGTTAAACGTATTAGTCGTGGTTTTATATTTGATAAGTTTGTTGTTATTAGTGAGACTGAGTTATTTAATAAGAAGGCTACTGTTTATAATTATAATAGTAATTTTAAGTTAGGTAGTAAGATTCGTGATATTAATAAGTTAGAGATTGGTGACTATATTGTTCATGTTAGTCATGGTATTGGTAAGTATGCGGGTATTAGTACTCTTGTAAAGAATGGTCTTAAGAAGGATTATATAATGCTATTATATCGTGATGATGATAAGTTATATATTCCTGTTGAGAAGATTGATTTTATTACTAAATATTCTTCTAGTAATGGATGTGAGCCTACTTTAAGTAAGTTGGGTGGTAAAGATTGGGAGAAGATTAAGAAGCGTGTTAGTAAGCGTATTGAGGATATGGCTTATGAGTTATTAGAGTTATATGCGAAGCGTGAGGCTGCTCAAGGTTTTTCTTTTTTACCTGATAATGAGCTTCAGTATTCTTTTGAGAAGGAGTTTCCTTATCAAGTTACTCCTGATCAGTTAAAGGCTACTTTGGAAATTAAGAAAGAGATGGAAAGTTCTCATCCTATGGATAGGTTATTATGTGGGGATGTAGGATATGGTAAGACTGAGGTAGCTTTTAGGGCTATATTTAAGGCAATTATGTCTAATAAGCAGTGTGCTTTATTATGTCCTACTACAATACTTTCTAATCAACATTTTAATAATGCGGTTGAGAGATTTAGTAATTATCCTATTAGAGTAGAGGTTCTTAATAGGTTTGTTACTCCTAAGAAGCAGAAGTTGATTTTGGATGATTTGGCGGAAGGTAAGATTGATTTATTAATTGGTACTCATAGAATTTTATCTGATGATGTTAAGTTTAAGGATTTAGGGTTACTTGTTGTTGATGAGGAGCAACGTTTTGGTGTTAAGCACAAAGAGAAGATTAAGAATTATAAGAATAATGTTGATGTTTTGACTTTATCTGCTACGCCTATTCCTAGAACTTTACAGATGTCTATGGTTGGTATTAGAAGTTTATCTTTGATTGAGACTCCTCCTAGTAATAGATATCCTGTTCAGACTTATGTTTTAGCTTCTAATAAGCAGGTTTTAAAGGATGCGATTTATAAGGAATTTAGTCGTGGTGGTCAAGTATTTATTTTATATAATCATGTTGATGATTTACCTAGTAAGGCTATAGAAATTTCTAAGTTGGTTCCTGAAGCTCGTATTGTTTATGCGCATGGTCAGATGAATAAGACTGAATTAGAGGATGTAATGTTTAAGTTTATTAATCATGAGTTTGATATATTGTTATGTACTACTATTATTGAGACTGGTATTGATATTCCTAATGTTAATACGTTAATTATTGAGGATGCGGATAGGTTTGGTTTGGCTCAGTTATATCAGATTAGAGGTCGTGTTGGTCGTACTAATAAGATTGCTTATTGTTATTTAATGTGTGATAAGGGTAAGGTTTTAAGTGAAATAGCTGTTAAGAGACTTAATGCGATTAAAGAGTTTACTGAGTTAGGTAGTGGTTTTGCGATTGCGATGCGTGATTTATCTATTCGTGGAGCAGGGGATATATTAGGTAGTGAACAGTCTGGATTTATTGATAGTGTAGGTGTTGATTTATTTTTATCAATGCTTGATAATCAAGTTAAGTTATTAAAGGGTGAAAAGGTTAAGGATTTAACTGAAGAGATTGAAGAAAAACCATTAGTTGAAGTAAGTACATCTATTGATGACTCATATGTTAGTGATGAAGAAATTAAGATATTAATTCATAAAAAGATTAATATGATTGATTCTTATGAGAAGTTAGAGTCTGTTAAGTATGAGTTAGAGGATAGATTTGGTAAGATTACTGATGATATGTATATTTATATGCATCAAGAGTGGTTAGAGAAGTTAGCTAAGAAGTTAGGTATTAATGATGTTAAGCAGGTTAGGGATGTTATTGAGATTTATCTTTCTTATGATTTAACTAATAGTCTTAATGTTCAACAGTTATTTATTGAGTGTACTAATTTTGGTAGAATGTTTAGATTTAGTATTAAGAATAAGAGATTATTAATTAGTTTGAATACTAATAATTTAGATAAGCATTTTATCTTCTATATGATTGATTTATTTAAGTTAATAGAAGAGAATATGAATAAAGAAGCCGAGTAAGGCTTCTTTTACGTTTTAGCGTGTAAATATTTTTTTTGATTATAATTTTATATTTAATTTTTTCATTTTTTATGTTATATTTTAATTGTATAGTAAGGTGGTATTTGTATGTTTAGAATTATTAAGACTTTTTTAACTTCGGTAGTACTTATTGTGATTGGTGTTGTGGTAAGTTTTTATGGTAATAAAATACTTAATGAGTTTATTGATAAGAATGATCCTTTTATTGAGGTTACTGCTACTGTTATTGATTATGATTATGCTGGTTCGGAAGATGGTAGTGCATATATTATTTATGGTTATAATGTGGGTGGTATTGATTATAAAGTTTATTCTGGTGTTAAATCTACTAGTTTACCTGCAATTGGTGATACTACAACTATAAAGTATAATCCAAGTAATCCTTCTGAGGTTGCATTTTTAAATGGTTCTAATTATGTAGTGATGTTTGCTGGAGCTGGATTTATTTTAGTTGGTGTGTTTGGATTATTTAGATGTATTGGATTGTGTTTTAAGTCTTCTAAGAAAAAATCTTCTATTTCTAGTGAATTAGATAATAATATATAAAAAAATTGTTAGGTTTTCTAACAATTTTTCTTTTAGTCTAATACTTTCATTATTTTTGGAATTACTTGTTTTTTTCTTGATACGCATCCATCTAGGTATGTACCTTGTGGCATGTTTTCTATATCAAAGGCTTTTTCCATTATTTCTTGTGCTGAATTATTATAGTATACATAAGAACCATTTTTTAATATGTCTGTTATAAAGAATGCGAATACATCGTAGTTATTGTTTTCTGCATTTTTATTTAATAGTTCTTTATATTTTTCTATACTATCGTTAAAGTCGTTTATATCGAATGTTGATACTTGAGTAACACATATTTTTTTATTATTTACTTCATACATTTTGAAGTCTCCAAATAATATATCTTCTTCTGTTTTTCCTTTTAATGATGTTCCAGCTTTTAGCATTTCTAGTCCGTATTGATTTAAATCTACTCCAGCTATTTCAGCTAATTCTTTTGCTGTTTCTTTATCTAATTCTGTTGTAGTAGGTGATACTAATAATAATGTATCTGATATAATTCCTGAAAGCATTAATCCAGCGTTTTCTTTTGGAACTTTTATATTATGTTCTTTATACATTTTATATAGTAATGTATTTGTACTTCCTACTGGCATACTTCTGAAGTTTATTGGAGCCATTGTTCCGATTGATCCAATGTTGTGGTGATCTACTATTTCTACTATTTCTGCTTCTTGCAATCCATCAACTGATTGATCATATTCGTTATGGTCTGTTAACATTACTTGTTTTCTATTTTGTTTGTTTGTGTCTATTAATTCTATGTTTCCAATAAAGTTTTTGTTTTTGTCTACTACTGGATAGTATGTATATTTCTTTTTGTTTGCTAAATCAATGAAGTCACTTACTAAGTCGTTTTCATCTACTGTTACAATATCTTCTTTTATTGCGATTTGTATTGCGTAGTTACTTAGTGAAATCATTTTTGCTGTTTCATATGTGTGGAAACTTGTTTTAATTATATTTACTTTGTTTTCACGTGCTAAGTTTAATAGTTCTTCAGGAATATTATTGTTTCCTGTTATTACTATTAGTTTAGCTTTATTTTTTATTGAATATTCTAATACTTTATATCTATCTCCAACAAGTACTATTGTATTGTTATCTACTTTAATGTTTTCTATAAATGTTGTGTTTTTGAATGCAGCTATTGTGAATGTTCCTTCAATTGTATCATTGAATTTTAATACTTCTTCTGCTTCTAATGATTCTATAATGTTTTGATATGATGCATTTAATACTTTTGAATCGTCTGAAATCATATATTTTGCGATATGTTTCATTGCGATTAATCCTTCTACTTTTTTATTGTTTAGTATTGGGATATTGTTTATTCCATGTTCTTGCATATAGTTATAAGCATAGTATATTGATTGGTTATTGTCTATACTATGGTTATTATTATAGTCTAAATCTTTTATTTGTAGTTTTACGTTATTTAAGTATTCTGGTTTTTTTACATTAAAGTAGTTTAAAACGAATTCTGTTTCACTATTTATATTTCCTAATACTCTTGGTGTTGTATTCATTCCTAGTTGTTGTTTTAGGTATGATAGATTTATTGCTGATGTAACAGCGTCTGTGTCTGGATTTTTATGTCCAAATACGTATATTTCGTTTGTTTTTTTCACTTTTCATTCCTCCCACGTGCAATATTATAGCACATATTTTTAATTTTTGTATAAAAAAGGTATTTGTTGGTAAAAATATTATTTAGGAGAGTGATTTATGAAAGCTACAGGAGTTGTTCGTAGAATTGATGATTTAGGTCGTATTGTTATTCCAAAGGAAATTAGAAGAAATCTACGTATTCGTGATGGCGAGTCTTTGGAGATTTTTGTTGATGGAGATAATATTGTTTTGAAGAAGTATTCTATTATGAAAAATATAGATGAGTATGCTTCTAATTTGGTTGATTCATTATATTCTTTGGTTAAGAAGAGTGTGGTTATTACTGATTGTGATAGTGTTATTGCTTGTAGTGGTAATGTTAAAGGTTTATTGAATAAATCTATTAGTGATAAATTAAGTTCTAGTATAAAGAGACGTGAGAGTATTATTGAAAAGTATGATAAGGAATTAATTATTACTGATGATTTTAGTATTGATTCTAAATATGTTATTAATTCTATTATTGCGAATGGTGATAGTGTAGGCTTGGTTATTATTTTTGATAAGGATGAAATAGGTGATGATGATATGCTTATTGCGTCTCTTGCTAGTAAAATCCTTTCGAAATCTATTGAAGAATAATGTTTTTAATGTTATAATGTGTTTAGTTTTCAATGGATGCATTGTAATTTTATTCACATCTATTGATGTGATTTTTTTTGGAAGTGATTTATGAGAAAGTTAGAAAAGATTAGTTTTTCACAGTTTAGTCGCGATATCTGTGATGATAAATGTTTGTATGATGAATATAATTTACCAAAGAGGGCAACTCTTAAGAGTGCAGGTTATGATTTTTATGCTATAAATGATTTTGTTATTCATCCAGGTGAGGTATTAAAGGTTCCTACTGGTGTTAAGGTTATTATGAATGATGATGAGGCTTTTATGTTATATGTTCGTAGTAGCATGGGTTTTAAGTATAATGTTCGTATGACTAATCAGGTTGGTATAGTTGATGCTGATTATTATAATAATCCTGATAATGAAGGTCATATGTGGATTAAGTTACAAAATCATGGTGATAAGGATTTTGTTGTTAATAAAGGTTGTGCTTTTGCACAAGGGATTTTTACTAAATATTTAGTTACTGATGATGATGATGCGTCTGGTGTTAGAGTATCTGGTATTGGAAGTACTAATAAGGAGGGATAGTATGAAGGAAAAGTTTTATATTTCAACGGCTATTGCGTATACTTCTGGTAAGCCTCATATTGGTAATACTTATGAAGTTGTTTTAGCTGATGTTATTGCTCGTTATAAGAGGTTATTAGGATATGATGTTTATTTTCAAACTGGTACTGATGAGCATGGTATTAAGATTGAGGAGAAGGCAGCTGCAGCAGGTGTTGAACCTCAAAAATTTGTTGATGATGTATCTTTGGAAATTCGTCGTATTTGGGATACAATGAATACTAGTTACGATAGGTTTATTAGGACTACTAATCCTAGTCATGAGGCTATTGTTTCTAAAATTTTTAAGAAGTTATATGATCAAGGTGATATTTATTTAGGTAAGTACGAAGGTTTATATTGTACTCCTTGTGAGTCTTTCTTTACTGAGTCTCAACTTATTGATGGTAAATGTCCTGATTGTGGTAGGGATGTTCATAAGGCTAGTGAAGAGGCTTATTTCTTGAAGATGGATAAATACGCTAAAAGGTTAGAGGATTATATTGAGAGTCATTCTGAGTTTATTGAACCTGTTAGTCGTAAGAATGAAATTGTTAATAATTTTATTAAACCTGGTTTACAAGATTTATGTGTAAGTCGTACTAGTTTTAAGTGGGGTATTCCTGTAAGTTTTAATGACAAGCATGTTATTTATGTTTGGATTGATGCACTTTCCAATTATATTACCTTTTTGGGTTATGATCCTGAGGGTTCTAGTGATGAGTTTAAAAAGTATTGGCCTTGTGATTTACATTTAATTGGTAAAGATATTTTAAGATTTCACACTATTTATTGGCCTATTATTTTAATGGCTTTAGATTTACCTTTACCTAAGAAGATTTTTGGTCATCCTTGGATGTTATTTGGTAATGATAAGATGAGTAAGAGTAAAGGTAATATTGTTTATGCAGATGATTTAGTTAATAGGTTTGGTGTGGATGCAGTAAGATATTATATGGTTCATGAGATGCCTTTTTCAAGTGATGGTACTTTTACATATGATTTGTTAATTGACAGAGTTAATACTGATTTAGCTAATATTTTAGGTAATTTGGTTAATAGAACTATTAGCATGAGTAAGAAGTATTTTAATGGTGAGGTTTTAGCGCCTCATGAATTAAATGATATTGATAAAGATTTAATTGATGTTGTTATGAATGCTCCTAAGTTAATGGAAGAAAAGATGAATGAGTTGAAAGTTTCTGAGGCGATAGACTCAGTATTTGATATATTTAAAAGATGTAATAAATATATAGATGAGACAACTCCATGGATTTTGGCTAAGGATCCTGATAATCATGATAGGTTAGCTACTGTTATGTATAATTTATTAGAATCTATTCGTCATGGTGCGGTATTGTTACAGTGTATTTTACCTGATACTGCTGATAAGATATTCAAACAATTAAATACTGAAAACAGATATTATGAATCTTTATCTGATTTTAATGGTTTAGATATAGGAATTGTTTTAAATGATCCAGAGGTTTTATTTGCTCGTATTGATAAAGATGCAGTAATGGAAGAATTAAATTAATTCTTCTTTTTTGTCGTTTTTTATTTTTATTTTGTCTAATTTGTCAGTATATGGTGTAAATGTGTGTAAATTGTTGTAATTTTTTGTTTGGTTTTTAAAAAATATATTTGTTTTCTATTAGTATTTATGTTATATTGGTTTTGTTGCTGTAGTAAAGAGGGAGAATATACAATGTTAGATAATAGTAAGGAAACAAAGTATGTAATGTTGTTTTTTGCAGTAATATGTTTTATTTTGATTTTAATGATGATTAATGATTTTAAGGTTATTGATTGTTGTTATTTTATATTAGTAATTGGATTTGCTGCTAGGTATTATTTACTTGGTAGAGAGTAGGTGGTTTTATGGTTGATACTCATTGTCATTTATTTTTTGAGGATTATCCTGATATTGATGATGTAATAAAAAGAATGGATAATAATATAATGGTAGTGAGTGGTGTTGATGATGCTTCTAATAGAGAGGTATTGGAAATATGCGCTCGTTATGATAATGTTTATGGTACTTTAGGTATTCATCCTGAAAGTGTTGATGATAGTTATGATTTAGATTTTATCCGTAATCATATTAATGATCCTAAAATTGTAGGTATAGGGGAGATTGGTCTTGATTATCATTATACAAAGGATAATCGTGATGCACAAATTTCTTTATTTAGTAAGCAGATTGAGATTGCTTTGGAGTTTAATAAGCCAATTGTTGTTCATAGTAGGGACGCTATTAATGATACTTATGATATTATTAAAAAATATGGAATTGGTCATATGACTGATATTCATTGTTTTTCTAGCTCCTTGGAGATGGCACATGAATTTGTAAAGCTTGGGTGTAAGTTAGGAATTGGTGGCGTTTTAACTTTTAAGAATTCTTCTAGGTTAAAAGAGGTTGTTTCTGGTATTGATATTTCTAATTTAATTTTAGAAACTGATAGTCCTTATATGACGCCTGAACCTTTTAGAGGAAAAAGAAATGAGCCTTATAATATTTTATATGTTGCTCAAAAGATTTCTGAAATTAAGAATATAAGTTTAGATGATGTGTTAAGAATTACCAGCAAAAATTCTTTTGATTTGTTTGATTTTAGATAGTATTTCGTGGTATGATATTTCCGTTTCATGTGAGGTGAAATATGATATTTTCTAAATTTCTTACAATGAAGAGGTTTTTTGCTTTTTTATTTTTGACATCTACTTCATTTGCAGGAATGGCATTTAGTAGGACAATTATTGTTTCAAATGATAGTTTTGATAAATCTTCAACGCTTTCTGTTGTTCCTATATCATATGATGTTGAAACACGTTATAGTGACGATTTATTGTATGGTGAGGAAAAGGTAGTTCAAGAAGGTATTGATGGTTATGCTTTAGAGTCTGGAACAGTTGTTGTTGAACCTACTAATAAGATTATAGAAGTAGGAAGGGGACCAATCTCTATTTCTTATGGGTCTACTACTGGTTATGGCGCAAATTGTGTCGGATGTAGTGGTAATGTTGCTTGTTCAACTAGAAATGGTACTCATAATTTGATAAGAGATGGTATTTATTATAATGATTCTAAGTATGGTAATGTTAGAATTATAGCTGCTGATAATAGTTTGTATTCATGTGGTACTATTATTGAAATAGATAATGGTATTATGGATCCTTTTATGGCGATTGTACTTGATACGGGTGGCGCTATGAGAAGTGCATGGAGTAATGGTAATATTTTGATTGATATTGCTTTTCCTAGTGAGTATTCTAATGGGGTAAATGATGCAACTAATAAAAGTGGCAATGTAAAGTTTAAGGTATATAGAAACGGTTGGTAACTATATATCTTTCTTTTTTTTAATTTTTATGTTATAAATAAATTGGTGATGTTATGAGAGAACTACTATTATTAATTATTTCAATTTTACCTGTTTATTTAGTTGCACGTTATATTTATAAAAAGGATAAGGATAAGGAACCTAGAAGTTTAATTATTAAATTATTTTTAGGAGGATTAGGCGCTTTTGTTTTAACTATTATTATTACGTTGTTGCTTAGTTTGTTTTTCCCTAGTTTGTTATCGGATACTATGGATACTGATTTGATTAGTTTATTTTTTCATGTATTTTTTGGTGTTGCTTTGATTGAGGAATTTTCTAAGTGGATTTTTGTTTATAATATTTCTTATAATAGCAAAGAGTTTGATCAAATGTATGATATGATTGTTTATGCAGTTTTTGTTTCTTTGGGGTTTGCTTGTATTGAGAATATCTTTTATGTTTTTGAACATGGTTTTGGTACAGGTATTATAAGGGGTTTACTTGCTGTTCCAGGTCATGCATGTGATGGTGTTTTTATGGGATATTATTTAGCAATGGCAAAGGTTTTTGATGTTAAAGGTGATAAGGAATCTAAAAAAAATAATATTTTATTGAGTATTCTTATTCCTGTTTTATTACATGGATTTTATGATTATTGTTTATTTTCACAAAGGGTTTTATTTATAGGACTATTCTT
>OCTX012280267.1_pt1 | contig 13939 bp, 9 predicted proteins | sample 1539691 | NCBI WGS metagenome assembly OCTX01 (sample SAMN02144231, study PRJEB22623) | gut metagenome | biome: sheep rumen | host: Ovis aries | place: New Zealand | reverse complement strand
GCAGGGAGCTCCGTGAGGGAGTTGACGATCGAGTAAACAGCGACCTCGGGGTCGACCGAATAGGGATTCGTGAGAAAAGTGGAATCCAGTGTCACTGTGCAGATGTTGTCACGGGTCAGAATGTTTACGACTTTCGTATTTTCATTGACCGTCGGATAATTGAAATCCGTATTCGGCCCATGGATGATTTCCTGAACGACCAGTCTCTCCATGGGAATATTACTGTTGAAAACAACAGTTCTGTAAGTCTCGACCAGCGATTTGCCGTCCTCAGAAGCAAAATAAAGGTGGATTTCCTCACGCTCGAAGTTGAGCATTTCGCTGCCGGCGTTGTAGATAAACTGGTTCGCGGTCATATTTTCCGATTTGTTCCCGTGTTCATCCACGATCAGGGCGCCGTTCACACGGATTGTGACGTGGTGGATTTCAGTAAGTTCACACAACGTGTTGACGATTGCGGCACGGGTCAGCTTTTCGGAGATCGTATCCATACTCCGATACTCTCCGGAAAACTCCAGAAGCACTGTATCATTCTCGATCGAGTAATCCTTGCGTTCAAATCCGCTGATGGGTGCGCAATACATCTCACCGTCCGGGACAGATGCAAGAAGGTCCAGCAGTTCTTCTGTCTTTCCATAGACGGATTCCGCATGGAGCTTCTGGGCTTTGGGAATGAGTCCGGTTTTTTCTGGATTCAGATAAAAAACACGTGCTGCCTCCTCGTCTTCTTTCGCTGCTGCACAGCCTGAAAGGCTGCCGCACAGACCGCCCAGAAGACACAGAATAAGAAGGTATGCTATGATTCGGCTCAGCTTTGCATTCCGAAATAGAGGCTGCACAGCTTTTTTCGACCGGAGATCTGTACGGAATTCTGTCTGGAAATCCCTCCGGAAATCCGGCTGGAAATCTGTCTGGAAATCTGTCCGGAAATCCGACTGGAGATTCGTCAGGAAAGCGGTATCTTTTTTCATTTCCGATGCCCCCCTTCCTGTCCCGGTGCTTTATCTTCGAAATTCTCATTCACCAGCTCCCGGTCATAGCTCTGCGGATTCTGCTGGTTTTGCGGATTCTGCTGGTTTTGCGGATTCTGCTGATTTTGCGGTTTTTGCAAATTTTGAGGATTTTGCTGATTCTGCGGATTGTCCGCCGCTTTTGACCCGGGCTTGAATTTACGCCTGGAGACATGGACTGTTTTTTCCATGTATTCTTTTTTGGCACTGTCTTTTCTGCCTCCCCGCAAAAGACGCAGGATCTGTCTGCGCTGATTCCCGACACGCAGTTCCATAGGCTGCTCAGAATAATGAATGGGGATCCGCACTGTAAAGGTTGTTCCTTCTCCCTCTTTGCTCTCGACCGAAATCGTTCCGTGATGGCGGATGATCGCGATCTTTGTGATCGACAGCCCAAGTCCGGTGCCGCCGATCTCACGGGAGCGGGATTTGTCTACACGATAAAATCTCTCAAAGATGCGTGTCTGCTCCTCTTCGGGAATTCCGATGCCGTTATCCGAGACGATCAGTTCAAAATATTCTTCATCCGCATCGACGGTAACAGTGACCTCTCCATGCTCCCTGTTGTATTTGATAGCATTTTCCACCAGATTTGTCAGCACCAGATTTATGCGGGTGGAATCGACCTCCGCCAATACCTCCCTGCGATTCACAAGGGTCAGTGCAATATCCCGGGTTTCCGCGATCGGACGCATGCGCTTTAAGACATTTTTGGCAAGCCCGTTGATATCCGTCTCTGACACCTCGAAATCAATATCAGTCCTGTCCTCCTTGACCAGGGCCAGAAGATCCGAAATGATCTTGTTTTCACGGTCGATCTCGCTGTCGATATCCTCCAGGAATTCCCTGTAGACAGCGGCATCCACATTCTCCTCCGACAACAGAGACGCTGCCAGAACTTTCATGGATGTCATGGGTGTCTTGAGCTCATGAGAAACATTGGCGACAAACTCCTGCCGCGACTGGTCCAGAGCGTTCATGCGGCCAAGAACAGTATTGAAGGAGTCCGCGATGTGCATAGTCTCTGTGTACTGAGGCGCGGAAATGGGCTCGTTGGAATATCCCTCCTTGACTTCAAGGATGTCTATGGACAGCTTTTCAAAAGGACGCACGAGCATACCGGAAAAAAAGATGGACGCAAAAAAGACAATGACCAGCATGACCAGCTGCAGCATAAAAGCCTTTCTTCTCAGGATTTCCTTGGTCTTCTGGATATATTCCGTAGAAGTGCTGGCAAGCAGTACGCCTCGTACTGTATTGGCCTGGTTATTCCCGTCGTTCTGGATTCCCTGTATGGAATCACTGCTTTTATCTTTTTCGGAAGTGCTGTCCCTGCTGTTTACAACATAGTCCAGGCCCTCCATGGATTTGGTCTCGATGATAGGGACGACAATTTCGATGAATCCGTATTTTCTGTCGTAATTTTCCGATCCATTGCGCTCTCCTGTCACAAGACAGGAAATGACATCCTGGGAGACGATCGTCTTGTTCTCCGACAGCCCGTAAGTGTCCTTGACAACCGTCAGCGTCGTGTCGATGATCATGAGTCGTCCATCGTACAGGGTCGAGAATTCGGAGAGCTCCGCGTCGACCTGTCCGGACTCGGGGTTGACCAGATAGTTGCTGTTGATCAGGTGGTTGGCCAGGGATCGGAGCTGCCCTTTTACCTGCTCCACACGCACTTCGACAGCACGCTCCTCATAGTTTCGAAGGATACCGTTCTGTAACAGAATGCACGGCACCACACCGACCATAAATATAATGATGAAAAATATGACCCGCAGACTTTTGAAAATAGTCAGTCTGTCAAGGATCTTCCTGATTTTTTCACGCATAGATTTTCTTTATCTTACAAACACAAAACTACAGCTTTCAAGCCTGGGACAACTGCTTACAGGCACGTAACTGCTGCTTTCAAGCCTGGGACTGCTGCTTACAGGCACGTAACTGCTGCTTTTAAGCCAGGAACAACTTATCCCGTCTGTAAAGGACTTCTCATTTCTCCGGGCAGGACTTCTCAGCCCTCCTCATGAGATGTCTGGTTTTCCGCACACCGCTACTTCGTTCTCCGAAACGTCACATTTCTCCGATCAGGACTTCTTACTTCTCCTGGCTGCGGAAATAGTAGCCGACACCCCATTTTGTCTGCACATACCTGGGCTCTGAAGCATTGTGTTCGATTTTTTCACGCAGACGGCGGATGTGGACATCCACTGTTCGAACGTCACCGGGATATTCCTTGCCCCATACCATCTGCAGCAGCATGGTTCGGCTGTAGACCTTACCGGCGTGTGTCGCAAGGAGCTCGAGCAGCTCGAATTCTTTGCTGGTCAGATTGATTTCCTTATCTGAAAGAGTGACACGGCGGTTGTCCAGATCCATGCGCAGATCGCCCACTTCAATGATGTTCTCATTTACAGCCTCAGCCTTTTTTCCGCGTGAGGTGCGGCGGAGAATGGCTTTGATCCGCCCCTTGACCTCCAGCGGGTTAAAGGGCTTGGTGACATAGTCGTCCGCCCCGTAATCGAGGCCGAGAATTTTGTCCATGTCATCACCGCGTGCAGTGAGCATAATGATCGGCACATCCGAAAACTCCCGGACCTGCTGCAGGACTTCAAACCCCGACAGTTTGGGGAGCATTACATCCAAAAGAACCATATCAAACAGTTTTTCCCGGATCATATTGACAGCTTCTTCTCCGTCATAGGCACAATCCACTTCGTACCCATCCTGAAGAAGACTGAAGCGCAGTCCTTTCACGATCATTTTCTCATCGTCCACGACCAGTATCTTTAATGCCATAAATCTGTCACTCCTTCAAATTATGTAAAATGATATATCTGCCTCAGATATATCCTGTAGATATTTATTCACACCGTGATGTAGTCTTTCATCTTCCGGAAACTGGCATCCTTGATGCCGGGAACCTTCATCAGATCTTCGATTGCCTCAAACCGCCCGTTTTTTTCACGATAGTCTATAATGCTTTGCGCCTTTTTTTCACCGACGCCGGGTATTTTCATCAGCTCCTGTGCAGTTGCTGTGTTCAGATTGATTTTCTCGTTCTCTGTGTCTGAACCTTCCTGAAGGGAGCCGCCCGTCCCGGTCCCGTCGCCGGCCGCTCCTCCTTTTACAATAAAAGGAGAATCCTGTCCGGTCAGAACTCCGTAACCGCCTCCGGCGTTCATCGACGATTCCTGTTCTGCCGCGCTCTGCGGTGTCTCAAGCGCTTCTGTCTCTTTTTTTGAAGGTACACGAATCTGCCATGCATCCTCCAGCTCCATTGCCAGGTTCAGGTAGGACCTGTCCGCATCTTCGGAAAATCCGCCGGCGGCATCAACCGCGTCGCGGATCCGGCTGCCCGGCGGAAGTGTGTACACGCCTTCCTTCTTAACCGCGCCGCAGACATGTACTGTAAGAAGCTGCCGGCTGTCATATTCCTCCTGCCCGGGTGCGCTCAGCGCACCGCCGGAAGCAGTCTGATCTCCAGTATCATTCCAGGACCAGGTACTGCCTTTGCTGTTTTCGGGTGAAGCCCCTTCTCCGCTGTGTCCGGATGAACTCCTGTTGCTGTTGTCTCCGGATATGATGCCGTCTTTCCTTTCTCCGGATACAGGATCGTCTGCGCTTTCCCGGGTCCTGATTGTCTCCAAAACGGGCTCTTCCGCTCTTGAGGAGCAGCTGCACATAAAGAACAGAGACAGCAACAGCAAAGCTCTAATTATGATTCTGTTTTTTTCAACAGAAAATCGCAGCCTTCTGACATTACGGACAGCTGCGTTTAAAAAAGCAATACTCCATTTAATAATCACACAATCACCTCCGTAAAAACGGCGGCTTTGCCCTGTGCAGTACAATTATTGTAACAGGTCATATCCTTTTTTGCACGTGTTTTAAGTTTTGCCGAAAAAACGAAATTCTGCATAGTTTTCATAAATAATCGGGACACCGGGGACGGTTCTGATTGTCCCACCGGTGTCCCTCACAGTGTCCCGGAAATTTCTGTCTTCCGATGTCCCGCAAATTGTCTATCCCCTGGTAGCCCGGAAATTTTCTTGACAGGAATCCGTAACCTGACTATAAAGAAATTATATCGTTCTGATACCTGATTATAACCAGGAGGTTGTTCCGCGATCATGTGTACCCGCTTCTACATTCTGCCCGGTTCGCCGGATCTGGAATATATTGTGAAGACGGCAGAGAAGTCTCCCCTGCTGCACCGGTTTATACATAACCGGATGAGTAAAATCATGCCTGGGAACAACTCTGATAAGAGGGACAGGATGCTTGTGCAGCAGCTGACGTTTACAGATTCAGACTTTGGCGGGTCCTCTGCAGCGTCATCGGCCCAAAACAATGCGAATGCAGACAAAGCCGGATCTACGTCAGAGATTCTGAGCATTTCCGGGGAAATCCGTCCGACCAATATTGTCCCTGTCCTGGCACCGGATAAAAACGGAAATGCAGCTGTTTTCCCCATGGAGTGGGGATTCCGTCTGCCGGCAGAATCGGAAAATGCCGGAACGCCGCATTCCTTGCAGAAATCCGGCCGGAATTCAGGCCGGAATTCCGGTCAGAAATTCGGTCATTCTGCAAAGGGAAAGCTTCTCGTCAACGCGCGTTCTGAAACCGCCGCCGTGAAGGCCTCATTTCGTGAGGCATGGGCATGCCGCCGCTGCATCATCCCGGCTTCCTGGTACTATGAATGGGAGCACTTTACAGACGAAAACGGAAGAAAAAAAACAGGTAGGAAATTCGCAATCTGCCCCGGACCATCCTCTCTGCAGAATGAGATGTCTGTTTCAGCAGTCTCTGCCCTGGAGACAATTGCTCCGGAAACCTATACTGCAGAAACATCAGCTTTAGAAAAATCCTCCTCTGCATCAACTGCTCCGCGAAATATTCTCGCCAAAACAGTCCGAAATGCCTCTTCCGTCACCTGGCTCTGCGGTCTCTACCGGATCGAGAATAATGTCCCGGTCTTCGTGGTGCTGACAAGAGAACCGGGAAGGGAGCTTTCCCGCATCCATGACCGTATGCCCCTGATCCTGCCTCCTGATGCCGCACTCGAATGGGTACGGCCGCAGGCAAAACCGGAGGATCTGTTGAAATATTCCCTGACTGAGATGGAAATACGGGAGGCGCACTGACTATCGTGCACCTCCCGTATGAATATAAGAGGCACTCGCGAGTCGTGTGCTCTTTCCGACATGCTGCTCGATGAAGCGGCGCCGCAATGCGGTCAGCGGAGATCCGGACCACTCGCGGTATAAAGCTCTGAGAGCAAATAATCTTATATCGACATGCGTTTCGCTCTAATTATTCTGATCCTGCTGATTCTCAGAGCTGCCCGTCCTTCACCCTGTTTTCGGCTTCCTGCAATGGCTTCAGGGGGAGTTCAATATATTCCCTTTCTCTTTCCCCGGGCTTTCTCTTCTTTCTTCTCCCTCTTTTTTTCTTTTCCAGAAGCTCAAGACCCACACTCTGCACATCTCCGTTCACAGCGGCTGCCAGCCATTTTGCCATGCTGGGCATTCCTTTTCGATGCAGATAGAATTCGGGCTGTCGCACCATGGTGTGGATCGTACCGCCCCGGTAGAGGACAGGCCGTCTCCAGTCGTAGAGAAAAATTCCGAAAGAAGGATTCATCTTCTGCATGGCATGGACCATATCGCGGAGCTGACGGGTGAAAATCCGCTGCATCCGTTCGTCGGTCTCATAGGTTTTGTTCTTCACGTCGTTGTAGAAGGCGCTCAGCAGATAGTCCCGAACCGAACAGGCATAGAGGTATTTGTACTGATTTCCTCTTCTCCGGTACAGAGCGCGGTACCAGTCAAGCGTAAGATTCCGCCCCTTGATATCCGCAGCGGTCTCAGGACGGACATTCCATACTTCCCGGGCTGTTTTTTTCCACTCTTTGTTCAGAAGCAGGGCGCTGTCCGAAAAAAGCGTCACATCGTGGCATTCCGGATAAAATTCCTGATGGATCTGCTCCGCCAGGGCAGGTACGGCAAAGGCGCCCGCACTTTCTCCGGCGATCAGAAGTTTGTCTGCCTGTTGGAATAGTGCCTTTCCGATACGCATAGACTGCATGAAATTCTCATAGCCATGGAAATACAGGCACTTCTCCTGTCCTTCTTCATCCTTATAACGGTAATTATTCCGTCCAAGATGCATATCTCCCGTTGCATAGGTGATCACAATGAAGTTCCAGTCCCGGAAGGGATTCAGCCGGACGCTGTTGTCAGTGATGCCGACGCCGATATTAAAGACCTGTGTGAAAGGCCGCAGATTGCTCCAGTAATAATTGGGCTGCCACGTCAGGACCCGGCCTCCGGTCACAGGGCGTTCAGCCGTATAGGGATTCCAGGCAATGCCTCCTCCGGACAAAAAAACACACAGATGATCTGTTGTTCCCTTACGGATATAGATATGATAATCCGAGCCGTCCGCAGTCTTGCCGCCCGCCACCGGAACACGGTACCACTGGCGCAGCTCCGCTTTCGGCACTTCCTGCGAGAATCCCAGTCCCGGACAGACCTGCAGCTCCGGCGCCTCAAGCCGCGTTTTCTCAATCATGCTTCCGATCGCCTGCTCCGCGTGGTCTCCGACTCTCTCCTGCAGGGCCTCGATGGGGTGCTCACCCAGCTTTTCCTGCAGAACTTCGACGGGATGCTCTCCAAGCTTTTCCTGCAGGGCTTCAATGGCGTGCCCCGCAAGGCTTTGACGTTTCTCCTGTTCCATGTATTAAAATCCTCTCAGCATATTGGCAGCCCGCTTATTCGTCCTGCACGCTTTCTCATTCTGCACGCTTTCTCATCCTGCACGCTTATTCGCCCTGCCTGCTTACCCATCCTGCCTGCTCACCTATCCTGCCTGCTTACCCATCCTGCCCGACGGACGCAGTTCTGGAAGCAGCAGGATCGTATTGCCCCGGCCCGCGACCGGATGAATTTGCTTGGGTCCGCAAACGAAAAACTGTGCTTCGGTCCGCAGCCGGAAATGATGGGTCTGACCGCAGCCGGATCTTTGTTAAAGGTGGAGATATTTCTCCGCTGCCTGGCGAAGCATCCTGCCACGGAAAACGATAAGGCTGTTAACCAGAATAAGCATTGCTGCTATACAGATAATCGCAGGCGCAGGCAGGGGATTAACCCCAAGAACGATCGGTATGATTTGCAGAAGGCTCATCAGTACATCAAAAGCAGGGTACAGAATATATTCCTGCAATTCCATGCCCTGTGCCCTGGCTGCGGCAAATGTGACGGCAATCAGAAGACAGAACATAGAAGGAACCACCCAGGTAACCGCCCAGCTTCCGGTTCTGGTTATGTGCGCAATGATCAGACATGCGATCATAATAATGTAGACCTGCGTCGTCAGCATCCGGATCATATTACTGCGATAATAGACCGCGATCCTGAAGTCTGCCCAGCCCAGAAGAATAAACAGCATAGCCCCCAGAAACCATCCGCTGCCCCCGGAAATGATCTGTGCCGCTTCCAGCAGTATTTCCAGACTGATGCAGACAAAGGTCACCATGCGGACCATCAACATAAAGCTTACTTTAGGGCTGGGAAGCCGGACAAAAGGATCATCATCTTCATAGCTCACTGCCTGCAGGACCTGATCCCGGCCAGCGTCCGCATCATTGCCGCCGGCTGCCGCGGAGTCTGTCTCCGGTTTTTCTTCCGTTGGTGTCACCGCACCCGGTCCGGATGCAGTCTCCGGATGGTTTTCCACCGGCGGGCGCGCCTGAACTGCCATACCGGGATCGGAGTCCATCAACTCTCTCTGGCAGAGTGGACAGCGTGCCTTTTTTCCTCGAATTTGTATCATACAACTCGGACAATACTGCATTTTTCTCTCCTGCATTATTCCCAGGAATCGTTTGTGTATTATTCCCAGGAATCGTTTGTGGCGATTTCCACATCAATACCGAGGGCAACCATTTTTCTGAAAAAACGCATGATGACAGGATTTGTCTCAAAAGCACTGCCGACCCCGAAGCACATCTTCCCGTTAAAAGAACAGACACTGATCTGTATATCAGGAGCAGCCATAAAACAGCTGAAGCGGTCGATGTAGGAAGAGAAAGGCTCCGGGATTGTGATCTTTCCGACGTTGGAAACCGTACCGGTTATGCCCTTTTGAACACTATTGTTGACTGCCGCGATCACCAGATTTTTGATAAACAGAGGAACCGGTCTGATTGCAATATTATGCTCAAGCCGGGCATAATCATGCATGGACAGGGAAATCTGATCCTGCGTGAGCTGGCGTCGGAAGGAAGCCTGCACTTCATCAAGAATGCTCTCAATCGTCCCGTCATACTGCTCCGGATAAAAAGCGACATTTATGACGCCGAAAAAATTGCGCGCCGTATCCGAAGGAAAATAATTGCGCAGATTCACCGGGACGCTCAGCACGATGGGGAGCTTTTTGTCCCGCACACGCATCTCCTCTATGATAGATTCCATAAAGAGCGCTGTCATAAAGGCAGCTGCCGTGGAATTATGATTTTTGGATGCCTGCAGAAACTTCGAGGCGGAAACAGTACCCTCGATCAGATGCATCTGCAGATACTCATCGCGCTCCCCCTGCAGATGATAGGCGCGGCGGGGCAGTGTCTTCTGCTCCTTCGGCTTTCCCTTTGTCTCCTTGCTGTAATACCGGTTAAAAGCGTCATCTGTTTTTTCCTTTACACTGGAGACATCCGGGGGGAGCTCCTCATCCAGGTTGTGCGCCAGAATGAGATAATTGCATACGATCGTCCTCAGAAAGGCAAAGGCACCTGTACCGTCTGTAAGCACATGGAACATCTCCAGATTGATCCGCCTGCGGTAATAATTGACCCTGTAAAGAAGCCTGCGCCTCCCGTCCCGATAGATTGCCGCACAGGGAGGCTTATTCTCCCGCTGCACCACAGCGCGGATATTACTGCTGTCCAGATAATACCAGAACAGACCCTTGCGCAGTACACTCGCGAAATGAGGAAAAATCGTAACCGTCCTGTCCAGTGCCTGCTGCAGCAGTTCGCCGTTTACTTCCTCTTTCAACTCACAGGTGATCCTGAAAACACGCGTATCGGATCCCTTTGTCGTCGAGGGAACAATCTTTGCGTTATTGTCAAGTTCGTACCACTTCGCCTTTGCCATAGCCTGTACCTTTCCGATCCGAAGATCAAAAAATAGTCTCTATAAAAGATACCACATCTATGGACTTTATACCACGGGAGAGACACTGCAATATGGTAGAGGCGGCCCTGCCGCCCTCTGCCCGCGACCGGCCCGTGTCCGCCGTAAGAAAGAAAAATACATTACACGGGCCGTGTCACTATAAAGTAAAAAAGAAACGCGGCTGTCCGAAAGGGAAAACCGCATTTCTACTAAAGAAAACCGTGTTTCTATTAAAAAACTTATCAACCCGTTTCATATCAGTCCGTCTGCTCACTGATGTCTTTTTTTACAAGAATGCGCCGCACGCGCCGTTCCGAGACCTCCAGGATCCGGACCTCGATGTCTTCGTAGGCAAAGATGGAATTGACATTCGGGAAGCCGTTGCTGATCTCGATACACCAGCCGCCGACAGTCTCGGAGTCAAAATCGAAATCGTCCTCGTCCCAGTTCATGAGCTCCAGGAACTCGGAGACAGGCATATCTCCGTCCAGTTCATAGACACCATCGCCCTGCTGGACAACATCACGCTCAACAATGTCGGTCTCATCCCAGAGATCTCCGACGAGCTGCTCAAGGACATCCTCCATGGAGACGACGCCCAGGGTTCCCCCGTACTCATCCGTGACGACGGCCAGATGCTGCTGGGCATTCCGCAGAGACGAGAGCACAGCGGGAAGCTTCATTGTCTTGTACACATAGCAGGTCGGCAGGAGCAGGGAACGGATTTCAACTACATCCTTGTCGATCATGGCCTTGAGAAAACGGTTCAAAGACAGGATTCCGATCATGTGATCAGCGCTGTCCTCATATACGGGAATACGGGAATACGGCGAATGATCGATAATGTGAAGGATCTCCTCCCAGGGATCATCGATATCAATTGCAACCATGTCGACACGGGACGTCATGACTTCGGAAGCAGAAATATCCGCAAAATCAATAGCCGCGCTGACCAGTTCGGAGGCGTCCTCATCCAGGATATCCTCGTCCTCAGCCATATCGATCATAGTATGCAGTTCTTCAAGAGCAGCGTCGCTGTCATCCTCCTTCATATCCGGAAGAAGGCGGGTGATCGCATTCACTAATCCGACCACGATCAATGTGACCGGACGCAGGATGAACATCAGGACGCGCACCGGATAGGCGAAAGAACGCGCAAAACGGGTGGCATTTTTCTGCGCCGCGATCTTGGGAATCGTCTCGCCGAAGATAATGACTGCCACCGTGATGATCAGGGTGGAGAGCCAGGCATAATCCTCGCTCAGGACAGCCATCACTGCCAGAGACCCCATGGAGGACGCAGCAATGTTCACCAGATTGTTTCCCACCAGAATCGTCGAAAGCGCGTCATCGAACCTCTCCCTGATCCAGACTGCAAGGCCGGATCTTTTGTCGCCGTTCTCGTGAGCATGCTCCAGGCGGACCTTGCTGCAGGATGAGAAAGACATCTCCGATGCGGAAAAAAAGGCCGAACATATGACACAGAGAATAATGCCGGCGATGTAAAAGTAGAAACCACTCATCTTCCTTCACCTCCCCGCGATGTGCCTTTTTTCTGCGATCTGTCCTGCTTTCCGCCCGAAGATCCTGCCGCGGAAATCCTGGAGTTCTTTTCCGGGCTGCGCTGTGCATAATGCTTGCCCTGTGCCTGGTGAACCTTGTAGGGACGGTTCTCCAGAAATGCTCTGCCGTCGAATGCCCTGCCGTCAGACATGGACCTGCTTTCGTTCTTTGCGCCGCTTCTGCTGTCACCGTGTGAATTACCCGGGGAGGCTTCGCTATCTTCCGCCTCAAGTTCCGCCATGGCCGCGTCCTCTTCCAGTTCCGGTTCGGAAAGACGGCGCACCTTCATACGAAGGATACGGTTCTGACGCATGAGAAGGACGGACATTTCTGTTCCCAGATAACGGAAGCTGTCGCCTGCAACAGGTATGTGAGGAAATACTTCGTAGGCGAGTTCGCTCATGAGCTTTCGTCCGATTTCCTCTTCCTGCTCCTCTCTGTAGGATACGCCAAGTTCGTCCAGGACATCGATCACATGCTCCTCGGGATTGACGCTGTAGGAACCATCCGTCATCGGCACAACATTGCGCACGGCCCTGTCGTCCTCATCCCAGATTTCACCTACCAGTTCCTCCAGGATATCCTCATCCGTGACGATTCCCAGAGTGCCCCCGTAATTATCCGTGACCACTGCCAGGTTGATCTTTTTTTTGGACATGACTGCGAGCAGATCATCAATTTTTGTGGACTGGTGGATAAAAAAAGGCTCGTATAGCAGGGGCCGGATATCGAGTGCCTCACCCTTACGAATATAATTTCGGATAAAACGCCTTATATGCAGGATGCCGATAATGTTATCAATAGAACCCTCATAGACCGGCAGACGGCTGTGATTCTGCTCTTTGATAAAGGACAGGATCTCCTCCTGTGACATATCGATATCGATTGCGGCGACATCCACCCGGCTTGTCAGAATGCTCTCCACCGTGACATCGCCGAACTGCAGCGCGGAGGAAATCAGGTCCTCCTGCTCCTCGTCGATCTTTCCCTCCTCGGCCATATCTTCGATAATGTCATAGATGTCGTTCTCTGTCACAGAGCTCTCTATCTCCCCCTTCGTCATCCTGGCCGCTGTGTTTCCGATCCAGGTCAGCAGCGCTGCCGCAGGACGAAGGATGGTCATCAGCGCGCAAAGAATTCCCGCTGTCGCGAGACTCAGAGGTTCACTGTATTTTCGCGCAATACTTTTAGGCAGCATCTCTCCGAAGAAAAACACTACCAGCGTGGTGATCAATGTGGAAATGGAAACTGCCGAGACACCCCACCGCTTAGTCACATAGACTGTCACGATCGAGGCAGTGGCGAGATGAACTATGTTTGTACAGATCAGGAGCGTCGTGATCGCCCTGTCAAAATGCTCTGTCACGAAGAGGGCGCGCTCTGCCCTTTTCTCTCCCTTCTCGGCGCCCGTCTTCAGACGCACACGGGAAACCGACGCAAATGCCGTCTCCATTACAGCAAACAGCATGGCGGCTAAAAGCAACAGTATTACAATCAGCCATGTAGATTGACTGCCATCGTCCATAGAAGATTATCACTCTCCTTCTTACAAATCTTCTTATAAAACTTATTTTCCGGGTTCATCTCCCGGATACAGGTCCAAGGCTCACTTGCGAATCCGGAGCGCTGAAAAAACCTGATCTTCGCAAGTATACCATACCCATTGTCTGTTATCAAATCCTATTCGTCCTGAGCCCTGCTTTGAGTCTTGCTTGTCGGGTCTTGCTTGTCGCGCCTTGCTTGTATCATTTTCAAGCTGCATTCTTTTCGCCCCTGTGCCCTGCATACTTTTCTCAAGCATGCGTGACCTTCTTCCCTTTGAACTCCTCTGTCGCTTCGCTTTTTCGCGGCATGCGTGACCTTTCTCCCGCTGCGGCCTCCGGTCGCTTCGCTCCCTCTCCCGCAGTGGTGACCTTTTACTCTCGAAACACTTCTGTCGCTTCGCTTTTTTCAGGCATGCGTGACCTTCTGTCTTCCGCAGCCTCCGGTCGCTTCGCTCCCTCGACCGCAGTGGTGATCTTTTGCCCTTGGAACACTTCTGTCGCTTTGCAAAAACGGGGCAGAAAAATCCGCCCCGTTTACTAATTCTAACTATATCCTTAATCCGTGAAACTCAAATTGCATGAATACCCGTTAAGTCCGATAAATACAGGCTTGCCGGACGTTATGAACTACATTTTATAAAAC
>OCTX012258569.1_pt1 | contig 13941 bp, 3 predicted proteins | sample 1539691 | NCBI WGS metagenome assembly OCTX01 (sample SAMN02144231, study PRJEB22623) | gut metagenome | biome: sheep rumen | host: Ovis aries | place: New Zealand | reverse complement strand
GGATAACCGGCTCTCTTAGAGAAAACGCCAAGCGTTATTTGACAATCAGACGAGCCTGATAGATATTGTCTCCCTCAGCGAGACGGATGAAGTAAACACCCGCAGCCGGTAATCCCGGAACCGTGATCGGAGAGAAGAGATTCTGCGCTTTGTAAACGAGTGCTCCGGTTGCGGAAACAACCTCTACAGAAGCGTTGTTATAGGAACCGAGGATGCGTACCGGTTCACCGACCGCAGCCGGGCTCGGGGTAACAGCCAGCGAGTTCGCATAAACAGTATTCAGGCCTTGCGGTTGACCTACCTTGATAATGAGGGTAGCCTCGCCGCAATTCAGGGTAACCGTCTCGGTGTAAACACCTTCGGCAGTACCAACCGGCAGGATCTCCTTACCGTTGAGTACATACGGCAGAGCGGTCAGCGCGATAGAGTCTTCCATCAGATAGGTCTGATCCTGTTGCGGCATCGCTACCAACAAGTGGAGCGTGACAATGGAATCACAACCATAGACGGTCTTTTGCTGTGACGGATAATCACCGGCTTTCGACAAACCGCCGAAGACACCTTCGTTGTAAACCTCTCCCTGGCAGATAGCTGCGCGGATGAGTGTCTGCTCGTTCGGTACCTGCTTGATGTCAACGGATATCACACTGTCGCATCCGAGGGCGTTTTGGATAGTATCGGTATAGATACCCGCCTCAGCCAACTCCGGATATTTGTCAGAGAAGTGATAGATAGTACCCGGGCAGAGGAATACCTCTTCGGTCTCACCCTTCAGTATCGGCGCTACGGTCAGGTAGAGCGAAACGATACTGTCGCATCCGTTCGAAGCCGCGCCGATGAGGGTATCCGACTTGATGGTATTCGTGTAATACTTCTCGCCGTTGAACTCGAAGTAGCTGCCCTGGCAGATCGTCTTCTCAACAACCTCATATTGCTTGGAGAGGACAGTCAGGTTGAGGGTTACTACCGAGTCACAAGCATTGACGCCTTGCAGTTTCTGACGATACGTACCGGTCTTAGGCTGTGCAATCTCGAAGTTGTTCTGCATGTACGCCTCGCCTTCGCAGAGGGACTCTTCGAGGATCGTTTCAGCCATTGCGGTAACGGTCAGCTCCATGATAGCGAGTTTGTCTTTCTCGCCGTCCTTATCAGCCTGGGTGAACTTCACGTAACGTGTTGTCTGGTTCACCTTCAGGTTGTTGGCATCGATCACGAAGTTGTCGTCCGCATATTCGGTCCACTCGCATACGGAAGTAGCATACTCATCCTTGGTGTAGTAGTTGAGCTGTACGTTATCCATATAGAGGTAACCGGTGCCGGAAATCTTCTGTACGTCGGTACCGAACATAATCCGGACAACCTGACCTGCGTATTGGGACATATCCAGATACCAGCGTGTACCTTTCTTCTTGGTGGAGATAGCGCTGAGCGGATAGTCGCAGTCGTTGGTAGTACCCCAAACGGTGCGGTTCTCCTGCGGATACGTTGCTCCGCCGTCGGTCGAAACCATCACGAGGAAGAATACGCTGTCCTCCTGAGCCAGAGCGGCATTGGTCATTGTCAGGTCGAAGGAGAGTACCAGACTGTCAGCCGAAGCAATATCGGTCATATCAATCTGCGGCGTCTCCAACCAGCGTTTCCAGCTACCCATGAGGTACGAGGACATATATCCGCCGTACATATTGTCGTCCGAAGACTTGATTTCCCAACTGCTGGAGGTAGCCGGTTTGATGTCCGCATAATTGTACAGTTTCCAGTTAGCCGGCACCATAGCCGCGTTGAAGCCCTCGTTGAAACGAACGGTATAGAGGGTCGTGAATGCCACTGTGCGGCTGAACTCAGACTGCTGCAGCTCCGAGCAAACGTGTTGAACACGTGCGAAATACTGCGTAGCGGGTTTCAGACCGGTCAGGGTATAAGACATAGCCTCTACCGTATCACGGAGGATAAACTTAGTGGTGTCTTCAAACTTCTCGTCGGTGCTAACCTCGAGATAGAAGTTCTCTACACCCTTCGGAATACTCCAGTTGATAGTAGCCGAAGTCTTGGTCATGTTCGTTGCAGCAATACCGCTGATTTCGGTACATGTCTCGGCATCCAGGATAGCTACATCGTCGATATAGAAGTAGCTTGCCGCCTCCGGTTTGGGAGCCTTGAAGGCTATGTATGCGCCGGCGGTGAAATCCTTGAGCGGGAGGGTGTACTCCTGCCAGTAGTCATTGTTTGCATCGAGCGAATCCTGATCGATATTGCTCTGGTTACGAACCGCCCATACCCAATCGTATGTTACCGTATCAACGGCTACGAAGGTCTCCGGATCATTCGGGTCAGTCATCGTACCTACTACCAGTTTACGCAAGTAGCCACTGTTAACAGCATACAAGAACGTCTTCTGGGTTGCGTTGAATGTCTTGGAGAACTGGGCTGCACGACCGTAGAAGTGCAAGGAGGTCTTCTCCTTATCAATATCCATCAGCGGCATTACGGCATACGCATCGTAGTTGGTTGCATTCGTGTAGAACTGCAGCGCATAATTAGCGGTCGTATTTCCGTCATGGGCATAGATAACCGATGAGGTGTTCGGAATGGCTTTCGGGCAATAGCTTGCATAGGAAGCAGAACCCTGTACAGCCAGACTCATGAACCAGCACTCCGGCACCTTGTTGGTCGTAGAACCGATCTTCATATCGGTGAGCTGGTCTGCGAAGCCCCATACTGCATTCTCCTGCGAGTAGAGGTCACAGTTGGTAGTGAACTCGATAGAAGCCTCGTTGCTCTCTACGCCGCCATCACAAAGTTTCTTCACTTTGAAGATATACGGAGTATTGGCAAGGAGCGTATCTACCGTGAAGCTACGCTCGGTAACGGTATCGCGGATGACTTGTGCATCGTTCTTGGAAGTAGAAACGAGCACTGCCCATTCGCCTTCGCCCAGTTGCCATGAGAACTTAGCGGCATGCGCACCCAGTGAATCCAAGGTAGGACGGTTCGGGGTATAGCATGTGCCGGCATTCTGGATGCTCAGCTGGTCGATGTAAATCTGGTTGGATTCGCCGTACTCGGAGAGGAAAGCGATATACTTGCCTTCACCCATACCCTTGAGCGGTACAGATATCTCGTTCCAGAACTTGTTGCCGGAAGCGTCTTCCGTATATTTGGCAGAGGAGGAGCTCAAAGCAGGGAGCTGCATGTCCGCCAACTCTACGAAGGTCTCAATGTTATCCGGGTCGGTTACATAACCTACCTTGATAGCACGCGGATACGTCAGAGTAGCATATGTTCCGGAAGCAGCACCGGTAGCGTTACCACCTGTGCAACGAGCCCAGAAATGCAGTTCCTTATCGTCCAGGTTCCCCTTGACAAGCGGCATGATAGCGTAAGCGCCGTCGCTGTTGTTGGAAGAAGAAACGAACGACTGGATAGAGAGGGCACCGTTACGGGCTTTCTCGTCTTTGCTGTACAGATATGTCGTTCCGCTGTTGACCTGTACCTTCGGGATATAGGACGATGAGGTAGGATTATTCTTGTTACCTACCTTCCATCCGCTCGGGATAAGGTTACCCGTCTTGTCCGAACGATAGTTATCCTCGTCCTTACCGAACGTCCATGCAGCATCCGCCTGCTCAAACGCATAAGCGGTTTGCAACATGTGTCCTGCCGACCAGTTGGATACGGTATCACCATAGTTGGCGCGGACATAGAAGTCATACTTCTTGCTCGGCTCCAGACCGGTAACCGTAAACGTATCCTTATCTGCAGACACGATGGTCACATCTGCCAACGCACCACCCATTGCTACATAACCTACATCGAACTTAGGCGCATCGAAGCGGTTGTTCCAGGTGAGGGTTACCGAGTTGGAGGTGTTAGCAACACCCTTGAGCGCATTGGGAGCATAAACACCCGTGGCTTTCTCTACATAGAGATTATCAATGTTCATGGTTTGGGAAGTAGTCTTACCATCAAACAGGAGGGCAATATACTTGCCATTGGTTCCCTTCAGTGGAACGGAAATCTCCTCCCACCAGTTGTTGCCACGCGGGTCATCAGTAACAAGGAACGTATCTTTCTCTGCTGTCAGGACAGGTGCCAGTTCGAAGGCATCCAAGAGCTCGAACGTCTTGATGTCCATCGGATTGGTTACCGTACCTACTTGGATAGTACGAACGTTGGTTGCCGTCTGATGACGTGCCGAAGGATCGCCCGTGACAATACCATCCGATACATTCTTGAACGGAATCATATCCTTGTTTTTCTCACCCAGACCGGAAGTCATCTGACGAGCCTGGAAACGTATTTGCAAGGAATCCAGACTAACCTCTTTGTTGTCCGCATCCACCAGTACCGGCAATACTACGTATGTACTGTCGTACGATGTGCTGGAGGTAGCGAAATAGAGGGCTTTCGTCTTCGTTGAGCCGTCTCCATACGAGTAGTTGCTGGAAGTAGTGTTAGAACGTACATACGGATAAGCGGAGAATGTTGTACTCGTACCCTTACCGTGACCGGTAAGCCAACCGGCCTCCACCTTATAGGCTGCATCGCCAGCTGCTGTAAGCTCTGTCGGGTTCTCAAAGTCCGTGAAGTACGGATACTGAGCCGACTGGAGCGTCTTCAACGTCACCGGACCTACCCAGAAGCTCGCCTGTCCGCCGCAGTTAGCGCGTACGTAGAGGTCATATTCCGTAGCCGGTTTCAGATTGCCGATAATAGCAAACGTAGTATCCACGGTAGCAGCAGGCGTAGCATCCGCCGGTACTTCGTCGCCTTTCTCTACGGCTATCACATCCCATTGGGAAGCAACCGTATCCGTCCAGGTGAAGCCCAGCGCGTTCAGTTCGCGGGTTGCTGCCTCAGGAGCCTCCGGTTTCTTACATGCCGCATCCGGCTCTACAGACAGGTTGTCGATGTAGAAGCCGTAACGGGAATATGTAGAGGTATAAGAACAATTAGCCTTCAGCACGATATACTGACCACCGTTTGAGGCTTCTTCCAACTTACGCTGATAAGCTGTCCATACATTCTGTGCAGATGTTACTTTGGCAATAATAGAATCGCCCCATACCACTGTATTCAGTATAGAATCCAGATTCTCGGCATTCGTTGCCACACCGATCCACAGTGAATCCGTATAAGAGGTAGAGGAATGTTTGTAATCAAAAGCAAGGATAGCTTTCGACAAATCAGCCTCTAATCGCGGCAATACGGCATAAGAAGTCAGTTTCGAGTTACCGGCGATATACAAGCCGTTACCCGTTGAGCCGTTCTTCGCGGTGGAATAAACAGTAGGATAGAGGCTGTTAACGCCTTCCGTACCGTCACTACCGAACGAACCCCAGCACTCAGGCGGGTTCTTGGTCGCTGCAGAAGAATAACTGTCGAAGTTCTCGCTGAACGGAATAGGACGTGCAGCCGGACACTCGGTGGTAAACTTGCGCCAGTTGGACCATGCACTGTAGTTCTCGCCGTATTTAGCGCGAACCTGCATATAATAGGTCTTGAGCATGCCGAGCCCTGAGATACGTACAGAGTCAGCTGCTACCACTTGGGCGGATGCGGATTCCAGATTAGCCAGTTTGTCTGCATAGCGGAACTCATAGCTGGCGGCTCCTGCCATCTGCTCCCATTTGATGATAGCGGCATCTGCACCTACTGAGTCAGCCCATACCTTGCGCGGCTCCAGCCATGCAGGAATGGAATCGAAGTAGATATTATCCAACTCAATCTTGTTCGTGTTCTCGCCCGACTCGGAGATGAACATCACGAACTTGCCATAGTCGCCATTATAGTCTCCGAAATAGTCGTTGAAACGAACGGTATAGGCCTCATGGTCTTCCGCATCGGTCTCAAACTCGAACTTGACTACATCCAGCGGCACGAAGGTAGAGAGGTCACCCGGGCTGGAGATAACACCTACCGTCACTTCGTTCAGCGTGTTAGACGCAGTGTTGTTCCAAGCATCGAAAGTTACCTGCAGGTACTGGATGCTGTCCACATCCAGCATACGCGAGATAGCATATGCGCCATCCGATGCTGCTGAACTATTGATGAGCTGAATATGTCCGTTGATGATATTGGCGGTACCGGAAGAAGTACGATTTCCGAAAATCCAGCAGCCGTTGTTGCTGGTAGAAGAGAAGTCTTCCACTTTCTTTCCTTCTCCGCCGAAATTGTCGATATCCAACGCCGTACATACGGTCTTGAATCCAACAGGCGCGGAAATCCACTCGCCATAGTTCTCATTGCCGCATACGGCACGAACATAAACATAGTACTGCGTATTGGCTTCTATTGTATCATCCGCCAACTTGAACGGATTGGTATCCGCAATAGTGTCAATAACAATACTTGCGTCTTTTGCTTCTATATCCGCCGGTTTCAGGGTTCCCTTGGTAGCTACCACTACCTGCCACTTGTCTGCGGCAGCCTGGTTCCATTTGAAGGTTGCACCGTTGCTTTGGATGTTAGAAACCTTGATTTCGAATACTTTCTCGCATGCAGCTATCGTATCCACCACAATATCATCCAAGATGAAGTAACGATTGGAGGAAGCGGAAGTATGATAGATATCAGCCGGCTTGTAGAATGCGATATACTTGCCTGCGCCTGCATACTTGCTGAAGTTGACAATCTGCTCCGTATATTTATTACCTGTGATATAGGCAGTAGCAATCGTATCAAAGGTAGCGATGTCATTCGGGTCAGTCATTGCGCCGATATACAAAGGCTCGTTGACAGCATTGACGTTATTCGACTTGACATAGAATGTCATTTGCAGCTTGTTGATCGGCAGTTCCAATAACGGCAAGGCTGCATATACGGAATCGGAGGTATAGTTATAACCCAGCATGAATGAGTTCGCTCCGCTTCTGGCAGACGTAGTGCTGTTGCCATAGATACACGGAACCATATAGATTGTTCCGCTGCTGTTAGCCTCTACCTGTTTGGAGGTCCAGCAGTCAGGCAGCAAACCGGAAGTATAGGTACTCGCAGGCACTTTCACGCCCTCGAAGCCCTCTTTGTACGGGATAAGCTCAAATGCCGCGCACTCCGTCTTCACGGTCAGACGGTCGGAAGCCGAAGTCTTGGTGCCGGTAATGGTAGTAATCTGGTAGGTATAGATGGTATGCGGTTTGAGATTCTTGATAACCGCTTCATTGGTCTCTACCGTATCACGTATCATAAGCGAATCCACCTCCCAGTCTTCGGAGATAGCGACCGCCCATTTGGTCATACCGTTGGCGTCCCATTTGATGGTGACAACGCTGTCGGTGGCAGTAGCTGTAATATTGAGCGGCTTGATACAGTCGTCAAACTGGCTGATGGTTACATCCTCGATATAACCGTACATCGTCTTGGTCGATTGCTCGTCGGCTGCGGTGAATGCACGTACGGCGATATATTTGCCTTCGCCGGTATAGTTGAAGAAGTCCACTTCGCCTTTCTTCCAGTCGTTGTACTTGCCGTCTTCATATCTGCGGACAGGTACGAAGGTGGTGGTATCCATCGGGTCGGTCATCACACCGACTTCATAAATAGCTTTTGGATAATCGGCACCACTCGTTCCATACGCATAATAGAACGTAAACAGCTTGTCCTGTACCTTGTCCAGTTGCGGGAATACGACATACGGAGTGACATCATTGCGTTTGTTGAGGTGCAATCCGTAATTGCCGCTGTGCGCATAGGATTCTGTAGATGTGGAAGTATATACATCCGCATAATATCCGGCATGAACAACCAGACCGTCCGGCAGCAAGGTAGTGGTGCTTGTTCCTACGGTATAGTTCCATAACTGATAGGAGTCATAGGAGCCTTTCGTATTGAAATCCCATGTCTTGGGAAGCGATGTAGAAGCAAGGGTATTAGGAACCATGTATTTCTGAGAATAAGACCATGCGCTCTTCTTCTCGCCTTGTACCATTTGCACATAGAAATACAGCCATTTGCCCTCCATATTCTGGAAAGTAAGTTGTTTCTCCGCCTCTGCCGCCGGAATATTCTCTGCCTTGGCGATGATATTCTTCTCTAACAGTTTGTCCGGAGTCTCGGTCTTGATATCCGACGCGATGACATTCCATGCGGTAGCATTAAACAGGTCGGGAGCCACTACTGCCGAAGTCGGCGTAAAGTCCTTCACTGCGAAATTAACGGGTGTTACCGGCTCTTTCACGGAACCGATGGTTACCTCGTCAACCCAGTACTCGGTAATCCAGTCCTTGGAATCCACTGCGAAAGCTATGTATTTGCCTTCTCCCTGATACTTGTCAAACTTCACCTGGAATTGGTCAAATACCTGATAGTAACGGCTATAGCAGGTATCTACAGGAACAAAAGTAGAGTAATCAGCCGGATTGGTCATCACACCCACAATGATGCAACCGGAATAAACGTCATTACTGCTGTTGGTCCAAAGGTGCGGATAGATATATCCCGTACCCCAGAAAGTCACATAGGTATCCTGAATACGGTCCACATCAATCTCCGGGGACGCCATATAGACATATTCGCCGGCAGGCACCGCTTTGGCGTTGATACCTGCGCCGAACTCCATAGCCGTGCCGCTGAAAGCATAACTATGCCATGATGTTTTGGCACGGTAAGCACAGAGGAACGGGGTTCGGAGAGGAGTGACACCGTCACTGCCCTTCAGAGACGTTCCGTAAGTCCAGTTCTCCACCTGGAGAAGGGTATCTGTAGCTTGGTTTTCTACATCGAAATGCTCTACAAACGGTACTTGAACCTTGTTGAGCGTTTTGATTTCTGCGCCTACCCATTGGCCTTCCAATGTAGGACAGTAAGCTTTGATGTAGATATAATACTTGGTATTGATATCCAGACCCTGCAGCGTGTAGCTGAAGTCATTGACGAACTCGTGGCGGATAATAGCTTCATCCGTCCAGTCCACTTCTTCAATAGAGCTGTACAGTTTCTTGGATACTACCACTTCGAAGGAGTCGGTATCCAGACTACCACCCCATTCGATGACAGCCTCCGTTCCGGCAAGCGATTTTGCGCGAATATCACGCGCATCCTCACATACGATGTCCGGACGTACGATGATGTCATCCAGCACAATACCGCGTCCGAAACGGTCTGTGCCCTCAAAGGCTATCTGATAAGTCTTTGAGTTGTAACCGTCCAGATAGATGGTATCGGCCTTCCATTTCGTAATTTTCTCCACATACTCGGCTATCTGCACCCATCTGCCTTCCGGCGAGGTACGATAGTAGACACGCAGTTGGTCCACATCGCCAAGGCGCTGGGCTTGTGCATGCGAGAAAATCAACATCGGTTGGGCCGTGAGAACCGTCAGGTCCATCGCCGGCGTTATCAGACGCGATACAAACCCTTGGGTCTGCGTCGTCGTGTTACGCAAGGCGATACGGCCTTTACCTTCTGCCGCTCCGGCGGGATAAGCCAAACCCTCGGATTCGATCACCCAGTCCTGTTGTCCGAACAGGTACTCCGTGGTCCATCCTTCAGGTAACTTACCATCTTCGAAGTCGGCGTGCAGCACATAGAGATCCTCTTTGGCTGCAAACGACATTACGGTGAAGAACACCAGCAATAATGCCGACAGTAAAGTTTTCTTCATACCTTAAAAGTTTTAGTGAATAAATAATGTTTGTTGTGGGTTGATAATTGGTTTTCTATCATTATTCCGTCATGCACATACATGACGTTTTGTTATGGGTCACATTAAAGATAAAGGTCAGTTTCAGCCCCACTCTCAACCGCTGTGCGTCCCTGCTCAGGACGGGCGAGTCCAAGAGGCTGTTGAACCGTATGTCGCGGGTGTCGGTTTCGGAATAGACCACTAAGGGTGTCTCCGCCCGTTTCGAGCCATAGGAGACAATCGGGAAGTCATATCCTACAAATGCCCCTACGCGCATCTGCACGCCTGGTATAATAGGAATACGCGCGCCTACCTCCGCCTCCAGAGCCAGCTCATGCGAAGCAGACTTCACCGTGCCCGTCCCGCTGTATTCCGCCTCGGGCCAGTATTCATACGCCTCGGCATTGCGGATAGGCTGGATAAAACGGCCGTACTCGCCCTCCGTGAACATCCGCGCGGTGGAAGACGCAGCGTTCTTCAGCGGACCGGAATGATAGGCGGCGCCAAGACCGACATACACCCATCTGCCGAAACGGTAACCGAACTGCACCGGCACTACCACCCGCATCAGTTGCTGCTGCTCCCGATAGTCCGAATAGAGATAGCGGTAAGTGACCGCCTCGCCCGTGAAATCCGTACGCGGGAAAGCATCCTGATAGGCATCCAGTCCGCAGTTCGTCACCAGATAATCCACGCCCACTCCGGCGTTGAAGAAGAAATGGCCTTTATGCAGCTCATAGAGCAGCGTAGCCTCGCCTCCGCCGCCGGCTCTGGAGAACGCCTCTGTCCCTTTGCCGAATACAGGCGAAGCTTCCATGCCCGCCAGCGAGACACCCAGCCAATGCGACACGCCGGCAGACCCGTAACGGGAAGCCCCTGCCGACGGCATCGCCGCCAGCAACAGCATCATCATCATCCATATGTATCTGCTCTTTCTCATCAGCGGATAATAATCTTCGTTGTTTGGTGTTTATCAGGCCGTACGAGGACATACACGCCCGGCGGGACAGAGACAGACTCTTTGGTCTCAGTCAGCGGAACCACTACGCGTCCCATGACATCCAGCAACATCCACGGTCCCTCTGCCGCCAGCACATCCTCTATCGACTGGGCGGCATTATAGATTACCGGACAGGCGGCAACCGTCACACCGTCGGTGCTGCGGGTTATCACTACCGTATATTGGGCTCCCAAATCGTCTGCGCCTACTACCAGATAGGACTCGTTGGCGCCCTCTATGAGCACGCCGTTGCGGTACCATTGGTAGGCGCTGAAGACATAACCGCCGTTATGCCCCTCATTGAGCAAAGCGATAATGCCGTCCTTCTGGGCAATGATAGAGGAGGAATAACTGATCTGCACCAGTACCGGTATATCGGGCACCGGACAACGCGGCGTACCTAACTTCACCGTAGCCGGATAGTATCCCGGGCTGACGGTAGCAGGCGTCTCCACCACTATCTCGTCCTTGGCTCCGAAAGCATAGACCGAATCAAAACCTGCCCTTACTGCCGTCTCGGAGAACACGATCCGCAGGCTGTCCATCGTACCCTGCTGTATCCGGACGGGGAAGAGGATAGCGGGCTCGCCGCCGCATACAGGTACGGTATCCGGCATCGACACCACCAGAGCCGGCTCCACCTCCAGATGCAGCGTCACGATACTGTCCAGATCCCAGCGGTTCTTCAGATTGACGACATAAGTGCCTGATTCCGTTAGCTTCTGGTCGCCTATTTCGTACACTCCCCCCTGGCACATCGAGTCGGTCTGCTCGAAGAAGCGCTCATGGATATAGACATGCACTATCTCCTCGCATCCCGAAGAAACCGTATATACCGTATCAAACTCATAGGGGTTCCAGTAGGTCTTGCCTTCGTACATCGAGCCTACCGACAGGTGTACCTCCCGCTCCGGCGTCTTGACATCTTCCAGGGTGACAGGAATCTGCATCTCCGCACGGCATATGGTATCGCTGCCGTTCAGATAGGCATACAGGGTTGCCGTATAGGTCCCGCCGGTGTCCGGATAGGTATGGACAACATATTCATCGTTAAGAGTAGAGAACGTACCGTCGCCGAAGTCCCAATAGACATGATCCACGCCCTCATGACGGGTGAACTCTTTTTCTGAAATCTGGTTCTTGTAATACACGCAGGACTGGTTATGGAAAGTCACTTGGTTCTGACATTTCTCCACCTTCGCGGAAGCATCGGCGCTGGCGACAGGGAAACGGGGTATACCGCATGCCTCCAGGGTATAGTAACACTTGCCGTTCGTCTTGGAGATGACATCCACATGGTAGGTCAGCGTATCCATCGGATCCAGCGTAAAAGTCTGGTTTTTGGAAAGGATATTACCCGGTTTGGACGGCAGATACCACGCATAGTTGAATCCGGACGGTGCCGAGAAAGTGGTGGTAGGATTATCCTCGCCGCAGTTGAGTCCGGACATCTCGCCCGACTCGCAATCCAGGGTGAAATAGGCATACGCGCCGTGTGCCTCCATCTTACAGCCCGTCACCATCAGGCGGATAGTGATGGTCTGACCTACGTAGTCACGCAGGTTGACCGCTACTTCCGTCCAGTCTTTCCAGGTGATAGTCTCTCCGCCGTACTGCGTCGTCTTCCATCCGGTAGCGGAAGCGCCGGCTACGAAATCCGCCAGTCCGCACCCGTATTCCAGATCACGCCCGTTGGCGAGGATCTGCAACTTGAAAGTCGGGTTGTCTGCCGGCTCGTGAGGAGCAGGCAGGACGACCGCATAACGCACCTTGAGGATGGCCTTGTCTTCCTCCGGAACCTTGTATTTATATTCGCATGCGGCTCCGAAGGTGGGAGCATAGCGTCCCAACCGGACAGAGGCTACCGCGCCTTCCGGTTTGGTCAACAGCGTGCCGTCCGTGAAAGGATCACGTTCGCCCGGGACATAATGCAACGTATGCAGCGAATTCGCGTAATCGGCATAGCCGTAGTCCTCCACTTTCGGGGAACCCAACGGATTATTCTTGTCGCCGACACGGCATGTAGCCGGGCTCAAATCCAGGTAATCAATACACCGCGCACCTCTATGGTACATGAAGAAACCGTACTTCACGAATTGGCCTACCCCGCTCTCATCCGAGCAGTGCGAACGCACATACACCTCGTTGTACCCTTCCGACAGGCCGTACAGCGTGATACGGAAATCTTTTATATCATTGTGCATCTTCCATTCATCCGTCTGGTAGTCGTATGTCCATACATCAAAGACCGTAGCCCCGTTGCGGTTCCATTCGATGGTCGCGCTGGCGTCATTATTGATCTTGCATTTGAAATCCGAAGGTAACGGACAGTCTTTCTTAGGGGCAATCATGATATTGTCAATACATGCCGAGGGGTTGGCTGCTCCGCCGCGTGTGTTATACCAGACGATGACCAGCTTGCGCGTCTGTTCCTCCGGTACCACCCACTCTACATGACCGATATTCCATGAGGTCGCGCCGAAGAAACAGGGGGCTAACAGATATTCTTCGTTTTTCGCCCACGCCGGAAGATCCGCTGTCGCCATATTGGAGTTGGTAGCTACCGTATCCGGTATCCAGCATAGATAAAAGCCTTCCTCCCCGGTACGCTTGCCGCTGCATCTCCAGTCGAAATAGATCTCATACTCTCCTGCCGGAACCGTCAGTTCCCTGTACGCCACCACAAACATAGTGCGCGAAGCGTCATAGACCGGCTCCTCTCCGTCCGAAGAGACGAACAGTCCGTATTCCGCATCCGGGGCATGGTTGCCGGCTGCCCCGATATACCATTTGTTGACACAGTGGGGACCCTGGTTACCCGTATTCAGCACCCATTGCGAACGCTCCGCCTCATCCTCGAAATCGCACTGATACACAATCTGCGCCAGGGCGGAAGAGGGGAGTACCGAGTACAGGATACAGAGTACGGTAATGAATATGTAACGGCTCTTGTTCATTATAATATCATAAATTCTACACGGCGGTTCTGTGCGCGTCCTTCCTCCGTATCGTTCGGAGCGATAGGCATGGTCTTGCCCTTGCCTTCCGCCTCTATACGGCTCGCGTCGATACCGCGTTTGATAAGGTTGTCACGTACGCTGTTCGCACGGCCTTCCGACAGTTTCTGGTTCGCCTTGTCGGAACCTACGTTATCGGTGTGACCGGTGATACGGATGCGTACCTCCGGGTTCTCCTGCAACATGTCAAACAGATCCTGCAACGAAGGCTCGGACTCCGGAAGAATCGTGGTCTTGTTGGTGGCGAAGAAGAGGTTATGCAGGATGATTGCACGTTTCTTGACAATCGGCTCCAGACGGAAGGT
>OCTX011958307.1_pt1 | contig 13941 bp, 21 predicted proteins | sample 1539691 | NCBI WGS metagenome assembly OCTX01 (sample SAMN02144231, study PRJEB22623) | gut metagenome | biome: sheep rumen | host: Ovis aries | place: New Zealand | reverse complement strand
AGATACCTAAGGGCACATAACTGTCTTGCCAGTTCCCACAAGCCAGACATCTGACCACCGGCAAGCCAGACATGCACCGACAAGCCAGTGAATGGACAGTAAAAGGCACCAGTTGGCGCTGATGCCTTGAAGGATGTGTTATCATCCATCGGTAATATATTAGCTGTCACCGAACAATGCCGGATATGTGTTCATTACCGGATCTTTATAAGTATAGAATTCCCAGACATCCATATCCTTCCATCCACTGAATGTTCCGAATGGCAAAGCTCTGGCCGCAAGCCTCAGAATGTTGTTAGATCCTCTGTAAATCTTGAAAGACATCAGTCCAGTTGTAAAGGATCCTGTCGCGCTGCTTTTCACATAGACAAAGCACTTGAATGTATAGAAGTCTCCATCGTCGCCCATGATCGTACATCTGTCTATTGTAGCGATATCAGTGTAGTCATCTCCTGAGATGGTTATGTTTGATCCTGTTACAGTCAACCGGAGATTATAAAGAAGACTTGATACGATCGAATTATGACAGGTGGAATACAGTCTTGCATTTGTATTAAATGTGAAGGCGCCGGCAGGTGTAAGTCTTCCGGTAACAAGTCCGGAGTAATAGCTGCAGTTGCCAGATACCACATATGAAGACAGGCAGCTTGCGATCTGTGCGAGTCCTGCGGATGTTGGATGTATTCCATCGTTTTCAATCAGATGCGTTGTTCTTATGATCGCTTCTGAATTGGCAACATATGAAGCGCCATGCAGTCCGCTAACATGCTGATATCTTCTGAAGACTCTGGGAAACTGTGCGTTTCTGTCATACAGGCAGCTTCTTCCGATGAAAGCAATGTGTATACGCGCATTAGGGCATACTGTTTTAGCGTATTCAATGAATGAAGTGATACCGGCGTCAATGTTTGCTGTAGTCTGTTCCCAGTCGTTGTAGCCGCCGCCTACTAATATATCTGTGATCGTCTCAGGATCAGAAACAGATGCGATATTCTGGCTTAGTACATAATTGAAGTTAAGACTTCCGGACTTTCCGAATGCTGTGCCACCGATCGCAAAGCTGTATGAATCAGTAAGACCGGTGTTAGTAATGATCCGGCGTCCCCATCCGGCGCCTGATCCATCTGTCCGATCATCAACATTATAGGAATCACCCACGAAGATCCATCTTCCCAGTGGTCTGTCAACATATTCCTTCAGCGCTGCGATCTGGTCACGCGCTTCGGCATCCTTGATGTCATAGCCATTAATATTTTTTACGTATGCCATTTATCCCTCCGTGACAATGATATCCAGTCTTTCATCCGCTGCAGTATACTGAACCGCAACATTGTACGCGCCTTCCTGAATAGCCTGGTTAATTACTTCGATAACTGTGCCTTCAATGTTGTCCTTCATGTATGCTTCAGCTTCATCAATCTGATCCTGCATCTGATCAATGGTTCCGCTGAATGATTTGACAGTGCTGATAAGCCAGTCCAGATTCAGTTCATGAAAATTACTATAAGGGAATTTATGTAAGAATCCAAGCATGCTATACCTCCATTAGTAAGCAATAAAAATGACGTATGACTGATTTACAATAAATGTTTTAGTTGATGCGGCTGCCTGAATAAGTAATGATTTTCTATCTTCTGAGATAGCAAATTTAAATCCCATTCCGGATATATTTGCTGTTAATGTGTTGGTGCTTATATTTCCCATTACAAGACCGTGAGAGTTTCCATTATTTTCATTACTGAATGCGATGATGTTATTTTCCTGATATCCGCCATATAAACCATATCCGACAACATGGAATACTTCCGGCAGTGCTTCATCAAGTGCGATTGTGAGAATATCCGTAACTGTTGCCCTGACTGTTTTTACAATCCAATTCAGTCCTCCACCGCCACCTGTTTCAATCGGTTCACCATTGAAAAACAGATCATAGTCTTCCGCAGTGTGATTCGGATCTGAAATATTTGCGCTGAATTCTTTAGACATATTTACCTCCATTAATATATAAGTAAGCAGAAACGCTGCTTGAAGTCTTCAATAATGTATCTGTATATGTTTAGTTTCGGACGCGTGTCCAGTTCAGCATCCAACATCTGCTGTGTCATGGTCACGCCGATATTTCCGCCTCTGGTTTTCTCTCTGATGATCGTGCCGGTATCGCTGCCGGTGCTGTCACTGGTTCCGGTGCTGTCTGTCTGATCGCTGGTTCTCAGCGTGTCGGAATTGTATCCGGTAACTTTTCCGGTTTCGGTTCCGGATCTTTTAACTGATCCGGCTGCGTGAAGATCATGCGTTTCCACTTCTTTTTCTGATCCGTCCACGTTCCAAATTGGGTTATATTCCAGATCAAACGCTTCAGCCAGACGCTTCCAGACCTTCAGCTGCATTCTGGACCATCTACCGGTCATCTCTTTGATTACATCAGGATCCGGATATATGACTTCCATGTCCGCCAGTTCGATGATCATATTATCAATAAGAAGCTGCTTATTTACGCCATCCGGCAGGACCAGATCATCAAACAGATCATTCCGATACCGGTACAGTCCCAGTATTGTCAACATTGCCATAGTCTGCCTCCCATCTGAGTTTAACAGATATATTTGTTCCGAAGATCCTGTTTGTTTCTTCCAGACCTTCCTTGATACAGCCAAGCCAGATCTGGCACTTGGCGCGCGTCTCTGTGTTATTGCTGTTAACTTCGTCTTTAGTCAGTCTTTCCTTCTTATCCGTATGGACAGAAGGAATACCGATATCTGTATCAAACATTAATTTCCATTTGCGCATATCTTCAAGGATATCACCGGCAATATATGTCTGCTTCAGATTCTGATTAAACAATACATATTTCGGATTGCCATCCTTATCAAATAGCTTCTGATCAACATACGCCGCAGGATTGCCGGCAAGGATCTGATCCATCATCTTCTTCCAAGTCTCAGCTTCCTGCCTGTTCGATGACATGAAGAGATAAGCAAGTTTTGTATTCTGTAAATTAATGCCGGCGCTTTCTGCTGATAGTGCCAGCATATCAGCGTAAAAGCTGATCATATTCATGATACCGCAGTAGTTTGGCTGCAGCTTTATCAGACTGCAGTTTGATCCGATTTGAAGATCATACTGTTTTTCAAATACTGGATTTGTAAACATAGCGCGGACAGGCTGATAGTATACGCCGCGTCCGTATGCTCTGCATATCTGAGGGATGACGCCATATCGGTCGGTGTTCAGTACACCTACATAGCCGGCTATCGCCAGAACGTAATTGAAGAAGTCCAGATTCCAATTATCCGGAATTCCATCATATTCAAAAATCGAAAAAAGATCTAATAATAGGTAATGTTCAAAGTATGACTTCAGCGCGCTGTTAGTATGAACCGTGCTTGGATCAATATGACCATTAATATTGTTAATATCTGCCCATGATACTGGATCAAACATTAGTATAACCTCCGCCGGCGTAATACCGGTTTAGACATCCACCATTTAAACTTGCCGGATATGATAATAGGGCTGCCGGTCCAGTCCACAAATTCCATACCATGAAGATTAATAATATCTTCATCGCCGGTTAAGTAGTATATAAGATACGGTTCTTCTGATTCTGATAACGCGTAACATAGGTTACCTCCGGCACAGTAATAACCATATGAAACGATATTATCATTTGCAATCAGACTAGCATCAATATGGACATGGTCGCCGGTAGCCATTCCTGACTGCCCTGTGTAATAAAGCAATTCGCCTTGATTCACGTGACCGGTCTGCGGCGGATATGAATTACAATGCAGGAATCTGCTGGTAACGTATGACAGTCCGGAAGGCGTCCATACTTCCGCATCTGAAACAAAGTTTATTGCGTATCCGCCTGCCTGACTTCCGACACTGGTAACCGTTCCGGAATACGGCGCGTATACAGGATAGTTATTTGATGGACCTACCCAGTCGGTAGCGTGTCCGCAGCAGTGCGAATAGCTGTCCGGCGCTGATACCTGAGTACATGCCATGTAATCCAAAGGGAATAAGCATACTTCAGATCCCTGATATGTTGCTGTCTGTCCGGCTAACATTCTGCTAACTTCTTCCGGACTGCTTCCAGCCGCCGCGGATCCTTTCCATATTTCAGATAAATCATACACAATTCGATAAAGTCGGATCTTGATCCGGTAAAGCTCCATGGAATCAGTTCTTCCGGATCGCCTCCGGCTTCCAGCTTCCGGATCAGATCGCTGAAACAATTATTCATAGTAAAACCCACCTTCCAAGAATGATCTTATTTCAGACAGTTCCGCGTCCGTTGCCGGTGCTGAGATATCGCCATCCAGTACAGTCATGAAGCCGCCAAGTGACGCCGGTGTTCTTACTTTGCATAATGGTCTTCCATTATGTGCCAGATCTTCATCAGCGATTGTAAAGAATTGACCATATAAAGCAGGATTGCCATATAGCCCGCTGAAGCCGCCATTGCCTCCGGTTGATTGTACCCTTGGTATCATAGCCCTTGTGGCGCTTTCAATTCCAGACGCGGCGCCGGATACGGCACCTGCCCAGTTTCCAAAGATAGCATTCTGAACACCTTCCGCAACACTTGAAACTGTTGTAGTTGCGGCGCTTAAATAGTCGCGTGTTACTTGCGACAGATTAATAGGAACACCGACCTTCGCTTCCAGCTTATTAAGCAGCGAATTACCGGCGTATACATATAATGTTCCGATTCCGGTAATATAGTCCAGGCAGATCCGACACGTAACAGATGTGACATTCTTCAGCGCTGTGCTGTCCAGCTGAATCACGCCGAAAGGCGGAACATTCAGCCAATAGTTGCTGTAAGGTGAAGTATTTAAATATTCGCCTCTGGATGCCTGCGGATGCTTCGGCACTGTTAAACTTACTGTATATGTATTATATCCCTGTGCCATGCTTACATTAGTATTCGGAACTACCGGAATATTCCAATCCCATACATAAAGACCAAGCTGTGAAGTCCCCACTATTTCTGCCTCTGAAATAGGCAGCCATATGCACGTCTTAATATACTGCAGCGGGTCTGCCAAAGACTTCTGTAAAGGCAGCGATGCGTCTTTAATATCAAATCCGGAATTTTCAAGTAATGTATCATCAAGCAGCGCGGTGCATAGTGTTGAAAATCCGCCGCTTGATATCGCTTTATATGCGATGCATCCGACCGTTGCATTCTTTGATACAATTCCGCAGATAAATACGCCGCCGCTGATGCCGCCGTCTGAACCGCTGAATGGATTGGTTCCGGAATTGACGGTCAGACTGCTGTCTGCTTTAGCCGGATAATATGTATCAAATATGTTTCCATCTGATTCAGCGCTGGATCTGAGTATATACAGTGAAGTGCTGCCGATAGTATCACGCCATGATGCCAAGCTGTCACATCTTAGTTTAAGATTCCAGACAGGTCCCATGTTGATCATTTCGCTGATCCAGTAATACCGGTCAAAGTCCGGAATGTATGCATAATTGAAATCAGAGAAAGAAGCGGCGCCGCCGAAATCAATAATAAGATCCGGATTTAAGACGCCGCTTTCTGCTTTGATCGTACACGGAAAAGAAGTACCGCCTGACGGTCTAGCAGTGCTGTTATTTCTTTTGGAAAATCTAAACAGTCTTACAGTAAACGCCATTCGGTACCTCCATTTTAATCAAGTTTCAGAACTACAAACTTTTCAGTCAGATCATTACAATAGCGGCTGTTTGCGGACAGGAAAGTATTGTAATAACGTCCCCTTGCATTGTAAGGCGTGTTCATAACTTCCCTGTCGATGTTGGAAACTACTACCGCGTCCCTATCAAACATTACGCCGAAAATATCATTGATTACCTGTGCTGTACCTGTCTGGACCTGACCGGTTCCATCAATGTAAACCGGTGTCGCGCTGATGCTGTTTGGATTGTCAATAGCTTGCCAGAAGTCCACAGCTTCAACGTCAACATACTTCAGATCTTCATTGTGGAATGCTTCAGGAAGTACAGTCGTCTGGATGATGTCCAGCGCGTCAGCAGAGAAATAATGCTTCTGATCACGGTAAGGCGTATGTCTGGTAATAGGCTTACCGGTGATAGGATGCTGGAATTTTACGCTTCTGGCTGTCATCTGTCTGCTGATCGTATTAATTCTTGCCTTAGTCCATTCAAAGAATCCCTTTACATTCGCCGGCTGGTAAATGCTCTGGGCTGTGAGGCTCAGACCAGTCGCGGCGTTGTATTCGGTAAGAAGATGGATGATATCCTCATTCAGCTGGACCTTAGCAGCGATCATATTGGCAAGCGCCATACGCCTTAGGTTTTCATTGTACTGTTCCCATTTGTTTGCCATTTCCTGAGCCTGAAGAGCCACGAAACTTCCAAGCTCTTCCGGACCTTTGAAAGCATTAAGAAGCTGGACTCGGTAAATCGTATACCAGTCCTGATATACGTCAGATCCATAGTACCGTGTTTCAAGGACATTTGACTTCTTACGTTCATACATGTCCACCGATGTTCCATCAGTCAGATCATGATAAACCTTGTCCGCTTCAAGATCATTGTCTGCGATCGTGATCTTCCGGATGATGCCTCCCCATCTTACGGAATCTGCTTCAAGTCCGCCGAATTTAGCATTGTAAGGGCGGCTGCTGAAAATCGTCTTTCCGATCGTATTCATTAACGCGGAATATACAACATCTGTTCCAGCCGCAAGGGTAGAATTTGCCATTGAAACGAATTCACTTAAATTAGTAGGCGCGATGGACTGCCTTCCGGTAGCCTGCGTATGCAGCGAATTAAGCAGCTGGTATACGTCTTCAATAGCCATTGCATTTACACTCATTTTGTTTTGCCTCCATAAATAACATTAGCAATAATATCTTCATCAGTCCGGACCGTTTCCCTTCCGGCTGAGTCGTCAGTAAGAATATTCTGTTTGTGAACGGCAGCGGTCAGATCTTTAACAGCTTGCTGCAGCTGTTTTATGTATGAGTCTGTAATAACAGCAGGTTCCGTATTCAATGGCATCTCAGAGGATAATTTATTTTCGTCAGCAGCATCCGCCGCCGCCGGTTCCGGTTCTTCCGGCTCCGGTTCTGCCGGTGCCGGTTCTTCCGCAGGATCCAGAAGATTAGTTATGTCATCTTTGGTATATCCTGCATCAATGAATTTCAATAGTTCTTCCTTAGTAATGTTTATCATTTTCCGCCTCCATAAAGTAAATTAACTGTGTTTTGAACATCTTCATAAATGGGACCAAGTGCCTTCCGGCGCTCTTCGCCGGTTCCGAATTCTCCGGCAATTACCCTGTTCGCCAGTTCGTTAAGAAGTGCCTCATACTTGCTTACATTTACCGGCTGCTGCCCTGTCTGGTAAGTTTTTAAATCAACATAACAGACATTGCCATCCAGATTAGCGCCGCCAAGCTGATCCGTGTACTGCATCATTGTGCCTAGTTCCTGCGTATTTTTTGCATGATTCCACCATGCTACCCATCTGTCAAAACGGTCAAGCCGGTGATCAAGATAATCAAGCCATGATTTGCTGCAGTATATGCCGGTATAGTATCCTGCCTTTTCAACTTTATCGCACCATGTATATGCGATATCTGAAAGATTCTTTTCTGTCTTCCGCCATCCATGGTTAGCTTTCCAAGTACTGTCTTCCAAGTCAAACCAGACGCCGCAGTCGATCCGGATCGAATATACAAGATCCAGAAAGTAATCAGCTTCTTCCGCCGCCTGATCCGGCGTCAATGCTTCGCTGAACCAATACACGCCATACGGTATTCCAAGCCGCTGGCATTCTTTGACATTGCGCATAAACTTTTCATCAGTATGCCGGATGCCATAGCCGGCGCGGATGATGACAAATTGCGGCTTATATTTCTGGAAGTCGATATTTCCGTTATGTTCTGAAACGTCAATTCCGTATTTCATCGCTGCCGCCTCCGGTAACACGAAGCATATCAGTGAAAAGCTGCTTCAGTTCTTTCAGCACAATCGTATTTGCTGCAATCGTGTCTTTCAGCTGGTTCATTTCTTCCTTGTGATTTTCGTTTTCCTTAATGAGAAGATACATCAGCATCAGAGTGCATACGATTGGAAAGCCGACTGTACTGATCGCGGTTACAAGTTCATCCATATAAAACCTCCAGCATGATCCAGAATATAGTTACGTATATCAGAATCGGAAATATAAACTTTATAAAATCCCTCATATGATAAAAGCAGGCTTATTGAATCTCCAGAAATTCAGATACACCGGTTCCGCCGGTCTGGATATGTACCCGCCTGCTATCCTTAATATATATGATTTGTGCTATTTGTGCAATTTGTTAATTTTGGGAAAAATACTTTTCAAACAAAGATACAGCCCTGTAGTTTTCAAATCTGATAAAGCCGTCAAGATAATCACAGTATAAGTTCCATTCTTCACGCCTGAGGCGCTTCAGATCGTTGTCTGAAGTAGTATATACGTTCCGTGTCTGTCCTCTGGTAAACGTTATATAAAATTCGTCATTTGATTTATGTTCATATACATAAAGATCGCCGATCTGCATGACACAGAAATACTCTTTGACAGATCTTTTCTTTACATAACTGAAATCATTCAGAATAAACTTATTACTGATCGCCATATCCTTAAACTGATCACTTCCTGCCTGATACAGCGCTGTATCCTTCTTCTTTTCGGATATCGGTGAATGCTGCATAATGATCAGCAGCTTATTGCCAAGACGCGCATACTCTTCACCGCTGGACAGTAATCTTTCAGCATCAGATATTAAATCAAATTCAATAAAGACATCGTTTGCGATATTCAAGCTGTTTGATAAACCAATAAATTTAACAGCGCTCTGACCTTCAAGCTCGCGGTTCCTGTTTACTGTTTCATACAAATTCTGCAGTGCAAGACCTTCCAGCTTGATCTTATGTGCATGCGCTTCCGGTATCATTTCATCATAGACAATATACTTGACGTGACTGAAGTCCACGCCTCTGATCGTTGAAAATGTTGACAGTCCGCAGCAGTATATACGGCAGTATTCGATCTGAGGATTAAATACACTGCAGACGCCGACTTTCTTTCCGATCTTGGAAAAACGGCAGTCCAGATTCAGTTCATGTATGATCTTCGTCAGGCTTGACAGTTCCGGAACGCGCTGCATGTCCGCTTCATCCTGAGTCCGTCTCAGATAAATGAAATCATGCATATTCTCAATTAAATATTTAAGTGTTCCATATGTCTTGCCGGTGCCTCTGGCTCCGGTGCAAAAAATAAAGTCTTCCGGCTGACTGATCACTTCAGCTGCGTCAAACCATCCATCATTCTGATATAATTTCATTTCCGCCTCCATATATAATAAGGACCGGCGCCGCCGCCGGTCCATGCATCAGCGCTGAAGCGCTTACTTAATATCTACCCATTCAACGCCGGTATACTGATTGCCGTCTTTACCGGTATAGTCGCGCCGCTTAAGTCCCACCGCGCCGGACTTGATCGCGTTGACGTCTTCATCATCATTCAGAATGCTGATGATATCATCAGCCATATGCTTCGGCAGATTTACGAAGCAGTCAGACAGGATAGCCGCCGGTGAATCACCGTATTTTGTTTTGAAGCATACGACACCATGCACCGGATAAACCTTATCATTTTCCAGTTCGCGGACCTTTTTGAACTGAAAATCTGAAGTGTCAATGTTAAATCTTGATCCTTTGTTTCTTTTGTTTGCGAATGACATAATTACCTCCATTTAAATATATTAATGTCTTCTTATATAAGGCAGCCGGCAGGCGGCGATATATACCGGCTGCAGAAATATTATAGCTTATCTTTCGTAATGCAGTGAATAACGAATATCCGTATTTGCCAGAAAGTTGATCAGCGCCTTGTATTCATATGTAATACCTAATGTATAAGTACTTGGCACCAGTGCCACATTGCTTGTGATCTTCAGCCTGTGCGGACCGTCAACAATGTCCGGCACCTGCGGAAAGTCGTTATATACGGCTTCCAGTCCGCCGGCTTTTCTGAAAATGAATCCCTCTTTAAAGTTCTCCAGTTTTCCAAGCTCTTCCGCTCCGGTCTTCTTATTTACACCGGAAACAGTGACATGCAGCTGACCGGATTCATCTTCATATGCATACTTCTTCGCGCCCATGGTTACAAATCGCTGATAGTATCCATCCGGTTCAAAGATCCCTAAATAGTGACGCTTTCCGGCTGGATCCACTGCTGAGAATTCTTTATGTCTGAACTTCCTGTTCAGCTTCTGAAAGATCTGATCCGCATTTCCCTTCAGCTTGATACTGTCCGTGTCCGCATATATGAACCGATCATAATCAATGGCCTGCAGCCCTGCTTCCAGTTTCTGCCGCGCGTATGCTGTACACCAGACGCCAATCTGATACGGCAGCCATCCGGTCCTATGATATTCGTCAATAAGTTCCTGCATGGTTTTGGAATCATCCAATTCGATCAGACCATCCTTATAAACATAGTCCGGCTTGCATGGATTCTGAACCGACATGCCATAAGCAGAGTTAAATTGGTTCTTCGCCTTGCTGTATGCATAATCATCAATTCCTTTTAATTCTGTCTTATCACGATACAGCTGGATCAGCTGTGCGCGGAAGTCATGCGGCAGCTTCTTCTTTTTGCTTACATAAAGATCCAGTATTTCATAATTGAATTTATATTCTCCGGTAATGATCTGAAGATCAATTTCAGTGATCCAGACATCCATCAGAGCGTCCGCGCCTAATATCCTTCCATTGTCAATTACAGCGCCGGTGATCTTTCCGCATTTTGCTTTAGCCAGATATGGACATCCGAAAGCATCATCCAGAAGCTGAACATCATACATATTAATATGAAGCAATGCCGCGTAATTGTGATCCATATACCAATCCATTTTATCCGGATCGCCTGTTTCAAATCTGGAAGGGTAATATTCTGATACCAGTACCGAAGGATAAGACGAAGATATATCATAGCTGTACACGTCTGAGATGATCAGACCGGACGCGTACCTGTTCGCGTGAGTGTTGCCGCCTCTGAATGCTTTACGCAGTCCGTTGAATACATCCAGATCCGGCAATTCCCAGCGTACCATCCGCCGGTATGGTCTCATTATTTCCTTAAAGATCCTGCGGACGTATCCGGTGGACGTCTTCGGAAGAGTTACCAGTGTATCGCCATCCATCTTCATCTTATTTTCAATCGCCGATACAAGCGCCTTCACATCATAAATGCAATACTTTAATTCCTGATCAGACATATGCGTCCAAGGATATCGCTTCTTCCGGTAATCATAGCCGGACTGCTTTCTGTACTTTCCGCCGGCAGAGATAACGAACTTTTCAAGATTCATATTTGATAACAGATAGCTGCATCGGAATTCGATATTCCGGTACGTTGCTGTAAGTACCTTACGGTTATCCATCGCAAAGACGTCATCAAATTGAATGATGCTTTTCATGAATTGGAATTCGTAAGAAAGATTATGCACGAATATGACCATCGTCAGACCTTCCGGAAGACATTCCGATATACCTTCGATCATGGCTCTGAACTCTGCCCATGTCCTGCCTATTACGGTATGATCATCGCCAATCTGCATTTGCCATATATACATAAATGCCTGCCTGTCTGATTCAATAGTCGTTGTCTCAATATCAAACGCTGAAATAATATCAGCATAGTGCTTCTTCCGCCGCGCGCCTTTGTGTTTAACTTCCACAAGATCACGGATGATCCTGAATGGAAAGTTATTTACGCTTTCGTAGCTTTCCACGGCTCCGGCTCTTCTTTCGTTTTGGCTTGGATCCGCTTGATATCTTCGGAAGATTAAGTTTGCGCGCATAGTCTGAAGGATACAGCTTCCTGCCGGACTTGATCGGTTCAGCATTTTCAAGATCTGATAGATGCTCTTCCCAGTATTCAAAATTTCTTAAAAACTGATCCGGATTAAGCGACAGATTCCGCGCCGCGTCAAACATATCAAACGCCACCTGATAGCCGCCATTCTTCCATATTGAATCATCGGCATAACGTTCACGCGCCTTCTTCAGGAATTCGTCCAGCTTATCCTCTTCTTCCGGCGTCCTGATCTGTACACCGGTGCCTCTGGATATACTGGCGCGGCGCTTTTCGCGCGCTTTCTCATACTTGGCATATGTTCCTTTTTCAGGATTACGCATAAAGCTGGACATCTGCCGGATATCTTTGATCAGCTGACTTTTGGTTTTTCCCTTTACGCCGCCGATGTTCATGATGTTGTCCGGAACTTTTGAAGAAGCGCCATGCTTCGCATATGTCCTGATTCTACTGTCCAGCGTATTCTTCAGCGCTCTGAATATCTGCTTCGCCTGCGACATGTCTGATCCGCCTGTCTGTGCGGCGCGCTTTAGTGTATAAGGATCCATCTTAAGAAGATCCTTCGCTTTATACTTTTGCATAACGTCCTCTGATGATCTGACCGGCGCGGCAATGCAGCGCGTTGTCTTCGTCAATTTCATAAACCAGATAGATATCCGGTGTCCTTAACTTGAAGCAAAGGCGGCTGTATGCCTCCGCCGCCTTGCTGTAGCATTCAAAGTGAAGCATGCAATACTCTGATCCTGATCTTAACACAATCTTATAGGGCATATTCAATCCTCCGCCATACAGATTCCGCGAAAGCCTCAAGCTCCGCGTCTGTCATCGTCTCAAGGAATCCATCGCCGCCCCTTCCAATGCATTCCTTCATATCATCAAGAACATCCTGCCTACTCCATCCGTCTTCCAGTGATACCAGAAGATCCGCATATCCCATGACTGCTTTAGAATATTCCAGATCATTCATTTCATCATAGGTTTTCATATTGCTTCCTCACGCCTCTGACGCCTTTCCAAGCGCTTCATTTCCTTCCGGATCAGCGCTGTAAACAGCGCCTTCGGACTTTCGTAATTATCAAGGAATTCAAGTATATCCTGATCCTTGCTGTAAGACCATTTGACCGTATACGCTTTGTAGTTTTCCTTCGTATACTCTGCTTCCTTCTTCCGGATAGCTTTCTTCTGTGCCTTCTTCAGCTTTTCAAAGTCTGACTTTCTCATTTATAACCTCCATCAGTCATCCATTCCGATAACATAAAGCGCCATGATCAGCGCGCCAAGGCATCCGCTTAATGCCATCAATGCCAGCGTACCACTTAAAGGAATCATCTTTTCGTAACCTCCATCTTTTTAACCTTATTAATAAAGTAAAGCATCCAGTAATCATAACATTCAGAGATATTCATACTTACAGTGAACCGGTCCGGATCTTCTGTATCTTTCATCAGCTTAAGATAATCGTCATTATCAAGATCCATCATCTGGCACACCTTATCAGCGGCTGCCGACTTAATGACCTTCTTCTCATATCTGGATAATGGCTTAGTCATAAAGCGATACCACCAGCATTCTTTCTGGATTCTGAACATCTCCATAGAATTTGGTATGAAGACCGGTATACCAGTAGTCTACTTTCCGATCAAGCAGCATCCGATCCGAAAGAAGATATTCATCAAACGATGAATAGCAGCCATTGCCGATTATATACACCGGCAGTTCAGGATCATCAAGGCGCCATCCAAGTTCATTGCAGATAAGGAACCTGAGGCTATTAGATCCATAATCAATAAATGCTTTCAAATCCTTCATATATTTTCCTCCATCCAAGATCATCATCTTGGAATTACATAATAACACTGGCTTGCAAGTCATGTATATACTTCATGATCATATTGGCACTTAAGTATCACAAATAATTGCCCAGGCTATACGATTCTCTGGCACTTTAGTTTCATCAGAATCCCTTCCATACACTGGCTTGTCGGTGCATGTCTGGCTTGCCGGTGGTCAGATGTCTGGCTTGTGGGAACTGGCAAGACAGTTATGTGCCCTTAGGTATCT
>OCTX012247719.1_pt1 | contig 13942 bp, 15 predicted proteins | sample 1539691 | NCBI WGS metagenome assembly OCTX01 (sample SAMN02144231, study PRJEB22623) | gut metagenome | biome: sheep rumen | host: Ovis aries | place: New Zealand | reverse complement strand
CGACAATCTGACAGGTTTCGGCGTCGATACTAACCGCGTGACGCTGATTACGCCCGACGACGTCAGCGAGCTGCCCCTCTGCACGAAGGAGGAGACGGCCGACTTGATACTGAATCGCGTTGCCGATATAGCCAAGGGCCTATGAAGACAGTCATCATCGGTTCAGGCAATCTGGCCACCCACCTCTCGCTGGCACTGAAGGCCGGCGGCATCGACATTGCCCAGGTGTTCAGCCGCACGGCAGCCCACGCCGGCGAACTGGCCGGGAAACTGGGTTGCACATACACGACCGTGCCCGAACAGGTGCTCACCGATGCTGACGTCTATATCATCTCCGTCAACGACGATGCTATCAGTGGCCTGGCCGTCAGACTCTGCAAAGCGCGGCCGCAGGGCGTCTTCATCCACACGGCGGGCAGCGTCCCGATGGAGGTCTTCCGGCCCTACGGCGTGCGTCACGGCGTGCTTTACCCGATGCAGACGTTCTCGAAGAACCGCCCCGTGGACTTCCGAACCATCCCCTGTTTCATCGAAGCCTCCGACGAGGCGACCCTCGACCTTATACGCCGCATGGCCAGCACCGTGTCCGACCATGTGGTACCCGCCGACTCTGAGCGCCGGCGCAAGCTGCACCTCGCCGCCGTACTGGCCTGCAACCTGGCCAACCACTGCTACCGGCTGGCCGAGCGTGTGCTCGAAGAGGAACAAATAGATTTCAGCCTGTACCTGCCGCTCATTATGGAGACGGCGCGCAAGGTGACGACCATGTCGCCCCGCGAGGCACAGACCGGCCCCATGGTGCGCTATGACCGTGGTGTCATGGCTGCCCAGATAAGCCTGCTCAGCGACGAGCGTACCCGTCAGATTTACCGTCTGATGGCCGAAAGCATACACGAAGATGCACTCTTGAGTGTTAAATAACCTTATTTCTTTTGTCGGCTGACAAAAAATGCTTACCTTTGGGGCTAAGAAATCTAAAGCCACTAAGTATTAATGACCTTAAAATAGGAACTATGAGTTATTTACGATTCGAAAAAGCCGTGATGACTAACCTACAGGAGAGTCTGCGTCGTGAATTGCTCCGCACCAACCGTTCTGGCGCCTACAGCTCGTCTACGCTCGTAGACTGCAATACGCGCAAGTACCACGGATTGCTGGTTGTTCCCGTACCCGAGCTCGACGACGAGAACCATGTGCTGCTCTCGTCGTTAGACTGTACGGTCATCCAGCATGGAGCAGAGTTCAACCTGGGCCTCCACAAGTATCAGGGCAACACCTTCAGCCCCAACGGGCACAAGTACATCCGTGAGTTTGACGCCAGCAAAGTTCCCACGACGACCTATCGTGTGGGTGGCGTCATTCTGAAAAAGGAAGCCATCTTCCAGGCCTACGAGGACCGCATCCTCATCCGCTACACGCTGGTGGATGCCCACTCGGCAACGACGTTGCGCTTCCGTCCCTTCCTGGCCTTCCGCTCGGTGCGCCAGTTCACGCATGAGAACATGACGGCCAGCCGGGAGTACCAGACTGTTGACAACGGCATCAAGACGTGCATGTATGCCGGCTATCCCGACCTCTACATGCAGTTCTCGAAGAAGAACGAGTTCATCTTCATGCCCGACTGGTATCGGGGCATCGAGTACCCGAAGGAGCAGGAGCGCGGCTATGCCTCGAACGAGGACCTCTACGTGCCTGGCTACTTCGAGATGCCCATCCGCAAGGGCGAAAGCATCGTCTTCGCCGCCTCCACGTCGGCAGCCAAGTCGAGTCAGCTGAAGAAGCTCTTCGACGACGAGGTGGCCCTGCGCCTGCCGCGCGACAATTTCTATAATATCCTGGTGACGGCCGCCCACCAGTTCCACAACCGTCAGAAGAACGACGACCGCTACCTGCTGGCTGGTTATCCGTGGTTCAAGGCCCGTGCCCGCGACACGTTCATCGCCATGCCCGGTCTGACGCTGAGCATTGGTGAGCGCGACTACTTCGAGCTGGTGATGAAGACCGCCGAGAAGGGACTGCGCGAGTTTATGGAGGAAAAGCCGTTGTCGGTGAAGATCTACGAGATTGAGCAGCCCGACGTTCCGCTCTGGGCCATCTGGGCCATACAGCAGTATGTCAAGGACGCCGGCAAGGACGAGGGCTACAAGCTCTACGGCAAGCTGGTCGAGGACATCGTGGACTATATTATAAAAGGTGGACACCCCAACCTGCGCCTCGACGAGAACGGGCTGGTCTACTCTGACGGTCATGATAAGGCCGTGACGTGGATGAACTCCACGGCCAACGGTCGTCCCGTTGTTCCGCGTTCGGGTTATATCGTCGAGTTCAATGCCCTATGGTATAACGCCCTGAAGTTCTGTGCTGCCATGATGGCCGACGAGGGCAACCAGGCCAAGGCCGAAGCCCTCGAGAAGCGCGCTGCGCTGGCCAAGGAATCGTTCGTCGAGACTTTCGTTAACGAATACGGCTATCTGCTTGACTATGTGGACGGTACGAACATGGATTGGTCGGTACGTCCGAACATGATCTTCGCCGTGGCACTCGACTACTCGCCGCTGTCGCAGCAGCAGATGAAGTCGGTGGTGGACATCTGTACGCGCGAACTGCTGACGCCGAAGGGACTGCGCTCGCTCTCGCCGAAGAGTGGCGGCTACAACCCCATGTACGTCGGTCCGCAGACGCAGCGCGACTACGCCTACCACCAGGGAACGGCATGGCCGTGGCTCGGCGGCTTCTACATGGAGGCCTGCCTGAAACTCTACAAGCGCTCGCGCCTGTCGTTCATCGAGCGGCAGATGGTGGGCTACGAGGACGAGATAGACTATCATGCTATCGGTACCATCTCCGAGCTGTTCGACGGCAACCCGCCGTTCCACGGTCGCGGCGCCATGGCTTTCGCCATGAACGTGGCCGAGATTCTGCGTACGCTGAAGCTCTTAGAGAAGTATTCATATCAAAAATAAAAAGGAGGACGCTGTATGAAAGTATTAATGTTTGGATGGGAGTATCCTCCTCACGTGTTCGGTGGACTTGCCACCGCTAACTATGGCATCTCTGAGGGTCTGAAGGCCCAGGGCGACATCGAGACCGTGCTCTGCCTGCCTCACCCCTTTGGCGACGAGAGCCAGCACGCCTGCCGCATCGTAGCTATGAACGCCGTGCCTATTGCCTGGCGCGACGTTGACTATGACTACGTGAAACAGCGCGTGGGCAACATCATGGACCCCGACTACTACTTCAAGCTCCGCGAGCATATCTACGCCGACTTCAACTACATGAACGTCAACGACCTCGGTGCCATGGAGTTTGCCGGAGGCTACCCCGGCAACCTGCACGAGGAGATAAATAATTACTCGATTATAGCCGGTCAAGTGGCTCGTACTGAGGAGTTTGACATCATTCATGCCCACGACTGGCTGACCTTCCCTGCCGGCATTCATGCCAAGCAGGTGTCGGGCAAGCCGCTGTGCATCCACGTCCACGCCACCGACTTCGACCGCAGCCGCGGCAAGGTGAATCCCACCGTCTACTCGATTGAGAAGAACGGCATGGATTGGGCTGACTGCATCATGTGCGTCTCAGAACTGACGCGCCAGACCGTCATCAACCAGTACCACCAGGACCCGCGTAAGTGCTTCACCGTCCACAACGCCGTCTACCCCCTGCCGCAGGAGTATCAGGACATTCCGCGTCCCGACCATACCGGCAAGGAGAAGATCGTCACGTTCCTCGGCCGTATCACGATGCAGAAGGGCCCCGAGTACTTCGTCGAGGCCGCCACGATGGTGCTCCATCGCACCCGCAACGTGCGTTTCTGCATGGCTGGCAGCGGCGACATGATGGATGCTATGATTCAACTGGCTGCCGAGCGCGGCATTGCCGATCGCTTCCACTTCCCGGGCTTCATGCGCGGCAAGCAGGTGTACGAGTGCCTGAAGGATTCAGACGTCTACGTCATGCCTTCGGTGTCAGAGCCCTTCGGCATCTCGCCGCTCGAGGCCATGCAGTGCGGTACGCCGTCGATCATCTCGAAGCAGTCAGGCTGTGCCGAGATTCTCGAGAACTGCATCAAGGTCGACTATTGGGACATCCATGCCCTGGCCGACGCCATCTACTCTATCTGCATGAACGAGTCGCTCTTCAACTACCTCAAGGAGGAGGGCAAGCGCGAGGTTGACCAGATAACCTGGGAGAAGGTTGGCGCCTGGATACGCACGCTCTACAGAAGAACGCTGGGCTGGGAGTAAGCCCACCCCCTAACCCCTCCCCAAGGGAGGGGAGATAAAAAGACCTTTAAAATTCAAATTATTTATTTAGTATAACAATTAAAAAATGGAGACCACAATATCCTGGCAAGAGTAATCAAGCTCCCCTCCCTTGGGGAGGGGCTGGGGGTGGGCTGTTATTATGAAAACAATTTGCTTATATTTCGAAATACATCAGATTATCCATCTGAAGCGCTACCGTTTCTTCGACATCGGTACCGACCATTACTATTACGATGACTACGAGAACGAGCGTAGCATCACCGATATTGCCGAGCGCAGCTACATGCCCGCGCTGAACACGCTGCAGCAGATGATAGCTGACAACGGCAAGTACTTCAAAGTAGCTTTCAGCCTCTCGGGCACCGGCATCGAGCAGTTAGAGATGCACGCCCCGCAGGTCATCGAGAAGCTGCAGCAGCTGGCACAGACGGGCTGTGTGGAGTTCCTGGCCGAGCCCTACAGCCACGGCCTGTCGTCGCTGGCCAACGAGGAGACCTTCGCTCTCGACGTGAAGAAGCAGTGCCAGAAGATTGAGGAGCTCTTCGGGCAGAAGCCGCAGGTGGCCCGCAACTCGTCGCTCATCTACAGCGATGACATCGGTTCGCAGGTAGCTGCCATGGGCTTCCGGGGCATGCTCACCGAGGGTGCCAAGCACGTGCTCGGCTGGAAGTCGCCCCACTACGTCTACAACTGCAACCTCGCCCCGAACCTGAAGCTGCTGCTGCGCGACGTCGAGCTCAGCGACGACATCTCGCTGCGCTTCAACAATGCCGAGTGGGAAGGCTATCCCCTGTTTGCCGATGCCTACATCGACCGTATTGCCCGCTTCCCCGAGGAGGAGAAGATTATCAACATCTTCATGGAGCTGTCGGCGCTCGGCATCGCCCAGCCGCTCTCGTCGAACATCCTTGAGTTCATCAAGGCCCTGCCCGTGTGTGCCAAGGAGAAGAGCATCGACTTTGCGACCCCGACCGAGATTTGCATGAAGGTGCCCAGCGTCGGCGCCATCGACGTGCCCGACACCCTCAGCTGGGTTGACGAGGAGCGCGACTGCTCGTGCTGGCTCGGCAACGCCATGCAGCGCGAGGCCTTCCAGAAGCTCTATAGCGTGGCCGACCGTCTGCGCATTGCCAACGACGCGCGCATCAACCAAGACTGGGACTACCTGCAGGCCTCTAACAACTTCCGCTTCATGACCACGAAGCCCTCAAACGTCGGCCTCGACCGCGGTATCTACAGCGGACCGTTCGACGCCTTCACCAACTATATGAACATCCTGGGCGACTTCATCAACCGCGTCAACGCCCTCTATCCGCTCGACATCGACAACGACGAGCTGGAGGGTCTGCTCACCACCATCAAGAACCAGGGTGACGAGATCGAGATGAAGGACAAGGAGATTGCCCGCCTGAAGGCCAAGCTCGAGAAGTACGAGACCGAAAAGCCCGCAGCCAAGAAGCCGGCCGCCAAGAGAACTGCCACGAAGAAGGCCAAAGAGGCTTGACGGCAGACACCCCCCCCCTTCGGAGAGCCGTCAGCGGTGACCGAAGTAGTACTGCCCGCGCTTGCGGGTGATGCGTCCATAGTTGATAGCATGGACGGGACAATGATGATAGCAGCTGAGACAACACGTACAGCTGCTATCATTTTTCCATTCCGGCGAGCCGTCGGTGAGCGTGATGTCGCCCACGGGACAGACCTTGGCACACAGGCCGCAGTGGGTGCAGGTGTCGGCATCGACGGTGAACTTCCGGTCGGTAATCATGTGGCTGTTGAAGTAGGCCCCGACGACGTGGCTGAGCACCCAGGGCGCGATGCCGATCGTCAGCTGGCTGTAGCCGTCCTGCCGGGCCTTGACGATCTCGGCGTAGTGTGCCAGGTCAAGGCGGGCCTGCTCAATCTTCTGGTGCTCGCGCTCCGGGGTGTCGGTGTACATGAAGGGCAGGCAGACGTAGCTCTCAGGCATGATGAGCGACTGGCAACTGCCGAGGGCGATGCCCTTCCGGGCCAGTTGTCGGCTGAGCATACTCACGGCCAGCCCCGTACTGTCGCCGCACGTGCAGAGCGCGTAGGCGTAGTGGCCTGCGGCGTTGGCCACGTTGAGCCGGTCGATAAACTCGCTCACGATGTGCGGCGGCTGCCAGCCGTGGACGGGGAAGCAGAAGCCGATGCGCTCGCCGTCGCCGAGGGTGTATTCACATGGCGTCTTCAGCTCGTCGGGGATGAAGAGCAGCCGCTCGCCGGTGGCCTCGGCCAGCTGTCGGGCCGCCCACCGTGTATTACCTGTACCTGAAAAATAGAATATCATGGTGCAAAGTTACGAAATAATTCATAATTCATGATTCATAATTCACAATTATTTTTGTACCTTTGCACCCGCAATGAGATATTTCGTGAATTTAAGCTACGACGGCACCCGCTACCACGGTTGGCAGATACAGCCCAACGGCGACTCGGTTCAGGCCCGTCTGCAGGGCGCACTCTCGCTGCTGCTGCGTAGTGAAATTATCGTGACAGGCGCAGGGCGTACCGACGCCGGCGTCCATGCACGGATGATGGTGGCTCACTTCGACTTTGAGGGCGCGTTGGACGGCCGTCAGCTGACGTACAAACTGAACAAGCTGCTGCCGCGCGACATTGCCGTCAGAAGCGTCGAACGCGTGGCCGACGACCTCCACGCCCGCTTCTCGGCCACCAGTCGTATGTATCGTTACTACCTGCATACGGAGAAGAATCCCTTCCTTAGCTTTACTTCATGCGAACTGCATTATCCGCTGGACTTCAGCAGGATGAACGAGGCGGCTAAAGTATTGATGGACTACGAGGACTTCGGTGCCTTCTGCAAAGCGCATGCCGACGTGAAGACGACGCTCTGTCATGTCACGGTGGCTGAGTGGGTGCAGACGTCGCCCACGACGTGGTACTTCGAGATACGTGCCAACCGCTTCCTGCGCAACATGGTACGGGCCGTCGTCGGCACGCTCATCGACGTCGGTCGCGGTCGAGTGACGTTAGATGACTTCCGCAAGATTATAGAAGGAAAAAAACGTACAGAAGCCGGCGAGTCAATGCCCGCCCACGCACTGTTCCTTGAGGATATTACCTATTGATATGTGGTTAGTTTTAGCTTTTATGTCGGCAGCGTTGTTAGGCTGCTATGATTCGTTCAAGAAGCAGGCCCTGAAGGCGAACGCTGTCATCCCCGTGCTGTTTCTCAATACGCTGTTTTCGTCGCTGGTGTTCCTGCCGTTCATCGTGCTTAGTGCCACCACCGACGTGCTCGACGGCAGTATATTCCACGTAGCCTCGGGCGGATGGGCTGTTCACAAGTACGTGGTGCTGAAGGCCGTCATCGTGCTCTCCAGCTGGGTGCTCGGCTACTTTGGCATGAAGCACCTGCCGCTGACCATCGTCGGCCCCATCAACGCCACGCGACCGGTGATGGTGCTCGTCGGCGCGCTGCTGGTGTTCGGCGAGCGGCTCAACGCCTGGCAGTGGATTGGCGTGGCGCTGGCGGTGGCCTCGTTTCTGATGCTCAGTCGCAGTGGCAAGAAGGAAGGTATCGACTTCCGCCACGACCACTGGATCTACATGATTGTCGGCGCGGCGGCCCTGGGGGCTGTCAGCGGTCTCTACGACAAGTACCTCATGGCGCCAGAGAGCGAGGGCGGGGTGGGGCTCGACCGCATGCTGGTGCAGTCGTGGTACAACATCTACCAGTGCGTGATGATGCTCCTGATGCTGATGCTGCTGTGGTGGCCTAAGCGTAAGCACACGACTCCGTTCCACTGGGCATGGTCCATCGTGGGCGTCAGCCTGTTCCTGTCGACGGCCGACTTCCTGTATTTCTACTCGCTGTCGCTGCCTTCGGCTATGATCAGCATCGTGTCGATGGTGCGCCGTGGGTCGGTGGTTGTCAGCTTCCTGTTCGGTGCCCTGTTTTTCCACGAGAAGAACCTCCGCGCCAAGGCTTTCGACCTGGCTCTGGTGCTGCTCGGCATGGTGTTCCTCTACATCGGTTCGAGGTAAATAGACGGTTTATAAATAAAAATGTTGTTAAACGCTCGTCGGTTTCCGTTTTTCTTTGTAACTTTGCACTGGTTTATGAAGCTTATATCAGATGAAAGATAGTGTAAAGACCGCTGTAGAGCGGATTCTCGACAGCTACCTGGAAATGAACAATCATCGCAAGACGCCCGAGCGCTATGCGATTTTGCGTGCTGTCTACAGCATTGAGGGTCATTTTACGCTGGACGAGTTGGGAGAGAAGTTGACGAAGGAGTACAGGTTCCCCGTGAGCCGGGCGACGCTCTACAACACGCTCAACCTCTTCATGGAGTTGCGCCTCGTGATACGTCATCGCTTTCAGGGCACGACGAAGTATGAGGCCTGTTACGACAACAATTCGCACTGCCACCAGATGTGCACCGTCTGCGGCAAGGTGACCGAGGTCTGCTCGCCTGAGATAACCGAGGCCATCGACCAGCTGCACCTGAAGCGGTTCCGCAAGGATGGCTTCACATTATATATATATGGTATCTGCTCGACGTGCCAGGCCAAGCTGACACGCTGGAAGAATACGAGGAAACAGACAAAAACAACAGATAACGACAATGAATCAAGGTAAAGTAGACGTTCTGCTGGGACTCCAGTGGGGCGATGAAGGAAAAGGTAAGGTGGTCGACGTGCTGACCCCCAAGTATGACGTGGTAGCCCGCTTCCAGGGCGGCCCCAATGCCGGCCACACGCTGGAGTTTGAAGGCCAGAAGTACGTGCTGCGCTCCATTCCCTCGGGAATCTTCCAGGGAGGAAAAACTAACATCATCGGCAACGGCGTAGTGCTGGCCCCGGACCTCTTCATGGACGAGGCCAAGGCGCTCGAAGCCAGCGGCCACGAGCTGAAGTCACGCCTGCACATCTCGAAGAAGGCACATCTCATCATGCCCACCCACCGCGTGCTCGACGCCGCCTACGAGGCCCAGAAGGGTAAGAACAAGGTAGGCACGACGGGCAAGGGTATCGGCCCCACCTACACCGACAAGGTAAGCCGCAACGGCCTGCGCGTGGGTGACATCCTCGACGGCTTCGACCAGAAGTACGCCGCCGCCAAGGCCCGCCACGAGGCCATACTGAAGTCGCTCGGCTTCGAATACGACGTCACCGAGGTCGAGAAGAAGTGGATGGAGGGTATTGAGTACCTGCGCCAGTTCCCCATCGTCGACAGCGAGCACGAGATAAACCGCATACTCAAGAGCGGACAGTCGGTGCTCTGCGAGGGAGCACAGGGCACGATGCTCGACGTCGACTTCGGCTCCTATCCCTTTGTCACGTCGTCGAACACCATCTGCGCCGGAGCCTGCACAGGCCTCGGCATCGGCCCCAACAAGATCGGCGAGGTCTACGGCATCATGAAGGCCTACTGCACCCGCGTAGGAGCCGGCCCATTCCCCACCGAGCTGTTCGACGAGACGGGCAAGCTCATCCGCGACCTCGGCCATGAGTATGGCGCCGTCACCGGGCGCGAGCGCCGTTGCGGTTGGATCGACCTCGTGGCCCTGCGCTACTCGATCATGGTCAACGGCGTGACCAAGCTCATCATGATGAAGAGCGACGTGCTCGACCAGTTTGACACCATCAAGGCCTGCGTGGCCTACAAGGTGAACGGCGTCGAGACGAGCGACTTCCCCTACGACATCGAGCACGGCATCGAGCCCGTCTACCAGGAGCTGCCCGGCTGGAAGACCGACATGACCCAGTTCACCAGCGAGGACCAGTTCCCCCAGCCCTTCAAGGACTACATCCGTTTCCTCGAGGAGCAGCTCGAAACGCCCATCTGTATCATCAGCATCGGCCCCGACCGTGCACAAACCATCATTCGCAAGTAGAAGTGGTTTTTTTGGCACGGAAAAACACGGAAAACACTGTTTTATGCTGTACGAAGAGCTGACAGAGCGGATTATCCTTGCGGCGCGCGATGTCCATAAAGAGCTGGGCTTCGGCTTCCTGGAGGCAGTCTATGGCAATGCCTTGTACAAAGAGTTGACGGCACGGGGAGTGAAATGTGAATGTCAGAAACGTATCGACGTGTATTATAAGGGTGAGGTCGTAGGACATTATGTGGCTGATATGCTCGTTGACGACAAAGTCATTGTCGAGCTGAAAGCTGTCGTAGAGTTACGGCCAGAACATGAATGGCAGCTTCTTAACTACTTGGTCGCAAGCAGAATAGAGCTGGGACTACTCATCAACTTTGGTCATAGAATATCAGTAAAAAGAAAAATAAACACTAACAGGCACTAAGGAAATCCGAACGAAACAGACACCAGGCAAAAACAGTGTCCCTCCGCGTTTTTCCGTGCCTAAAAAATAACAATGGCAAACAAACCAAACATCGTAAAAGGAACGCGCGACTTCGGCCCGCAGGAGATGGCCCGTCGCAACTATATCTTCGATACCATCCGACAGGTGTACCAGCTCTACGGCTTCCAGCAGATAGAGACACCCGCCATGGAGACCCTACAGACCCTCATGGGCAAGTATGGCGAGGAGGGCGACAAACTGCTGTTCAAGGTCCTGAACTCAGGCGACTTCCTCTCGAAAGTAAGCGACGGGGAACTGCAGGAGCGCAACGCCCTGCACCTGGCCGCCAAGCTCTGCGAAAAAGGCCTGCGCTACGACCTCACCGTGCCCTTCGCCCGCTACGTGGTGATGCACCGCGACGAACTGCAGCTGCCCTTCAAGCGCTACCAGATGCAGCCCGTATGGCGAGCCGACCGCCCACAGAAAGGGCGCTACCGCGAGTTCTGGCAGTTCGACGGCGACATCGTCGGCTCCGACTCACTGCTCAACGAGGTCGAGCTGATGCAGATCGTCGACACCGTCTTCCAGCGCTTCGGCGTACGCGTGCAGATCAAGATCAACAACCGCAAGATTCTCTCGGGCATTGCCGAGGTCATCGGAGCAGCCGACAAGATAGTCGACATCACCGTCGCCATCGACAAGCTCGACAAGATAGGCATCGACAACGTCAACCAGGAACTACGCGACGACGGACTCACCGAGGAGCAGATCGAGAAGCTCCAGCCCATCATCCTGCTCGAAGGCACCAACGACGAGAAGCTCGCCACCATTGCCGACGTACTGAAGAACAGCGAGACCGGCCTCAAAGGCGTCCAGGAATTACGCACCATCCTCGGTTCGCTGTGCAGTGGCGGTGCCACTGCCCTGAAGAACGAGCTGCAGCTCGACCTCACCCTGGCCCGCGGCCTGAACTACTACACCGGTGCCATCTTCGAGGTGAAGGCCCTCGACGTGGAGATAGGCTCCATCACCGGCGGCGGCCGCTACGACAACCTGACCGGCATCTTCGGCATGCCCGGCATCTCCGGCGTAGGCATCTCCTTCGGCGTCGACCGCATCTACGACGTGCTCAACCAGCTCGACGCCTACCCCAAGGACACCACCGTCGGCACCCGCCTGCTCTTCATCAACTTCGGCGAACGCGAGACGGCCTACTGCCTCCCCGTCGCCGCACGCGCCCGCCAGGCAGGCATCCGCACCGAGGTCTTCCCCGACTCGGCGAAGATGAAGAAGCAGATGGCCTATGCCAACCAGAAGCAGATTCCCTTCGTGGTGCTCGCCGGCGAGAACGAAATCAACGAGGGCAAGCTGACGCTGAAGAACATGGCGACCGGCGACCAGCTCCTGCTGACGCCCGACGAACTCATCGCCGCCGTCGCCGCCGACTGAGACAGAAACAGTATGACCCGATAAAGTCATTCTCTGACCCGATAAAGCCATTCTCTGACCCGATAAAATCATTTGGCTTATGGATAAAAAGACATTAGAATTTGTGACATATTGCATCGGAAAACTATCCGCTCTGCTTCACTTGCCGCAGAAAGAAATATACAAGCGTCTGAAGACATCGGGCATATTGTATGACTACATCGTACCCTCATACGATGTGCTGCACACATTCAGTTCCCGGTATCTGATGGAGGATCTGACCGAGTACATGAGAGAGAAAGGAGTGCTGACGGCATGAGACTGTACCATTCATCAAACGTATGCGTTGAGCATCCAGACACAGAACATTCACGCCTGTATCTTGACTTCGGACGTGGATTCTATCTAACCTCGCTGCACGAACAGGCAGTGAGGTATGCCCAGCGTTTCAAAAGAAGGGGTCAGCCAGCATGGCTTAATACCTATGAATTTACTTGCGACGAAACGCGTTGGAACATAAGACGTTTTGAAAGCTACGACAAGGAATGGCTTGACTTTGTTGCTGGGTGCCGTGAAGGAATGGACACAGGAAACTATGACATGATAATTGGCGGCATCGCAAACGACAGAGTCATTATCACACTCGACAGATATTTCACCGGTGAGATTTCTCAAGAAGAAGCCCTTGGATTGCTGAGATTTGAAAAGCCAAATATCCAATACTGCATACGCAATGACAGGATGTTGCACGAGTGTCTGACATTTATTGGGAGTGAACAACTATGAGTGACGAAAGCAAACAAATATTGAGAAGTTCCCAATGTGCAAGAATCATTGTCTGCATAAGTGAGATGTTTGGCGTTTCACTTGATAAAGCTACAGACATTTATTACAGTTCGGAAACGGCCGCCATGATAGAGGATGGCATTGCAGACCTTCATTGCCGTAGTGACAGGTATTTGGCAGGCGAAGTTTGGCGAGAACACCAAGAAAGTAAAAACCTGACAGACGGCGATTAATCTTATGACCGTAAGACATTATGTCTGTCAATACAACAAAATCCGCAGATTCTCCATTACGAGAAATCTGCGGATTCTGTTTTAATGTCAGAGGTTCAGAGCGTTATCGGGCCGTAGCCCATGCAGCTCGTAGTGCCCAGTGCCGTGATGACCGAGGCGATGATGCTGGCGATGATCTGGAGGATGGCCCTCCACGTTTCCCTGTTGTTCTTCATGGCTCAATGCGTTTTACTGAGGTCAGACATTAGGGCTCGGGAGTCACGTCGCCGCCGTCGCCGCCCTCCTTGGGCTTGGCGTTCAGCGCGTCGATGCTGATGAACTCAGCCTTCTTCAGGAACTGCCGACTCGAGAGGTTCGCCTCCTGCTCCTGGCCGGGCAGGAAGCGGATGTGGAGACCCTTGATGTGCTCCTGCACGTTGTACTTGTCCTTCGAGACAGCCCCGGCGCTCTCGAGCGTGGTGTAGAACGTGCCGAGGCCGTCGATCTTCACCTTCTTCGATTCCAGGAGCATCTCCACCAGACAGCTGCGGAACTTCTCGAGCACGCCGTAGACGACGTCGGGAGTGTAGATCGAGCCGTGCTCGGCGATGTGCTGTGCCAGCCGGCGCGTGTTGAGCGTCTCGAGCGACTTCGTGCGTCCGAACCACTGGCCGTAGCTCTTCGAGGCCGTGTTCATGTTCTTCTTTACGTCATACAGAATCTTTGCCATAGTCGTGTGTGTGTGTTTAAGTGGTTAATGGTTAGGGTTTACGGTTCTCAGGGTGTCATTTCCGGATTGACGTTGCAAAGTTACGACATTTTTCGCCACGCTCCAAATTTCCGCCCTCGATTTGATGCCATTTTCAGCACGAATTGACGGCATTTTCAGCACCCGTAATTTCGCGGCCTCGCCGCCGTCATTTCCGTGCCCCGGTGATTACGTCTCGC
>OCTX012150694.1_pt1 | contig 13943 bp, 18 predicted proteins | sample 1539691 | NCBI WGS metagenome assembly OCTX01 (sample SAMN02144231, study PRJEB22623) | gut metagenome | biome: sheep rumen | host: Ovis aries | place: New Zealand | reverse complement strand
CACTCAATGGGCACTCGACTGCACGTCACTCGGCATGCCGCTCGAGGAGTATGGCCAGACGCTGGGGAACTTCAACCGGCCGACCCGTGAACTCGAGCGCCTCATCCTGATGAGCTCGCACCAAGTGAAGAACGGAAAGGAACCCGCTCTTGTCATGGACATGAACTCCATCACGCTCTTCTGCTTTCGCAATGTGGAGCTCAAATCGGACTGGAACGGGAATGTGAAGCCCAACAAGAAGGAAGGCCGTGGCGCGAAGAAAATCGACGGCGTGATAGCCTGCATCGAGGCACTGGGTGTGATGCTGCTCAACCCGCACTACGCCGGAGAGCTGATGACAGTCTACGAGGAAGGAAAATAAAAATACCGCCTATCCATCTCGGACAAGCGGTATTTCCCTTTTATGGAAAAAAGTAAGCTTCAACTTTTTAGTCTGTCTAACAACAAATCAATCAACATGAAACTGAACTAACTCAAAATATCTAAAAACTAAATCTGCGATGGGTCGTCTTCTTCCTGGTTGTTGCTCCCGTTCCCGTTGGGGTCTGGCTGCTGCTGTGCTTCTGCTGCGTTCAGCGGCCTGTTTATAGGTACAAGGTTCGACTGCACGAACGCCTGGTCACCGTACGCGACTGGTTCGAGGTCAAGCTGCTTCCTGATGTCGTTCGTGGTCAGCACGCCGAGATTGTACATCTTCGTGTAATAGTCTGCGAGCGCTCCCTTGTCAGTCCTGAGCAGCACCGACGTGTCGAAGGTAACGAAGAACTTGAACTTCTCCTTGTTGGTGAATATCTTTCGCTCGAACTCCAACTCTATCTTAGCGAGCAGCGGCTGCAGGGTGTCCGTCAGGAACGCCAGCTGCTCGGCCTCAACGCTGGCATAGCTCTGCGAGCTCATGTCGTAGGCCTTGTGGGGAGACACGCCGAAGAACCGGCAGATGTCAACCACGCCATATTTCCTCGTCTCAAGCAGCTGTGCGTCCACTGGGTTCACGCTGATGGCCTTGTAGTCCATGTCGGCTTCAAGCAGGGCGATGTTGCTGCCACCTCCGGCCATACGCGCATTCCACTTGCTCAGAAAGTCATCCTTCTGCTTCTGGGTGAGGACGTGATTGACAGTCACCACACCGCTGAGGCTAGCTCCGCTCTCGAAGAACTCACGGGCGTGCTCGTCGCTGTCATACGACAGCTTCAATGCTGAGGCTGCATGCCGGATGGTCGACACTCCATGCTCGCCGTCAGAACTGTAGTTGGGGACGTGTATCATGTCACGGGGCTCTATCCACCCATACCTCGGATGGGCGTAGGCCATGATGTGCCCCCACTCGTTGTCAACGATGGTGACCGTGTCTGGGTGAAGGAACTCAAGCCAGATGGCATTTCCCTCATCATCCCTGACGACGCGCACATAGGCGTTTCCCTTCAACAGCATCGACACCACCATCGACTTCAGCATCATGAAGCGAGACATGTACATCGACGGCTCCATATTCAGCAGCCAATATGCCGGGTGGGTCGTTGCCTGTTTCTTATACCCCTTGCCGCTCACCTTCAAAATCTGAATGGGCAGCTGTGCGACAGCGTCACTGATGCACTCCACGCACCGGTACACGGTGGCGAGTGTCAGCACCTTCGAGTTGTCATAGCTGCTGCCATGGGCGCCGACAACGCTGCAGACGGTGTCGATGCTGCGCTTTTCTCTTCCGAATATTCTTGTCAAAAAACTCATAATGATATCGCGATATGTACTACATATATACGGGCGCGGTGTTAATAACACGTTATTCCTTCTCCACGAAGTGCCCTCCGTCCGGGTACCTGTCATTCACACTCTCGTACCCGCAGGCGTACCGTATCATGGCATCGCACATCGCCTTGTCGGACGTTTGCCCGAGGTCCATGCACACAGCGAACAGGCTGCACTTGCCGCAACCGGTCTTCATCCCACTCTCGTTGGCCACGAGCCGGTGTTTTTCAGCACCGAATCTGACCTCAACCACTTTCGCTTTCATAATTGTTAATTTTTATTACTTTTTTGCTTGAAAATTGTTCGATTTTCCCTGAAAATACCCCTAAAATTCCGATTTTTGCCTGAAGAAAGGTTTTGGGCGGTTGTACGCCGCTGATTATCAGAATCTTAGGCCTATGGGGTGGGGGCGGAGTTAGCCCCATGGGGGTGTCTGCGCATCAGCCAGTCAAGCCCGTCAAGCAGCGACTGCTGCACTCCCTTCTTCCCATCAAGGGCTTGCACCGCACGCTCCTCCACCGTACCGGCACATATGAGATTGTACACGGTGACAGGGTGCTGCTGTCCCTGGCGGTGTAGTCTTGCGTTGGCTTGAAGGTACAGCTCGAGATTCCATGTGAGGCCGAACCACACAATGTAGTGACCGCCAGCCTGCATGTTGAGACCGAACGCAGTAGAGGCGGGGTGTGCAAGCAGCACGTCTATCTTCCCAGTGTTCCATTCACGCAACGTCTTCTCGTCCTCGTACACCACGACCCTGTATCCTCGGAGCTCTGACTGTATGCGCGGGATGTCATGCTTGTATTCATAGAACACCAGCACGGGGGATGCCGCGGCCTCAACAATCTCGTGCAGCCTTGCCAGCTTCTCTCCGTGTATCTCATGCACGTTATGGTCGGCGTCATACACAGCGCCGTTGCCATACTGAGACAGCTTGGTAATCAGCGCAGCTGCAGACGTGGCGAGGACGTTGGCCTTCTCCGCTCCATGTTCCTCTGCGAACTCCATCACACGGTCACGCTCGAACTTCATGTAGCCCTTCATGGACGATGGCGACAGCTGCACCCTCTCGTCTATGCGGATGAGGTCCGGCAAAGACAGGTAGTCCTTCGCCTGCATGGAGAGGCAGATGTCAGATATCTTCTTGCGGATGACCGACTCACACCCACGCTTGACTGTGCACCTCACCACGATGTTGTTATGCCGGTACAAGTCGAAGTAGGTGTCGCGGTATTTGGTAACCGACCTGCCGAGACGCGCTCCAAGGTCAAGGCAGTAGATCTGCGCCCACAAGTCAATAAGGCCGTTGGGTGCCGGTGTTCCTGTCAGACCTACCACGCGGTAGAATGTACCGCACACCAGACGCATGGCCTTGAAGCGCTTCGCCTTCGGAGTCTTAAAGGATGTCAGCTCGTCTATCACCAGCATGTCAAAAGGCAGCTCTCCATTGTAGTGGCCCACCAGCCACACGAAGGAATCGCGGCCGATGACGTAGATGTCGGCCTTCTCATCAAGAGCTCTGACGCGCTTCTTCTCGGTTCCCATCACCTTCGACACCCTCAGGTCGAGATGGTCCCACTTGTCGGCCTCATCCGTCCAGGTGCTCTCGGCGACTTTCTTGGGGGCCACGACGAGAACCTTCGACACCTCGGCTGAGTCGATGAGCCGTTGTATGGCCGTCAGCGTGATGACCGACTTGCCGAGACCCATGTCAAGGAAGAGGGCGCAGCGCCTGTGTGCCATCACCCACTCCTCGGCTGTCTTCTGGTATGCGTATGCCTGGTATCTCATAACTGTCTGATGAACTTTTCGACATCCTCCTTCGAGTCGATGACGAATATCTCATGGCCCAACTCACGGAGCTCTTCGAATCTCACCTTCTGGATTGGTGAAGGTTTCCTTCCCTTCGACTTCAGTTCCACCCACTGCACGATGCCGTTGGGTTCCACCACCAGCCGGTCGGGATATCCTACCATGTTAGGGTTGGTGTACTTGAGGCAGAGACATCCCACCTCGGTGACTCGCTTCACAAGGTATGCCTCGATGGCTTTTTCGCTCACCACAGCATACTCGACTACGTTTTTTATTTTTCTATCCATTTGTAAAGATTTTTCTTGTTACCGTTACGCGCGCGTATAACATTACGGGGATATGTACTTAGGTACGTTTTTTTTATGCGTATATACGCGTTTTCGCCCGTTTTTTTCATGTATAAATAATTTAGATAAAGTTTTTGTACTTTTTTTGTTATACTGGTAACACGTTTCTCGGAATGCCCATGAATAAAGGGTTTTCTTTGTTACCACCCCCCTGGTAACAGCTGGTAACAGCTGGTAACACTGGTAACAAATTTTGTTACCACCCCCTACAGGTTGTTACCAGTGGTTTGTAAAATAATTTTATCATATGTGTTGACCGATTTGTATAGGTCACCGTCAATATATCTCTGCCTTCCGACGAACTTCCATTCCGGTTTTTTGTCCATCACGCTCTTGAACTTGACGACCTTGTACACATACTCCTTATCATCGCGTGAGCGTCCGAGATATTCCTGCACATATTCCGCAGCTGACACTCTCACTCGCTCCACCACGCCCTTTGTCTTGATTTCATCCCCGTCCTTGTAGTACCTCCTTCTCTGGTCCAGGGTGTAGGCAGCCCAGTCGACAGGAAGTTTGATACCAAGGAAGAGCTCCACCATGTCGTTTGTCGGGTCAAGTTCGGCAAGGGAGAACTCCCTGCGCCTTTCGACCATCTCACGCTCCATCTCTCCGCTGAGCCTCAACGGGCATCCCTCCTTGAACACATGGACAGCCTCGGCCCACAGCTGGTCACGGTCACGCCTCAGCGCGTCGCGCACATCGTCCACTGTCCTGAGGTCAGGGTCTATCCTCACCGGCCAGAAACGGCGGTCTCCGGTGTCGTCCTTGAGGAAGGCGGCCTCGTTTGTCGTGCCGCCGAACACGCACTGGCGCGGGAACTCGTCCGTGTTCTCCTTGTACGCCCCCCGGTACTTGTCCGTCTTGTTGGTGATGAACGCCTTCACCGACGATGCCTCGTGGCGCTTCATGCCGTCGAGTTCCTGAAGCTCGAACAGCCATGACCCCCGTAGTTGCTCCAGCGACTGCTTGTCTGATGACATGGCGTTGAGGTTACCGTTGTACCACTCGCCTCCCAGCACCTCGAAGAACGTCGACTTGCCGACTCCCTGCGCCCCCGCAAGGATGAGGCAGTAGTCGAACTTGCAGCCCGGTCGGTAGATGCGCGCCACGGCTCCTACCATCCATGTCTTCGTGATGAGTCTCGTCAGATCATCATCCTCCGCGCCGACGTAATCGATGACAGCCTTCTCCAGCCTCGGCGTGCCGTCCCACACAAGTCCTTCAAGGTAATCTCTAACAGGATGGTAGCTGTGGGAGTCGAAGCAACTGTTTTTCGCGTCCTTGATTTTGTCCTTGCCCGTGATGCCGTACATCTTCTCCATGTAGACGCGCAGCTGCGAGTCATCAGCGTCCGTCCACCGCTTGCGGTCTCCCCACGGCAGCTTTCCCGTGATGACCGGCGCGCACCTGAACAAGTCATAGTGCAGGCGCCCCTTCAGCTTCGGGTCGTTCTCCAGTACGATGAGCGCGTTCACCGACGTGCTCTTGATATTGCCCTTCTTGTCGGTGTCCAGCTTGTCCGTCCATGAGTCGTCGGTCTCAGCCTCGTCAGGTTCCTCTTCTCCTATGCCTCCGAAATCCTCCATCGCGCTCTGCTTGCGCTCTCTCAAGATGAGCTTCTTCACCTGGCTGTCCGAGCCAGCGAGCTCCATCATCTTCAGATACGACGGCCTCTTCGTGATGTCGTCCGTGCGGCTGTCCTCGTCGAGGTCACCGAACTTGTGGATGCGCACGAGGTCGAAGGCATTGCACAGCTGTCGGCTTGCTGGGTCGGTCTCGTGGTTGCTGTAGGCGTACATGTGCTGGTAGCACACGAGGCCTCCAGCCACGCTGCCCTGCTTGTAGGTGTACCGCCCCTCCATGACCGTCTTGTCGTACACGTCAGGGAGGAACGTCTCGATGGCGTCTTCTATGCTGTACGTTCTGCAGAACGCCCCTATGAGCCCCTGCTTCTGCGTGGGGTCTCCGGCCTTCCTCACCTCGTGGCGCCTTGCGTCTGCCTCCCTGCTTCCCAGCGGCCACTCGCTGGAGTCCCTCCAGTCGGTGTACTCAGCCAGCACGGTGTCGGGGTCAAGCGGCTCCCCGTCCTGATGGTCGAACACGAACTCGCCGTCACTCGACGTTGAAGGCCAGTAGAAAAGCCTTGTCAGCTGGTACGTCGTGGTGTCGAAGAGGTCGATGCCCAGGGATGCGGCAATGCGCCTGCAGACGGGCTCGTATTCCTCGCATGTCACGTCTCTGGTGAACGGTATCACCAGCCTCAGCCTCGGGTTGTCAGGTGTGTGCTTGTGCGTCGAGTAGATGATGGCGGCGCAGCTGTACTGCATGGTGAAGTCCTCCCACACGTCAGCCGTGCCGTAGTCGATGTCCAGTGTGGCCATCGAGCGGTGCGCGACGTATCCGTTACGCCTCTTCCCGTCCTTCAGGTAGCCGCCGACGAATCCGCCCACGTCCTTGATGGAACTCTGCTCCTCGCGGCTCATGTTGCTGTACTGCCCCACCGTCTCATCCGTGCGGCGTGTCACGCTGCACTTGTCCACAATGGCCTCCCATGTCACTTTCCTGTTTCTCCACTTCTTCGCCAGCCTGCTGTGGGCTGTGGCGATGTCATATTTGCGATTGTCCATCTGTCAGTATTAGTCTTTAATATAATAAGGTGTGGTGTATCCCGCGCCTTTCAGCGGCAGGTCACGGCACCAGTCAATAGGTTCTGAAAAAATCCTCTCCACTTCTTCAAGGCTCTGCCCGGGTGCCGCCTCGACGATGATCTCGTCATGCACATGGAAGACGACGCGCATGCCTCTCTCCATGGCTCTGATGATGACCATGCCGAGGATGTCCCTGGCTATGCCCTGCACCACGTTCTCCGTCAGCTTTCCCCCGTATGTCCTCACTTTCCCCCACTTCTTTGTCGTCTGGTTCACGCCTTCGTACTCGATGATGTCATGGTCGCCCCTGTAGCCGTCATCGTACTCCGTGCCGACAGCCGCCCTCGGGTAGCAGATGGTGCGGCCGGACGGCAGCGTGATGAGCAGCGTTCCCCACATGTGGCTCACTACGACATTCCTGTGTATGACCTGTCTCCCGTGTGTCCTGATGACTTCGGTGGCGGCCTTCTCGATGGCGGCCCACAACTTCACGATGCGCGGGTTGGACTTCCTCCACCTGCGTACGATGTCCTTCTCCTCGTCCTCGGTCAGCCCGAGCCTCTTGCCGCCCATGGCCTCGAGGGCCGACACGCCTCCGCCATACCCCAGCGCGAGGGTGGCGATTTTGCCCTTCTGCCTGAGCTGGGCGTTCTGCCCGTGCTTCTCCACAGGCACGCCGAACATCTTGGACGCAGCCTCGCAGTAGATGTCGCCGCCGTTGCGGAACACGTCGAGCACCCACGACTCTCCGGAGAGCCAGGCTATCACCCTCGCCTCTATGGCCGAGAAGTCGCAGACGTGGAACACCTTGCCGTCACCCGCCACGAAGGCCGTGCGGATGAGTTCAGACAGCACATGGGTGGGGTTGGCGTAGTTCATGACGAACTCGTCATAGTCGCCCGACCTGACGATGTTCCTCGCCCTGTCGAGGTCCTCGAGATGGTTCTGCGGAAGGTTCTGCACCTGCACAAGCCTACCAGCCCACCGTCCCGTCCTCGCCGCTCCGCAGAACTGCAGGAGCCCGTGTATGCGCCCGTCCTTGCAGACACACTGCTGCATGGCGGCGTACTTCTTGTTCGAAGTCTTGCCCATCTCCCTGCGGATCTGCAGCACCCTCATGGCTCTCGGCCAGAAGGTCAGCTTGTCGGCAAGGTCGTCGAGGTCTTTCTTGGCGAGCGTCTCCACGGTGAAGCCGGTAACCTTTGAGAGCCACTGCTTCAGTTGCACCGGGCTGTTGGGGTTCTCGAGTCCGGTCAGCTCCCTCGCCTCCTCCGCGAGTTCCGCCTTGTATCTCTCGTCGAAGGCGGCAGCGTTGTCCACCAGCCTCCTGTCGATGAGCACGCCGGTGTCGTTGATGACGTTGTCGCACACTCTCAGCCTCTCGTCGAAGGCAGCCGGAAGCAGCCTCCTCACCTTCGCGAGGATGGCCTGCTCCACCTCCACGTCCCTCTTGCAGTATTCCTTGAACACCGCCCACTTGTCGGGAGCGTCAGCGGGCATCCGCCTCCCGTTCTTGCCGGGGATGCTGAAGTATCTGATGAGCGCCGCGCCCTCCTTCATCTTTCCCTCGGTCAGATGCAGCACCTCACCGCACTGGGCGAGGCTCAGGGGAAGACCCATGCGGGCCGCGGCCACCATCGTGCACTGCCACTGCCCGGGAGGCATAAGGGGGATGCCGAGATATTTCGACAGGCATACGCGCTCGAAGGTGGCGTTGAAGGCCGTCTTCACTACCGACGGGTCGGTGAGCGCGTACATGATATCGTCCGGCAGCTGCCCGCCGCATGCGAGGTCGACGACCTCTACGGGGCCGTGGTCCACCGAGTAGGCGAACAGCAGCACCGTGAAGTCGTCGGCCTCAACGTACTTGTACACCCCGCAGCTGGGCAGGTCGTTCGACGAGTATGTCTCTATGTCTATGCCGAGTTCATCCATGTTCTTCCTCCTCCCTGTAGCTGGCGAATTCAAGCCCGTTCCTCTCCATGAATTCACATACCTCCCTCAAGGAGCGCATGCCGAATAGCCTGATTTTCAGCAGGTCGGTCTTGCACCGCACTTTAGTCAGGTAGCCCGCCGTCAGGATGCCCGCTTTCTCCAGACGGTTCACCGTCCACACGCGGAACCCGCACTCGCTGATCGGTTTGCGGAACACCTCCTCGCGGCGCTTCACCACATAGCCGAGCCTGGACTCCAGCTGCTTGATGATGTTCTCGATCGTGAGGCCCCTGTATTCGCTCTTGATTTCTTCCAGTGTCCTGATGTACCTTTCCAGGTCTTTCTCTTTCTCGTTCATACTGTCACTTTTTAATCCTTCCATTCCATAAGCCGGAAGCCGTCCTTGATGAGGTTCTTCTCGAAGATTGGAGCCCGCTTGGTGTTCTTGTCGAAATATATGTTGTATCTCTCTCCGCCGCGCTCCGACGTGTCGTCTATGATGATGTAGCCCTTTTTCAGAGCGTTGTGCCTATGGCTGACCTGGCTCTTCGTGTACGGGCATGTGACGATTCTCAGCCTTGTCTTCACCGGCATTCCGAGGACAGCCCTGCGCACCTCCTTGCGGTACGTCTCGCTGAGGCTTCTGCCCTTTCTCTTCATGACGGCATTGTATTTCCACTTGTTCTTTTTCCTCAGCGCCGTCATCGGGGCGTCATGCTTGCCTTCGCGCACCTCTTGCCACCATACGGCAGCGGCCTCAAGGCATTGCGGGGACGGCTTCTTGCCACGGAGGGATTCATAGTACCCGTTCTTCTCGCACGCCTTCTTGATTTTAGCGGCCTGGCGCTTCTTGATGCCGTTCAGGCCGTTCTCGCTCTTCGTCAGACCGAGCTGACGGGCGAAACGGTGCATCGTGCTGTCAGCCATACCGGACACCTCCTTGATGAGGGCGTTCTCGACTTCCGGGAACCACTTGCGCAACCACGCCTCCTGTTCTGGCGTGAGATGGAATCTCTTGCACGGCATGAATGCCGTCCTGCCACTCCTCGTAGTGTACTTTACAATTTTCTCCGCCCTCGACAGCTCTCCGGGGAACGGGTCAATCTTCACTCCCATGAGACACTGTCGTTAAGCTAATTCCACCAGAGGCTTCTTCTCGAAGGCCTCCTTCGGGTTCATCGCAATCAGTTCGTGTTTGAGGTCATGGAACACCCGGTTGATTTCCTTGCGCTCCTGCTCGAGGTTAATACGTTCTTGCTGTATCTCCGTCAGCTGGATTCTCAGGCCGAGTATTGCGGCCTCGATTTTCGTGCGCTTCAGCACCAGCTCTCTCTCCCTGTCAAGGGACGGGTGGTTGAGATGCTCCTGCTCCACGTTCATCGCGTTCATGACGCGGTCGAACTCCACTTGGCTCTCCAGCTTCCTCGGCTGGAACACGCCCTTCACTTCTTCTAATGTCATTGTCTTGTCGTTTTTAATGGGAGGCCGCCTCGCACAGCCAGTTGACCATTACATGCGAGGCTCCAACTCTGCGCGTCGGAGGCGGTTCTCCCGGTTACTAATTAAAGTCCCTCTCTATCCACCACAGGCCGTGGCGGTCCTGGCACAGCCAGTCTCCCGCGCTGGCGAAGCTGACCGCTTGTCTTGCGTAGGGCTCCCTGACGTAGCGGAGGATGTACAAGAGCTCTTCCTTCACTTTCGTCACGCCCTGGACGCACGGCAGCGCGAGGATGTCCCCGCAGGCGGCGTACCCGCCGCCCACCTGAACGCTCAGGCAATACTTAGAGGTCATCGTCATCGTCGTCATCGATGTCCGCAAAATCACTCTCCGCACTCACGCGGCCTCCGAGGTGGTCGTCGTCCTTGAACTTCTTGAGGTTGTTCAGACCGCAGGCCACGCCGCTGTTGCCGCTCACGCTGTAGGGGTAGAAGGTGACGCTCACATAGCACCACACCCCGCTGTAGATCTCCTCCTCGTCCATGATGGGCTGGTTGTCCTTGCCGACGATGCCGGGACGGGTCTTGCATTTCGCGTTGAGATACCAGCAGTCCTCGTATATCTCATCGTCCTTCTCATCCCCGTCGCGCAGGGGGAGGTCGAGCTTCTTGGGCTCCTTGCCGCCCCACTTGCCGACGACGCCACTCTTCTTGGCGCTCTCGATGGCGGCCTGCAGGGCCTTCACTGTGGCCTTCTCGCTCTTCGGGATGAGCACGTTCGTCATGAACTTGCCCTCGTCGTCCGAGCCGTCAGGCACATACTTGTTGAACACATGGGTGTAGCTGAGTCGGCACGGACCGAACACCACTTTCCCGTCTGATACTTTCGGTGTAATCATAATCTTGAAATTTTTATTGTGAATAAATGTACTATACTTCTCTCACTGAGCGGGTCAGCGGGCAGTCTATCGGGCTGACCTCCACGGCATGCCTGAGGCATTGTATGTCAAGCGGTGTCATCCGGTCTTTCTCCGGCTTGTACTTGTCCAGCTTCGACACAGCCTCCTCGATGCTCCTGCACGGCTGCAGGACGTCCTCGCTGTGCTTGATGCGCTCAAGCCAGTACTGCGTCCTGAGCGACGTGTTCATGATTTCGTTCTGCTTCATACTCGTCGGTGTTAGATGTCCTTGAAATCGTCCGTAGCGGAGTTGAAGGTGCTGCGCTTGTCGGTGTCGGGCACCAGCGTCGGCTTGCCCTGCGGCTTCACGATGCAGCCCCCGCACAGCTCGTTGAACTTCTTCTTCCCCACCATCTTCTCCAAGTCGCTGATGCCCTTGAGCTCAGCGGGCTTCATGTAGTCCTCCATGCCGTAGCCGAGGGACGCCAGCGTGTTCATCACCTCCGCGGGGTCGCTGATGCGCCGTATGCTCCTGCCCTCCACGACCTTGAAGCCGCTCCACTCCACTCCGGCGAGCGCCTGGTTGAGGGCGTAGTCCTCCACGGCCGACAGCCACGACTTGATGACGGGCAGCAGCGGCAGCACCTCCTCTATGTCCTCATGGGTCATCAGCAGCGGGTCGGGGTTCTTCTCCTGGGCCTTGACGGCCTTCGACGCGATGGCCTTGCACTGAGCCTTCACCTTGCAGAACTGGCACCACTCGCCCGGTGTCTGCTCGCCCTCTCCCCTGTAGGCCTTCATGGCCGCGGGCACGAGTACGTTCTTCGCCCAGCCGTAGAGGTCGGTGATGTGCAGCTCATATTCCGAGAGGCTGTCGATGCGGGGCTGCACGATGGTCATCCTCACATCCTCTATCCTGTAGTCGAAGGAGAACCTTGCGCAGGCTCCCAGCGCGTAGATCATCATCTGGGGGTTCTCGTAGGCGTCCACCTTCACTCCCTTGCCGTACTTGAAGTCTATCACCTCTATCGTGCCGTCGGCGATGATGACGGCGTCACCCGTGCCGAAAGAGTCGGGGATGTAGTCGGTGAAGTCCAGCCGCGTCTCGATGAGCAGCTTAGCGTCACGGGTCTTCGCCTTTGCGTTGTTGAACTTCTCCAGCACGATGCTCACATAGGTGTCGGTGTATTCCTCCATCTCACCCGTATGGTATTTGGCGAGAGCGGCCACCTCTGCCCGCTCCTCGTCGGTAGGCAGCCCTTGCGTAAGCTTCAGCTTCATGGCGCATATGGCGTGGGCGAGAGTGCCCTCTTCAGCATACTCAGAGCTCTGGTCCTCGACGTGCTCCTCGAGCCTCGGGGATGCCGTGCAGTGCAGCCACCTGTGGGCTGACGACGGCGACAGTAGTGCATGTTGTCCTGGCATATCCTGTCCTTCTGTTAAAATGGCACTTCCGTACCGAGGTTGCCGTCATCCATCACGACAATCTTGGTGCACTGTTCGATGAACGACTCTCTCTTGTCCTCAGGCAGCTGAGACGGCTTCTCCGAGCCGAGGAACGCGCTGATCATCTTGAACTGGTCAGTCAGCTGCTTGTGGTACTTCTTGCGGCCCTCGCTGGCCTTGTCCTCGTAGTCCTCGCCTTCGATGCGCCTGCGGGTGGCGTCCATGGCGTCGCGCACGTCAACCTCGGTGTAGGCCTTGGGGGCCTCAACGACTGATGCGGGTGCGGGTTCTGGTTCCTGCTCCGGTGTTTCCACAGGCGGGAACATCACTTCCTTCTTGGTGACCCTCACGTCATCCTTCGTCACGATGGCGCGTGCCACACCTCTCTTGTTCGCGGGCAGCGTGTCGAGCATGCCGGAGTCCGACATGGCGATGACAGCGTCCTTGAGTTTCTCGACGCATGCGAGCAGCGAGTCGCTGGCGTCAAACTTGAATGTCACTTTCAGTTCCATAATTGATAAATATTAAAAGGTTACAAACTCTCAACCCATGCGGCCAGCATCATGATGGCCAGGATGATGAACGGGTACGCCACGGCGTACTTGAAATCGTCGCCGTTGAAAAAATCCTTCTTCTCCATTGTCTTGTCATTTGATAGTGTTCCACACCCGCAGCAGCTCCCTGCCTGTTATCACCCGGTTCCTCGTGGCGGGTCTCACGAATACCCTCAGGCGGCCGTCGGCCTCGTAGCGCCTCAGCGTCTTGGTGCACACGCCCAGCCGTCTGGCGGCTTCGGCGAAGGTGTACCTCCCGTCGGGCTTCACGTCAGGCTTCTCGCTTGTCATCATAGCATCGACTTCGTTACGGTGACAGTCTTCTCGTCGTAGTCACGGCTGCAGCTGTACTTGCAGTCGTCAAGTCTCCCCACCTGTCCGGCGGTCACGGCCGCGCTGTCGAGCGCTGCTGCCGTCATCAGATGGAAGGTCTTCGTCTCCCCCATCTCCATGCTTCTGAGGTCCTCCCTCGTCAGTTTCTCCAGTCTTTCCATTTCCTAAATTTTTAAAAACTTACTTAATTACTTACTTTACTTTTGGTTTTCTGAAAAAGCCGCCTTATATTTGCCAGTGAATCGCGCAGGGTCTGGATAAATGTTCAGGCGGCCCTTGGTGTACTAACGAATAACAACCGGGGGCAAAGGTAACGAATATTCTTCAATGGCGCAAGAAAAATAACGAAAAACTTTCGGCAAAACTCGTTAGAAGTACCTATTTATACATATTCTAAATAAGACATTTATGGAACTTACTGTAAAACAGCGACTTGTTGAATATCTTGCGAAAAAAGGAATTGGACAGAATAAATTTGAGCGCCTTGCCGGAATCTCAAATGGTTACATTTCAAACTTGAAAAACGCTCCTAAAGAAGGGCATTTAACGAAGATACTTCAAGCAGCGCCTGACCTGAATCGCGTATGGCTTCTGACTGGTGAGGGCGAGATGCTGAACAGCGATATTTCGCCCGTGGCGGCCTCCGAAATAGTGGAGGTGGACGAGAACACGCACGGCGTGAGATTCGCCCGCACGTCCAACGGAATGCGCATAGACGTGCCCCTCGTGCCCTTCGCCGCCATGGCCAGCCCCGTCGACGAGTTCGCGGAGCTCATACAGGCC
>OCTX012280680.1_pt1 | contig 13950 bp, 12 predicted proteins | sample 1539691 | NCBI WGS metagenome assembly OCTX01 (sample SAMN02144231, study PRJEB22623) | gut metagenome | biome: sheep rumen | host: Ovis aries | place: New Zealand | reverse complement strand
TCGGCGGCGGATCCATCTGTATCACCCGTGAGCAGAAGGGCATCGGCCGCGGACAGGCTACCGCTGTTCTGGAAGTGGCAAAAGCACGCGACGAATACTTCGAGGAGACCGGCGTCTATGTTCCGATCTGCTCGGATGGCGGTATCGTCCATGACTATCACATGACGCTTGCTCTTGCCATGGGTGCGGATTTCATTATGCTTGGCAGATACTTTGCCCGCTTCGACGAAGCACCGTCCGCAAAGGTGCTGGTCAACGGCAACTATATGAAAGAGTACTGGGGCGAAGGTTCCGCCCGCGCCAGAAACTGGCAGCGCTACGATCTGGGCGGTTCTTCCAACCTGAAATTTGAGGAAGGCGTGGATTCCTACGTGCCTTATGCAGGATCTCTGCATGAGAACGTGAACCTCTCCCTGCTGAAGGTGAAGTCCACAATGTGCAACTGCGGCGTCCTTTCCATCAAGGATCTGCAGAAGAACGGCAAGATCACTTTGGTTTCCGCTACCAGTATCGTGGAAGGCGGCGCGCACGACGTTCTGCTGAAGGACGCAACCGTACGCTAAAACTTGAAAACCGAAACTGCTCCGCAGGTGCGGAGCAGTTTTTGTGTGTATCGTCCGATGTCCAGGCAGACGAACGGACACCTTACAACTTTGAGCGGAGCGGCTTTATCCATTGACAGTTTTAAATCGCTAAAGTACAATTGTGGTTCATAGGGCACTGTTTTTTGATGAGGAGATGTCCTCGCAGACAGTGTTTTTTTGTTAATGACCGCATGGGAACCGGGACAGCAGCGCTGTATGCTGAATTGTTTGACATTATGGAAAAGCAGCGGTCAGGTCAGGAGAAAAAACAATGAATGAATATGTCAGAAGCGTCATCGAAGGCGCGAAAAAGAAATATGCGCATGAACCCGAATTCATTCAGGCTGTGGAAGAAGTGCTCACATCTGTCGAACCGCTGGTCGATGCGCACCCGGAATACGAGAAGGTCGACCTGCTCAACCGGATCATCGAACCGGAGAGGATGTTCACATTCCGTGTCGTATGGATGGACGATAGCGGGAAATACCATACGAATACCGGATACCGGTTCCAGTTCAATGGCGCGATCGGGCCGTATAAGGGCGGCCTGCGTTTCCAGAAGAACGTATATCCGGGCATCATCAAATTCCTCGGTTTTGAACAGATCTTCAAGAACAGCCTCACAGGGCTCCCCATCGGCGGAGCCAAGGGCGGCAGTGACTTTGATCCGCAGGGGAAATCCGATGCGGAGATCATGCGGTTCTGTCAGGCATTCATGCAGGGACTGTACCGCTATATTGGACCGGATATCGATGTGCCCGCAGGCGATATGGGCGTAGGCGGCAGAGAGATCGGATATCTTTATGGAGAATACAGACGTCTCAAGGGCGTCTTCGAAAACGGCGTCCTCACAGGGAAAGGTCTTTCCTACGGCGGAAGCCTTATTCGCCCTGAAGCGACGGGGTACGGCGCGGTCTATTATCTGCTCAACGTGCTGGATCACTTCAATGACAGCATCAAAGGGAAAGTGATCGTCGCATCCGGGTACGGAAATGTAACATGGGGGCTCTGCAAGAAGGCTGCCCAGCTTGGAGCGAAAGTCGTCACGCTGTCCGGAAGAGACGGATACGTCTATGACGAGGAGGGCGTCGTCACCGATGAAAAGATCGACTACCTGCTCAAGATGCGCGCCTCCACGAAGGGATCGATCCGGGATTACGCCGAGAAGTTCAATGTTCCGTTCTTCCCCGGTGAGAAGCCGTGGGGTGTAAAAGGGGATATCGCGATGCCGTGCGCGACTCAGAACGAAGTGGGAATGAAAGAAGCGGAAAAACTTGTCGAAAGCGGAATCCGATATTATATCGAAGTCTCCAACATGTCGACGGAAGCGGCCGCTCAGGCATATCTGAAAGAAAGAATGCCGGTCGCGCCTTCCAAGGCCGTCAATGCCGGCGGTGTGGCGACGTCCGCGCTGGAGATGTCACAGAACGGTGAAAGAATGAGCTGGACCGCTGAGGAGGTCGACGCCAGGCTGAAAGACATCATGGATCATATCTATCAGGTCAGTGTGGAAGAATCGGAAAAATACGGACTCGGATACGATCTGGTTGCCGGCGCGAATCTTGCCGGTTTTGAAAAAGTTGCTGAAGCCATGGTGGAACAGGGTGTATTCTAGAAATAGAGCAGCCCGAAGAATAAAGCCCGGGAACTGCAGGTTCCCGGGCTTATTAACTTGATACAGATATCCCACAGGTTCGGTTCACGGGAAGGGCTGCCCGAAAAAATGATCAGGAGGTGCATTCAGATGCCGGATAAGGACAGGATGCAGAGACGTTGGAGCCATTTGACCCAGCAGGATGTTCAGAGGATCGCAGATGCCACACCGCCGGAAAAATACAGGCACGGAGAATGGGGATCCGGCCCGTACATGCCTGAATACAGTGGCGATCTCGTCGGAAGGAAGTTTGTTATGGATTTCTCTGACGGGCTGAAAGCGGAATACGAATTCACGGATACGCAGGAACTGAAATGGACTTTCGGAAACGAAGTCCATACCGATTATTGCGACGTTCACACGATCACGCCGAATCTGTATTTCATCAACCATTACGTTGTCGGATCCAACCCGCCTGAAGCGCATCAGCTTGTCGTAGATCTGGATAACGGTCTGGTCACGATGAACGTCGCAAAGATGAACCATCCGATCGAACCTCACGACATCGTCCGGGTGTTTCATTTCGGATTCATCACGAACCAGGGATATGAAGACCCGGGATACAGACACGATTTCACAACGGATCTGGTCGGACGTGCGATTTATTGGACTTATAAAGAGGGCATGCCCCGGATCAAGCATATGTATATCACGCCTTTTTTCTATACGGTGACCGGTGTCAGGAATCCGGACTGGGCAGCGACGAATCCTGCGGACTATGTCAAGATCCGCGATGGCGTCTATATTTTCTCTTTTCTCGAGTGGAGACAGAACGGCGCTCAGGGCTTCTTCCTGATGGATCTTTATCAGATGCATGACGTCGGATGCTTCTACGGTCTGGAACCGGAGGGAATCGTATGCTATTCTGTCGGCGCAAAAGGAGAGTGGGCGGATTATCTGTACACGCTTCCGGATGACGCTCCCCGAGCAACGGGTTTCGGATGGGAAAAATAACGATTCCGACAACAAAACAGAGCCTGAGGGCAGTAATGTTCTCAGGCTGTTTTTTATCTTCCGGGCAGTCCCGTCTTTTTTTTCTTCCCCGGATTGTCCTATCATAAGGAAAAAGGCTGCCCCTGCCCATGATCGATGTGAAGGAGAAAAAACATGGCTTTTTATGATGAGTATCTCGTCCCAGTACTGAAGAAGACTGCCGCCGCAATCGAGGCGACGGATCATATGCAGGACATTCTGCACGGAACCATGTCTCTGGAACGCATGCGGTTCCAGATCAAACAGAATTATCAGTATCTGATGGACTATACCCGCTGCTGGGCGGTCGGCTTTTCCAAATGCGACAGTTATGAGGAGATGGAAATCTGGTATTCCATCGTGAAGAACACGATGGAGAGCACAGTGATGATGAACCGCACCTATTGGGCGGAACAACTGGAGATGACCGTGGAAGAGATGGACGCAGTGATCGAAGCGGAGGGGAAACGAAGCTACACCGCTTTCCAACTCATGGTCGCCCATGAGGGAGATCTTGCAAAGACCATGATGGCACTCTTCCCTTGCAACATCCTTTATCGGTTCTTCGGAGAAGATCTGTTGCCTCAGTGCACGCTGGATGAGGACAACATGTATTATCAGTGGCTGGCATATTACGTGTCGAATGAATATATCCGCAAGACGGAGAATGAGATCGCCATCGTCAACCGGCTGTGCGCGCACAAGACGCCGAAGGAGATTGCGCGTCTTCTGGAAATCTTTGCCACCAGCTGTAACTATGAAATCCTCCAGTGGTCCGACATGTATCACAACATGACGACCTGGCCGCTGGATGAGATCTTCCCCAGGAAACACACCACTATCCCGGACTGATTCGGTCTTCAGGGATAATCAGATAAACGGCCTCCGGTCCCGGAAGGGACTCAGAGGCCGTTTTTTGTTGATCGGATGTAATCAGTCCGCGCGCAGGATCCTGCCTCCGCCCAGTACGGTGTCTCCGTCGTAAAGGACGACAGACTGACCGGGCGTGATTGCCCGCTGCGGCTCGTCGAACACGACGCGCACCGTGCCATCGGGAAGGGAGAGCACCGTTGCGGGCTGTTCCTTATGCCTGTAACGGATCTTTGCGCAGCAGGTTACGGGAGCGGAGGGAATGTCGCCGCTGATCCAGTTGAACCGGTCTGCAGTCAGAGCCTTGCTGTACAGTGCGCTGTCTTCCGCAACGGTAACGGTATTGGATACGGAATCAATCCGTTTGACATAGACAGGGTGTCCCATGGGAAGCCCCAGACCACGGCGCTGTCCGACGGTGTACTGGACGATACCACGGTGCCTGCCCAGAACCTTTCCGTTTTCATCGATGAAATCGCCGGGAGGATAGTGTTTTCCGGTGTACCTCTGCAGGAACGCACCGTAGTCCCCGTCGGGTACGAAGCAGATGTCCTGACTGTCCGCTTTTCCGGCATTGATAAATCCTGCATCAGCAGCCAGTTTCCGCACTTCCTCCTTGCGCAATCCTCCCAGGGGAAGAAGGAGATGGGAAAGCTGTTCCTGAGTCAGGCCGTACAGTACATAGGTTTGGTCTTTGGAGGCGTCCGCGGCTTTTTTCAGCAGATATTTTTCTCCGTCTTGTTCGATGCGGGCGTAGTGTCCGGTCACGATATAATCACAGCCGAGAATTTTTGCGCGTTCCAGAAGTTTACCGAATTTCAGATGGATGTTGCATTCGATGCATGGATTCGGCGTTGTTCCGGCTTCATAGCACGCTACAAAATCGGCGATGACCGTCTTCCGGAAATCGTCGGTAAAATTGAAGACGTAATACGGCATACCAAGAGAAAAGGCGACGCTCCGCGCGTCTGCCACGTCGTCCAGACTGCAGCAGGTACGGGAATCCGTCAGACCGATGTCTTCGTTCTCATAGAGCCGCATCGTGCAGCCGATGCACGAGTATCCGGCATCCATTGTCAGTTTTGCGGCGAGAGAGGAATCCACGCCGCCGCTCATGGCGATCAGTGCTTTTTTCATAAGGATCAGGGTTGTTTATGCGTTTATGCTTTCTGTTCCAGTTTCAGCAGGTATTGTTTACGTTTCAGTCCGCCCGCATATCCGTGCAGACTTCCATCGGAGGCAAGCACGCGGTGGCAGGGGATCAGGATGGAAATGGGATTGCGCGCGACCGCGCTTCCAACCGCACGGGCTGCGGTCTTCCGCCCCTGTAAGGACAGTCTTTTGGCAAGTTCCCCGTAACTGACTGTCTCCCCATACGGGATCTTCTCCAGTTCTGCCCATACCAGCCGCTGATACGGCGTGCCCTGAGGACAGAGGCGGACCGGGCTCGGATCCGCAGATCCGGAAAAGTATCGGTCCAGCCAGAGAATGGTCTGCTTCGCGATGTCACCGGTCTCCGGTCCGGGTTCGGGCAGTCCCGCTGGCAGGTGTTTCTGTCCTTCAAACCAGAGTCCTGTCAGCGCATTCTCTGTATAGGCGAGGAGAATCGGACCGATCGGAGACAGGTATCTGGCAATACGGTGTTCCAAGGTTTTACACCTCCCGGATGTGGTCGCGCACCTGGGCAAAGGCAGGATACTGTTCATAGAGATAGCGGGCAATGAACTGCATAAGGACGAAGTCTTCTTCGGAATCGATATCCAGTACGGCGGTATCCTTCATTTTGATAACGCCGATCTTGCCGTCCCACAGGATCCCCGTGGTGTTCTGTGCAAGGAAGTCCCTGCGGAAGACATACATGCTGGCGTTGACATCATAGATCGCTGGAGCCTGCTGACGGGCGGTATACGGGGACTCGATGACCTTTTCCACATGATCGCCGCAGTCGGCAACCATGTTGAAATAGGGATTGCGGCGGGAGTCGGTGACGCTGAAAACCAGATCCAGATCGGGACGTTCCGCTTTTTTGCGGTATGCGTTGTTCATGTCTTCCAGTGTTCGAAGCGGGCTGGTGATGTCCAGATCCATCAGGAAGTCATAGCGATATCCCTTCAGTTCTTCCATCCGGCGAAGGCTGTCCTGGAAGACCGCCATTTTCGGTACAGTGTCACCGCCAAGGGCCTCACCTCTGGGAAGATATTCCGTTTCCGGATAGGCGCGCAGGACCAGATCGGCAAGCAAATCGCTGTCTGTATTGAGACAGACATCCACCTGGATGTCCGGATTGTCCGCCCGGAACAGGTCGATGGCGGAAAGGGTGTAATAGACCAGCGGTTTGTCGCAGAAGGTCTTCAGGTTTTTGTTGCGGAATCCCTTGCTGCCGGCACGTCCGCAGATCGTGATCAGAAGCCGTTCGTTGCTCATTCGTCGATCTCCTTGTTCCATCGGTCATATATGCCTGCGCTGATCTCCAGCACATTGAGGGCTTCGGCTGGCGGGTTGATGCTCTCGCCGTCCAGGAAGAGCACATAATCCAGAAAGTAATCCATTTCACGGAGATACCACTCGTTGGTGGTCTCCTCGAACAGTTCCACGCTGCCGTCGGGATAGGTGATCTTGTTTTCGATGAAATCTGCAGTCAGGGTTCCGTCCGCGAAGTAAAGTTCCAGCGTTCGCTTTTTCTCTCTCCCGAAATAGTCCAGGTGCAGTTCCGCGAGCAGTTCCGGATATCTGGCGATATAGATGCTCAGGTCGTTGCTGGTGATCTCCAGATCGGAATATTTGCCCTTCAGATTGTATGTCTGCAGCGGCATGCCGAAAAGATAGACCAGATAATCCCATTCATGGATCAGATCGATATCCACGCCGCCGCCCATTTCTTCATTAGCAGAATAGACGGTGCGGTAATCCACACCGGGACGCCAGTCCGGCAGATAACTGGAACTGATTGCTCTGGCGCAGAAGGGACGTTTGTCCGGATGTTCGTCCAGATAGTCCTTGGTCTCCATGAAGACTTTGCTCCAGCGCATCGGCGCGGCAACATACGCTTTCTGCCCGGGATTGGTGATCTTGCGGATTGAGCCGTAGATCTGGTCCCGCGAGACGATCGGCTTCTCAATGAAGAGCGCGCCTGCCCGGTCTTTCACCTGTTCCAGGGTCTCCTTGTGCAGGGCGGTGGGGTTGGTGATGAAAACGATGTCATAGAAGGGCAGCGCATCATCGTCATCCAGATCCAGCAGCTGATTCTGCAGCAGTTCCTCAACACCGGAACGGAGGGGTACTCTCAGATCATGACGCAAAGCGTCCACATAGAGTTTGATGCCGCGGTCCTGGCAGATATGGTCCAGATTCCGCAGATGGCGGGTCCCGATGGAACCCAGTCCGATAAAGAGAACAGAAAGTTTATTTGCCATAATAGCACCTCAGTTTGTGTCGATCGTCCCGATGAGGTCGATGACTTTTTGATCTTTCTCGAAACTCCAGCGTGGCGTCGTTCCTTTGCGGAGCATGGACAGGAAATCTGCCAGTTCGTCCACATAGGCGTTTTCCACGATGTTGTCGCTGTAGCGGCTGTCGTGTTCATAGACGCCGTAGGTGTCGACGTAGCGGTTTTCCTTTGTCTCGGGATCATAGTGGTAGAGTTCCTTCGGGCTGCCTTCCCAGAAGAGATGGAGACCTTCCCCGAAGCATTCAAAGTGACGCACGGCTTTGGGAGAGGTAACGTCCACCACCATGGTGCCGATTGTTCCGCTGCTGTGGCGCAGGATGAAAGTGATGGTATCAGGGTAGGCGATCTCCAGATCCGTCAGGCGGGAAGATTCCACATGAACACACTCTGCGTCCCCGAACAGGTCCACAAGCCAGGGGAGATCGATGCCCAGAATCTCCCGGACACCTCCGGTGCGCTTATCCGAAACGAAAAAGTTCTGGTAGGTCTCCCAGGGATGCCAGTCCGGCAGGTACTGTCCGATATGGTACAGATAGTTCACGTTCTTGCCGGTGTGTTCACGGAAAGAGAGAACCTGCTGTTTCATATACTGCGTCTCTTTCCGGTACAGCATGGTGGAGGAAAGAAACAGAGGCACGTTCTTTTCTTTGGCCAGAGCGGTATTCTCCGCATAGCCGGTATCCAGAAGGTTCAGTTCCGTGAAAACGGGAATACCCGCTTCCAGCAGCTGGTGAATGATGGTGTGGTGGGTGACAGGAGCGGTGCAGACCAGAGCCGCATCCGGCATGACGGCTTCCAGCGCTTCTGTCAGAGAAGGAAAAGCGCGAATCCCCAGAGATTCCGCCTGTTCCCGCCGCTCCGGCGCGGTATCCACGCCAAGCAGTACGGTATCCGGTTCCAGCCCCCGCAGCAGGCGCGCGCGGCGCTTGCCCATACTGCCGAGACCGATGATCAGGACATGCATATCAATACTTCCCTCCAGATTGATCGTTTTATATGGGATCGTAGAAACGTTTGGGTTCTCTCAGTTCCGGACGTCCGATCCACTTCTCCAGGACACGGACGATGGATCCGCTGGGATCCGGTCCGTAGTAGGGACTGACGGCGCGTGATGCGGTATGGCGGAAGTCCGGATCCAAACAGGTACGGATTGCGTCCAGGATCTGTTTTCTTTCCGCAGGGACGCAGAGGACATTTGAGCAGATCGGTCTGCCGTTCTGCCGTTCACCGATGTTGACGGTAGGCACCCCGAAACTGGGCGTCTCCACCACACCGCTGGAAGAATTTCCGATGACCGCCGCGGCGCACGCCATGGCGGACAGGTAGCGTTTCACACCAAGACTGGTGACTGCAACAGACCAGTCTCTGCGCGTTGATGTCCACTCATCCCAGACTGCGTTGATGGAGGCACCGCCCTGATCCGCATTGGATTTGGTGATGAGATACCGCAGACCGGTCTCTGTGTGCGCATCTTCAAGTGCACCGAGGAGCGCTTTCATCTGATCAAGAGGGTCCGCACAGTCCATCCCGGTTTCCGGGTGGAAGGTGACCAATCCAAAAGGAACGGTAAGGTCGAACCCCAGGTCTGCGCTCAGTTCCGCTGCGGTGAGTTTAGGCATGTTCCGGATGTTCTCGTCTCCCAGGCCACCGACCTGGAATACCCGCTCAGGCTGTTCGCCCATGCGGATGAGACGCTGTGCGGATTCCTGACAGCTGGGGAAATGGAGAGCCGCCATCTTGGTGATGCAGTGCCGGTAGTATTCATCTGCAGCACCAAGTGTCACGTCTCCGCCGGAGATGTGCGCGATCGGCACTCCGGTCATGGCTGCTGCCTGCGCTACGGCGAAGATCTCATACCGGTCGCCAAGCACGAGAACCAGATCGGGTCTTTCTTTCCGGAACCATTCCGCAAAGGAGACCAGCGTATAAGCGACGGTATCGGGAATGGGATCCGCTTTGTCCTGATACTTCAGGATCGGGATCCTTGCACAGATGGGAAAACCGTCCGCCTCGATCTCGGCGACGGTGTTTCCGTATTGATCGCTCAGATGTGCTCCTGTTACGACCAGTTTCAGAAGCAGCGGGGATGCTTCCAGTTTCCTGAGGACCGGACGCAGCAGTCCGTATTCCGCCCGGCTGCCGGTCACGACAGCGACTGTTTTTTCCTTTGTCTGCAGCAAGGATTCTGCCTCCTCACAGTTCAATGAGTTCATCCGGTTCGAAATCACGGACGGCACGTGTCCCCAGCACCTCATTCCAGCGCATGGGATCGACGCCGCTGCCGGGCCGCTTGGTGGTAAGGTTCTCCTCCGTGAGGAGTTCTCCTGCGCTGATTCTGCGCGCTGCCACGATGCTTTTGCGGGCGATGGGCTTGTTTTTGGCTTCCGAAGGGGAGACGGCTTTAATTCCGCTGCCCATGGCTGCCTCGGTATTGCGTACGGCAAGGACCATTTCGGCAAGTTCCGCCGGTTCCAGGGACGCCTTGTGGTCCGGCCCTTCCATATTCTTGTCCAGTGTAAAATGCTTCTCTATGACGACCGCACCGAGCGCCGCTGCAGCCACGTCGCAAACGGTGCCGTTCGTGTGGTCTGAAAGACCCACAGGGCAGCCGAAATGCTCGCGGAGCCAGACCATGGCGCCCAGATTGGCGTCCTCATATCGGGTGGGATACTCCGTGTTGCAGTGAAGCAGGGTGATCTCGCCTGCGCCATTCTCTTTCAATACCCGGATCGCTGCTTCGATCTCCTCCGGAATACTCATCCCGGTGGAGAGGATGACAGGCATATGGGTACGCCCTACCGCGACCAGATACGGATAGTTGGTGATTTCTCCGCTGGGTACTTTCATGCAGGGAAGATCCAGCGTGGCAAGGAATTCCACGCTGGGGATATCAAACGGTGAGGAGAGATACTGGATCCCGATGCTGTCGCAGTACTCCTTCAGTCTGCGGTGACTGTCAAAATCGAAATGGAGTTTGCGGACCATGTCCAGCTGGCTTTCTTTGTCTCCCGTAGTCTGTTTCTGGTATTCGGCCTTGGGGGCGAACATGGAGATCACCAGTTCCGGCACGGCGGTCTGATACTTGACCGCATCCGCACCGCAGGCTTTCGCTACCCTTGCCATCTCCATGGCAAGGGCCAGATTTCCGTTGTGGTTCACGCCTGCCTCGGCGATGATGAGTACATGTTTATCTTCTTGCATAGCCACCTCACTGCGCTTTGCTGTTGATCTTCTCGCGGATCCGCTCCAGTTCTTCCAGCTGTCCGATATCGATCCAGCTTTCTTCCTGGATGGCGTAGACGCCGATGCGTTCACCCGCGGCACGGTAGCGTTCGATGACATCGGGAAAACCCTGTTTCTTTCCGTCTTCCAGTTCGTCCACGACGCGGGGCTCCACGACATAGACGCCTGTGTTGGTGAGAAAAGAAAATTCCGGTTTTTCCCGCATGGCCGAGATCGACCCGTCTTCCGCCAGATCCACGACCCCATAGGGGATCTGGACATGCTTGGACGCGCAGATCATGGTGATGAGATTGCCCTGCTCCCGGTGTCTGCGGTAGACGTCCGCATAGTCCACGTCCAGCAGAGTATCGCAGTTTGAGAAAAAGAAAGTGTCATGGAGCTGCCCCTTCATGAGACACAGTCCTCCGCCGGTGCCAAGGAACTCATGTTCCTCGACGAAATCCAGCTGATAAGGGCGGTCCGTCTGTTCTGAATAGTAGGAGCGGATCATGTTCTTCTTATAGTTGACAATCATATAGAATTCCCTGGATCCGAATTCGGCGAAACGGTCCATGATCATTTCGCTGATGGGCTTTTCACCCACAGGGATCAGAGGCTTCGGCAGGATATTGGTATAGGGCTGCAGACGGGTGCCCAGTCCTCCGGCGTTGATGACCACCGGGATTCCGGAATCCTTGGAACTGACGATGTCCAGCCCGTTGGCAAAGATGATATCCACGATGCGTCCCGTCCGGTCCAGAAGGGGAAGCGCGTCGATCCCGTACTGGATCATCGCGTCCTTCGCACCGGAGCGTTCCTCGATCGGAAGGCTCTTGGGATTGTGGTTTGCCGCCTTGAAGACGGGATCGTCCAGAGACCCGCCCTGAAGGAGATATTTTCTCAGATCGCCGTCGGTAAGAGCAGCCTCCAGGATCCCTCCGGGTGCGAGGAACATGATGCGCTGCCCGGTGGTGTCCAGAGACTGCATGGCGGCCAGAATGGTCTGGTTGCCGTCGATGAGCAGATCTTCCAGTTTCAGCATGTCGTGCCTCCGGTCCGTATCAGAGGGCAAGGATCGCGTCGATGACGCGGCCGCAGTCCTCTTCGGTCAGGTTGGTGGAGCAGGGGATGTTGACGATCCGTCTGCGGAATTCCTTTGCCTTGTCCAGCGCGTAGGCCTCGTTGCGGCCGTAGTCACACTGCTCGGGAATCAGGGACCAGACCGGACGGGTCTGGATCTTCTGTTCCTGGAGCCGGGCGATGACATCGTCACGGTCCAGACGGTCCGGAAGGAGCAGGGAGTAGAACCAGTGATTGGAACGGGTCCCCTCCCGGAAGGGGAGCATGGAGAAGCCCTTCACGCCGTCCAAGGCTTCCCGGTATTGTTCATAGCGCTCGATCTTGTGTGCGATGAAGCCTTCCAGCAGTTCCATCTGGGCGAGGCCCAGGCAGGCATCGATATTGGTCATGCGGTAATTATAGCCCACCTCGTCATGGACGAAATGCAGCATGTCCACTTTGGATTGTGTGGACAGATGTTTGGCGCGGGCGACCCATTCCGGTTTTCTGGAAAGGAAGATTCCGCCGGTGCCGGTGGTGATGACCTTGTTGCCGTTAAAACTGAAGACCCCGATATCACCGAACGTTCCCGCGAACTGTCCGGCCAGACTGCCTTCGGTATACTTGGTGCCGAGTGCTTCTGCCGCGTCTTCAATGAGCAACAGGTTATACCGGTCGGCGATATCACGCAGCCGCGGAACGTCTGCCATATTGCCGAAGACATGGACCATGACAAGTGCTGAAACGTGCGCACCGGTGCGGTCATTGTAGAGTCTGCCGTCTTTCATGGTGCAGTGATTGGCGCAGAAGTCTTCGACAGCATCGGGGTCCATGGTAGCGGTACCGTCACAGCCGATGAATACCGGCTCCGCGCCGACATAGCGCGTGGTAGGGTTGACGGAGGCAATGAAAGTGAGGGCGGGGACGATGACTTCGTCTCCGCGCTGGACTCCGCCTACCAGAGCAGACAGATGCAAAGCGGTGCTGCCGCTGGAGCACGCCGTGACGGTGGGTACGCCCACATACTGCGCGATGCAGTCCTCAAAATCATTGACGCGCGCGCCGCTGGTGGAGACCCATGCGCCGTCCAGAGCGTCATCCACGTATTTTTTCTCGTTCCCGCAGAAATTGGGAATGGAAAGAGGAATAAAGTGACTCATTTCTGTCTCTCCTGATCAAAGAATGTACTGTCCGACTTTATAGCTGTCGAGATTGTCTCGGATAAAGGCGATGGTCTCTGCAAGACCCTCCTCGAAGGTGTATCGGGGAGCCCATCCGGTGAGCTGACGCAGCTGCGTGGCGTCGCCCAGCAGGCGGTTGACCTCGCTCTTCTCGGGGCGCAGGCGTTCCTCCTCACAGACGATTTTCGCTTTGGGATTGATCTGTGCGATAAGTTCGTTGGCAAGATCCCCGATGGAATGCTCGACACCGGTGGCAATGTTCAGTTCGCGGCCGATGGCAGCGTCACAGTCCGCGATTGCCATGAAGCCGGCGGCGGTGTCCTTGACATAGTTGAAGTCCCGGGTAGGGCTCAGTTTTCCCAGTTTGATCTCATCCTGTCCTGCCAGAAGCTGGGAAATGATGGTGGGGATGACAGCGCGTCCGCTCTGGCGCGGTCCGTATGTGTTGAAGGGCCGGACAATAGATACCGGCAGGTCAAAACTGCGGTAGAAACTTTCTGCGAGCCTGTCCGCACCGATCTTGGTGGCAGAGTAGGGACTCTGTCCCTGATACGGGTGTTTCTCGTCGATGGGCACATAGATAGCGGTGCCGTACACTTCACTGGTCGAGGTGACCATAACGCGCCTCGTACCCAGTTCGCGGGCAGCATTGAGCACATTCAGCGTACCTTTGATGTTGGTGTCCACATAACTGTCCGGACTATGATAGCTGAAGGGAATCGCGATGAGCGCTGCCAGGTGATAAACACGTTCCTGTCCGCGCATGGCGGTCCGTACCCCGTTGGGATCCCGGATGTCGCCCATAAAAATATCCATTTCATCGCGGATCTCATGAGGAAGAGTGTCGATCCATCCGCAGCTGCCAAAAGAGTTGTAGTAGCAGAAGGCGCGGACTTTCTCGCCTTTTTTTACCAGTTCCTCAGCCAGATGGCTTCCGATGAAGCCGTCCGCGCCGGTGAC
>OCTX011952256.1_pt1 | contig 13957 bp, 11 predicted proteins | sample 1539691 | NCBI WGS metagenome assembly OCTX01 (sample SAMN02144231, study PRJEB22623) | gut metagenome | biome: sheep rumen | host: Ovis aries | place: New Zealand | reverse complement strand
CGCCTGGTCCAGAAAGAACATGCTGCTATTTGGGGCAATATTGTATGAATCCGCAAGCGAAATATCACTCAGTAAAGTAACCATCAGCGGTGTCCCTGCAGTCTGCTGTTGAGGCTGTGTTGGTTGCTGAAACTGGTTACCATATGGATTATAGTTATTCATTTGGTTCTCCTTTTCTAATTACATTAACCTGGTATTGGTGCATCGGTGTCGCTTTCATCGTCTGATGATGTATCCACGTTCGGTGCATCCTCATCAAGAAGACCAATAAGTTGCTGTTTTTCAGAAGTGGTCAACGTATTGATCATTTCTGCTACGGTTCCGTCATCTAATTTTGTTTGAATGGCGGCTTCAAAAGCGGCTCTATTAAGTGTTGGGCTACCGACGTCCGAATAACATTGCTGAATGGCACTTTTTATGGACGATCTTACCTCTTCGCCATATATAGCACTCATTATGCTGTTTAAATATGTTTGTATAGATGACACATCAATCCTCCGTTACTCCGTTAAAACATCTGTTATTAATCCGTCTTCAACGACCAATGTTTTGCCATTGCCGACATTAACATTGCCACTGTATCCTCCAATATCGATAGTTTTACCAGGCGACAAATGAATACCATTTCTATCGACAATTGCGATGTCGGTATACTCTCTACCATCCCATACTTGTAGATGTATATCGCGTTTCGATTGCAGCAGTAAATCCATATCTACTGCCGTTATGGCAACATTGTAATATGGAAGCCCATCATCGTCAACGTAATTTGCAGATAAGTCTATCTGACCAGTCATGTATTGGTTAGCATAGTCGGTGTCAGTGGCGTTGATATAACCTCGTATAAGGGCGTCATTAATCCAGAGTTTAGTATCTCCTTTGAAGTTTCGCCATCCACCGGCATCCCAGCTACCAATAACGTTTCCGTTGCGATCATACATCTTAAGAACACCGTTATTGTTTCCAAGGCCACCAAGCCCGAGAATACCGCCATGCATTCTGTCAAACAACATGGTACCGGTTGTAATACGGTCAGCAACAATTGCACCATCCATGGTTATTGCCGCTCTGTAAGTTGGATTTTGTGTAGGGTTACCTATAAAATATCCTAGACCACCACTATTCCATCGCCACCCTCTAGTCGCAAGTTTATAATCCTTCGTTTCAGTAATGAAAATTTCCTTCATACTACCGTCATCATTATATACAAAGGTCACATAACCATTGCTTCTAGAGTTTATTATAGCTGCGGCATTATCTCTAGCCATCTTGAGAACCGATGTGTATGTCGGTTTTTTGTTTATTGCATCAAGAAGAGCTGCATTTAAAGACGTATTCACCCCAGTAAGAGTGGGTTCTGTCTTATTACCTAATGTTATGGTTGTATCGGCTGGATTATCGAGAGGGATCTCAAGCTTTGATACTTGAAAAACTTTGTTTAGTCCATGAGGTGGAGATATAACAGTAATATTATCAAGAACCTTAATGTACATCAAAGACTTATCTATCGACTGAAGGTCTATTATCTTAGCTTCCAGTACCAGGTCATCAAACTGCTCCGACTGAAGATATAAAGTGGCAAGTTGTTTTAGTTTTGCCGGACTATCAACTTCCGACCATTCAATTTTCCTACAAATCCAACCATAAGCATTTACAGCTTGTGTGTTTTCCAAATATAAACTACCGCTATTTACCGACTCAATGGTCGTATACTTATCGAGTTTTGGGTCTGGATCTTCATCAATTAGAGTAACCTCGCTCCCATCAGGATTTGTATACGTACTAGTTCCATCATTACTAGTATCTTCTCTAATAACGGCCCCGATAGGTAAAACGGCTGTACAGAACTCAGTGTTATCGTAGTTCTTAGCAAAATCAAACAAATTTTTACCAAAACGAATAATCTGACTATTCGTTCTAGGTGGATCTTTGAGTAAGTCTAGATATCTAGTGTTTCCGCCCCATCTGATTTGAAGATGACCGCCAGTCTCTTCAACTATTCTGTTTATAGCTTCGAGAGTCGTTTCAAATTCGGTAGCTATATAATCTATTACATCAGAGAAATCAACAATGCCTACCGAAAATTGTTTCCACCCGCCAGGCCAATCGTAATTGCCAACTTGCTGATTATGTATCTGGAGAAGGGCACTAATATACTGAGCGTATGTTATAGCTTTATACTCCTCTTGAGGCTGAACCGAATCATTAAGATATGCGAGATCACCCTCGCATGTTATCTTTCTGTTCCCGAGCCAGTCATAATCTTCCTGGATTATTCGACCACGCCAAATAGCTTCATAAGAAGTGTTGGTTTGTCTGAATACTATAAGTTCGGAGGACACTCTACTAATCTTGTCGTATCCGACATTACCTTTTGGTATGGTACATTCAAAAGATCCAGCATTACTATCTTCTAAAGTCAGTTTTGGATTTAAAACAACAAACTTAGTGTCTTCCTCATCAGGATTTACGTAATGAGTATTATAGATGCAGATGTCTTTTCTATACCGTGGCGTCAACGTGTAAGGGTCAGAAGGAGTATCACCATCCCATATTCTAGCAACTATTTTATACATTATAATGACCCTCTCCTAAATACTATGGATAAAGTTCCAAAGCCGTTAGTGATAACAAATTTGTTTTTGTTGGTTTCTGAATACCCGCTCATAACGATATCTACATCCTCAAGGGTTTCTCCTTTTTGGATTGTCTTTGTGACGTTCGATATGCCAAGTTCTGTGTTTGAGAATTTAAATGTAAGTGGAGTACTATCGCCATCAACACCGGTATATATCAGTTTAGGTACAACAGGTTTTCGACCAACATCGTTACCGCTAAGATTTATGGTTGGTAAATCGGTTGGTGATATAGAGATATTCTTACATTTTGACGACAGTATAACGCCAGTTTCAAAGTTAAATGGGTCCCATTTCCACCGGTCTTCGATAGATGTATTAACACTCAGCTTATATGGGTCCGCAACATACTTCAATGTGATTGTTGATCGAGCTTCTTCTGACTGCCACTCGTCAACGGTGAATCGGGCAGTGTAGTAGTATTCAGGATCGTCTGCAAGAATCGCCTGAAATTTCCTACCATGAAGATAATTCATAATCATGGAATATGTATCACTCCATTTAAGGTATCCGTTAAGGACAGCGAATTCCCACTGTCCCTCACGTGCACCTAGTATTGGTTGACCCGTTAGCGCCTCTGTAAAATCTATGATTCCATCAGCCCCTGGGTTGTCCAAAATCGACAGCGATACTGCAGGTGGAGCGAAATATAAGTATCCATCCATTGGAACCAAGTGCCAATCGGTGAATGTATCCTTGCTTCCAATTTTGGCACTGTGTTCGCCATGGTAATCGCAATACTCTTTAACCACGTCCTCTCCTTCCTGCAAGTATCTGCTTACGACCTAATTGTTTATCTATTTCGTTGACCATTCCGCCAACGCATGTCTTACCATCAAGGTAAATCTTCTGATTCTTTAAAATGTTAATAAGCTGGCTAGTCATAGCTATCTGAGTCTTCAAAGTGCTGACAATATCACCATTACCCTTACCCGTAAGATCGGCTAGACCACCAACAGCCGAACTAATATCCATACTGTTCATGGTTGGTCTAACGGTAACAGATGTAGCCATTCTTCTACTGAACATCGAGTCAATCTGCCCTACCCCATTTTGAATATTACTGAGATCAAGAACCGGTCTGATGCTTGGCTGATCGTCAATATTCAGATTTGCCATGTCGCTAAGGTCACTAATAGATTCAGAGAAAGCATCAACTGTTTCATTACCTGCATATTCAGCAGCGGCAATCAGCATTCCGACATTCTTTCGAATACCTTCAGCGCCACCCAGCATCTGGAACATACCAGACTGAGCAAATTTCCATGATGGTGATGCTACACCGCTGGCTTTGTTGTAAGCGTTCAAACTCTCTGTACCAGCATAAGCAGCGGCATCTCTTACAACATCAACATTGTCATACATTCCCTGAGCTGACCCTTCAAGCACGTAACCACCAGATTTATAGTAGTCTGCGTATGATCCACCAAAGCCACTATCTCCAGCTCCAGCTTGACCGAGTTCTAAGCCAGCATTCTGCATGTCTTTAATTGACGAATCACTATTGAAGCCACCAATAATCTGATTAACCAGGTCCTCGCCACTGCCTTTGCCATCGACGCTAAGGAATCCTTCAAGACCTTTATCGCCCAAAGTCTCGCCATGTTTAACCATGTCCTTCTCTGTAAGCTCCATGCCATTAAAGACTTTTCTGACCATCTCGGTTCCACCATCGGTAGTGTCATAATTAGTAAATACATTATTAACACCAGCACCGATTAAGCCAGCCGTATCTTCAGCATCGCCTTTAGCATTTGTCATACCGTTAACAACACCAGTTTTAACAGCGTCTCCTATTCCAGAACTATCAATGTCTTTAAGACCGTCGTTTACAGTATCGACAAGTCCCTTAGTTGACTGTCTAACAGGTTCCTCACCATCATCAATACCAGCTTTAACGCCAGATATAGCATCGTCAGTGACTTTCTTTCCTTCTTCGAAGTTTACCTTACCCTTAATATCTTCCTTTATACCTTCGATCTTATCTGCAATAAGACCGCCAATACCAGGAAGCTTCTCAGCGGCACTCTGAACAAGAGCTAACAAAGTATAAATTATAGACCAGAAAACATTATCGAATGCCTGTATCAATGAATCAGCGTTGTTCATAATAGCTTCGGCCATACCATTGACTAGAGATATAATTAGATTTACCCCAGCTTCGACCAACGCTGGTGCTGCAACAGCAATTCCATCAATAAGTTTAATGATTATGGATACACCAAGTAAAAGTATCTTATCAATGTTTGCGTCAATTGCTGTTAACAACACGATCAACAACTTTAGTCCAACGCGTACAATTTGCGGTACTAGGGCTTCTAAAGTGACCAGTATAGCCGATACGACAGTGACTACTGCTTGACATATTGTCGGTATGGCTTCCGCAATACTCGTGACAATAGCTAGTACAGTATCCACCACTAGTTTAACGAAACCTGGTATCAAACCGGCAAGCATTTCGAGAACCCTCTTAAATATGTCAATGTAGATTTCCCATTTAATGCCCTTGATAACGCCTTCGAACTGTCTAAGAACACCAACAGCTGTAACGATAACCGTCATACCAGCACCAAATAACAGTGTGGCAGCACCTATCATTAGCAAAGCACCAGCTAAGCCAAGAATCGCAGGGATGGCCGGCGTTAACAAGGTTCCTGCAATGCCTAATATAGTAAGCGTTCCAGCTAATGTAAAAAGACCTTTACCGATTGTTTCTAATGGTAATTCACCAAAGTTCTTAATGACAGGAACTAGTATGTTTAGAGCAATGGCCATTAATATAACGGATGCTGAGCCACCAGCAGTGCCCTTCATAGCATTTGCAGCGATACCAATAGCTGTTAATATAACAACGACCGATCCGAGACCTTTAACTATCTGTTCCCACTTTAACTTAGCAAATCCTTTAGCTGTTTCAGCGATCATATCCACAGCTTTGGCTAAGAGAATTAGTCCGATTCCGCTAAGAACGCCAGCTTTGTCAGCATTTGCGAATCTAGTGAATAAGCCCATCGCTAACAATACACCAGCCACACCAGCGAGCCCTTTGCCCAATTGCTCCCAATCGAGATCTTTAAATATCATCGTGGTGTTGGCAAGCATGTCGATAGCTTTGGCTAGTAAAATTATACCAAGTCCACTACCGATACCCATCTTCTCAGCTTCCGAGAATCTAGTGAATAAGCCAAGAGCTCCGAGAGTGACTGCTAAACCAGTCAATCCGATGTTTAATTGGTCGTAATTGAGGGCGGTAAATATCATTACAGTATTAGCTAATGACTTGATAGCGAAGGCGAGCAGTAATATGCCAATGCCGTTTTTCACGCCAATCTTCTCAGCTTCCGAGAACTTGGTAAATAAACCAAGAGCGGCAAGCAATGCTCCAACACCAATTAAGCCTTTGGTAAGAACCTCAAAATTTAACTCGCCGAGTTTCTTCACTGGTCCAACCAATGCTCTAATCGCAATAGCTAAGAATATCATCGCTTCGCAAGCTTTAACCATACCCTTGGCATCTTTCAAATTGTCAAGATTGGTCATCGTAGCATTCAGCATGGCTATCATTATACCGATGCCAGCCAATCCCTGAAACATCTGTTCCGGCTCCAGACTGGCAATCGCTCGTAATGCTATTGCTAAAATCAGTACAGAACCAGCTAACTTAACGAACGCCAAAGAGACTGAAGCAAATTCTTTGGTGTCCGAATCGCCAACCGTTTTTGTAAATATAGCTACAGCACCCATGAGTTCAGCCATTAGCGAACCTATTGCGGCAATACCAATTCCCAATTTGTCCTGGTCAACAAGAGATATTACAACTAGTGAACCGACTAATATACCGACTGCGAGTGCTATGTTCTTAAGCATGTCAGCTTTCAATTTGTTCTGGAACGCCGCTAATGTATCACCAAACGGCTCCATAATCTCTTTGAAAGTTTCTACGGCACCCTTTAGTTTGTCAGTAATATCATCCAGAAACTGTAGAACGTCTAATCCTTCACCTTTAGCAACCTTATTTAACTTACCGAGCAAGGATGCCAAATTTAAAAGACCAAGAGTTCCTGCTCCACCAAGAAGACCGGCAAAAATATCTTTGAAATTGACCTTATCTTTAATCTCTTTGATCTTGATAAATATCTTCTTAGCAACGTTGCTAACTATTGTAAAGATCTTCTCGAATGTATCTCCTATAACCTGACCGGCTTTGGCAAGTGCACCTAAGAAGTTCATGCCCTCTTCGGCATCGGGATTTTTATCCTTCTTAAACGATGTGAAGAAGTTTAGCACTGCGTCTTTAGCTTGTGAGAAACCAGTTCTTATCGGAGCGAGTTTGGTCCACAAACCTGTCAAAAACTCCACAACTGCCGTTTTAGCGGTTGCAAAGTTCTCTTTCCAGTGCTTAATGGTGTCCACAATATTGTCCAACGTTTGTTTAAATTCATCCCACGTTGGTTTGTGAAGATCTAAACCAGTAAATTTGCTTATAGACTCCGCTATTCCACTAAAGAAGGTTGAAATCTTAGTTTTTATATCGGTAAAGGTCTTCGGTAAAGAAATGATGATGTTATGGAATTTTCTAGCACCGTTTATCGCACTTTCCCAAGAAAATACTTTCTCAAGGTTTATGCCAGTCAATCTCTTTACGAAATTGTTTATTGTGCTAAAGAACGTCCCAATGCTAGTCTTTAACTTTGTGAACTTGGCACCGACATCATCTAAGAATTTCGATAGCTTCTCGCTATAAAGATTCTTCCAAATATCGCGCTTGGCTAGAAATGGGGTGAAACCAGTTAACGCAAATATAAACTTTCTAAGATTGCTATATGTGTTACCTATGGCTGTACCAAGCCAATCAATCCCCTTAACCAATCCGTTCACGAGCTTTTCTGGAATTCCAGCACCCCTTATAACATCGGTACCGAATTTTATAAACAAACCAAGATCGTCAATTATGTGACCGAACACTGAACCAATCTTACTAAGCAATCCTAAAAATGATCCCGAATTCTTTTGCAAAGCAAAGTAAACATCACCAACGATCATTAAGGGTCTAGTAAGGTTCGATACAACGTCGCCTATTTTCTCTAAGGTTTCTTTCGTGGGATTTAATCCATCAGCAAATGCCTTAAACTTCTTAGAAAACTCTATTAAGAAATTTCCATCAATAATGGGCATGAACTCACCGAGGTATTCATTAATCGATCCAAACATCTCTTTGAATATCGACGTAATGCCTTTAAAACCGCTTGTAAGTCCCTCTAAAATAAGAGTTCGACCACCAGCATCATGCCACTGTTTAAGAACTTCATTCCTAGCATTTGCTGACTCGTTTATAACATTGCCCAAATAGTCTGAAACTTTAGTCCAAAGGTCCCTAGCTTCACCAAAGTCACCGATAATATACTCCCAACTCTGCGTCCAACCGGACTGTAATGCTTCCTTAGTTGTGTCAATTAACTGAGAGAACGTCTTAACTTTAGTCGCTGCTTCATCAGCGTTTTTACCTAAACGACCAATATCTTCAATCTGTTCCTCGGTATAACCGTTAGCCAAGAGCATGGCTTTTGTAGCTTTCTGCTCTTCCTCGGTCATCGTTGAGAAATTGAGAGTGGCATTTCGAAGAGTATCAATGAGAACTTCTGAGGTTATCCAGCCATCAGTTAGGGACTCTCTAAATGTTCCGTGTTTTTTAATAGCCGTATCATAGCTGTTGGCGTATCCATTCTCTAAGAGTTTCTGTACACGACCAAGCTCGATTCCAGTTTCTGCCGCAATTTGTTCAGCATTCTTGCCACTAGATGCTAAATTTTGGACCTTCTCATTAGCAACAACCATCGCCTTGGAAGATTCCTGAAGAGCTTTCTTAAAAACTTCGCCACCCATACCAGCGTTGACCACGGAGTTCCAGTCCTGAAGTTTTACACTACCAGCAGCCAAAGCTTGAGAAAGCTGATACATTGCAGTCGAAGCCTGTTGAGCGTTTGAACCTGATACCGCCGCCATGTTCGCAATACCCTGAATGGCGGTTTTAGATTCGTCCAAACTTACACCAGCGGCAGTGAACGTACCAATGTTTCGGGTCATCTCGGTGAAGTTGTAAATGGTTTTATCAGCGTAAGTATTCAATTCGTCAAGAGCCTTGTTTACTTCATTAAGATGCTCCTGTTCTGTTGAATCCTTGAATGCTTCTTCGGTATTAGACATGATTGTCTGTACAGCATTAATCTGAGTCTCGTATTCCTCAAGACCAGATCTAATCGGATCGATGGTCACAGCGTTGACCAGCTTCTGACCCATGTCTAATACGGCGTTGGAAATACGACTCATGGCCTGAAGACCAACCATCTCCATCATCCCAAAGCCATCTTGAACCGCAAGTAAGCCATCCTCGACTGGTCCAAGATTCAAACCAAGTATCCCATTTTGAATTTTCTCGAAGCCATCCTTAACGTTGGTGAAAGACAGGCCCTCTTTGAGTTTGTCCAATGTTCCCATCGTCTTCGATACATCTTTTTCGAACTGGTCATTGTCGAATTGCATCTCAACGATCTTCTTATCGACGTTTCCCCCAATCAAGCTCCTGTCACCTCCTTCCAAACAGCTTCTTCTAATTCATCAACAATTGGTTTGATGGCTGGTTTAATATAGTTTTTGCCTCGTACATAGTGTCCATTAGGCGTACCATGACCATACTGCAACACTAATGCTATGTTGACACCTTCATGAACGTTGTCATTGTACCAAACTAAAGAGACGTTGCCGTTCTCTTTTTCAATCCTATAGTGCCATGACTGAGAAGTTTTACCACTATCTATAGGGGTGGCTTTGCTCAAAGCAGCAACGCCTTGTTCTCCGTATTTGTCTAGGATTTTGTAAATATCACCATTCTTTACACGATTCAAGAAGTCGAAGGTCTTCTTAAACTCGCCCTTGGACTTAAATGTGATTACTCCTTTACCCATAGTCATCCTCTAGTCTTCCATGCAGCACGTCTAGCCTCGTTCAGAGCCTTATACTTGCTGTACTTTTCCATTGCAGAAATCTTCTTAGGCGGAGTGTTCTTTATACCGCACAACTCTATTAAGGAAAGTAGACGATTGAGATGCCACTTTCTGTATTCCGGTGGAATATTGTAAGCAATCATCCAATAATATATGAGCTCCGAGGTAATAACTTCTCTAGCTGGTTTCTTTCCGGATGAAGGTTTACGAGCCGACATTGGGTCCTCAATATAAGCGTTAATCTTAGCCATCTCAGTTGCTGGTATAGCGTAATAGACTTTTGGATCAACATTCTTTGTTAACGTCATGCACCTAATGTAAGATATGACTTCTTCAGTAGTCTTCTTCGGAAACTTCGCCAAAAATGGTTTATGCCAAATAGACTCCCATTTGGAAATGGAAACAAGCGAATGCTCCAAAGATAACACCACTTCTTTGTTAACGTTTATGAATTCCTCAGAGGTATCATCCCAAAGTTCAGTTGGCGGTATTCTAATCTCCAGCATTCGCTCATCTCCTTAATATCAGTACGTGATTGCGTTGGCTTTTCTTGCAGCCTCTTCTTCTTCAACTCGCTTAGCTGCCTCGTTAGCCTTCTCGACAAGTTTTGCCGGAATAAGTTCATTGAAGAATTTGGCAAGGGCACCAGGAGTACTCACGAGATCCATGAAAAATACCGGATAAGCGCCGGACTCCATAAACGCCCGAGCATATTCATGATCCTTTCCCTTCTGGAAATACTTTCCATCAAGGGATTTGACGCCATATGTCTCTAAAATAACCTGATCGAACACCTGAGCGATGGATTCCATGTCTTTAGCGTCAATAATCTGCTTCAGATACGCAGAAAATCCACCATTCTTAGACCATTCGAGTTTACTCAGCTCGGCTTCGTTATAGTTGAAGTAATGGTCTTCTGTTCTTGTTTCGCCATTAAAATCCGGATAAGTAATCGTTCGTTTTACCATAGTAACCTCCTAAAAATATGATCAGTTGCCAGCGAAATGAGAGAGAACTTCTGTCGGAAGCGGAAGTCTCGGAGCAACAGCAGCAGTGTTGCCAGATGCCGGAGTGCCATAAAGAATCTGTTCAAACGCTGTGAGTTTGGCGGCATCAACCTTTGTAGAATCAATAACGAGAGTCGAAGTCTTCTTAAGCTTAGCTCCCGGGAAATCAACTGCTACCGGAACTGTATCGAAGCCCCAGGACAGCTCTTCAAGATCCGGAGAATCAGTCATTGTAGCATGGGACTGTGATGTCGGGCTGCATGTAGCACCGTAAACAAGCTTGATCTCGTAACCATAATCAAGACCAGCCACATCATTGCCTTTCATTGTTCTGTATGACAGTCCGAATCCCTTACGATTCTGCTGTCCAACACTTACACCAGCAACGACTTCAGGATGACCGTCGCAGTCATTCCACTCATCCGGATAGGTGTATGCTTTAATATTGCCGCCGTACTCCTCTGTACCTCTGAGATTAGCGTATACGTTGTTGTTAGCAAACTGCTTATTAGCGTCTGCACCGGACGGATTCTCGTCAATACCGGTAAGACCATTCCAAGCGACACCATTCGTATAAGTGCCGTTTTCATCGAGAGGATAGAGAACGCCTCTATCACAACCCATTTCATAAATTTTCTCTCCAACGGGGTCCCACTGAAGCGCGAAGTTTTCAGGCATAGATTTCTTCCTCCATTAATAATAGATCATATAAACATAGTGATTTAAATTCTGAGACTCGTAAGATCGACTGAATCTGCAGAATTTGAAAGTCTTCTCAAACTCTTTCGATAAGTCAATATCCGGGTCCTTGGTCATAAAAGTTACCTGATAGCCTTTACCAGTAAAATATGCATGATTGTTCGCGTGTTGAGCATTAACATCGTTCAATTCATAAGTAATGGCTGGATAACTCATTCTAATAGACTCAGGCGGTTGGAAATATACATCCTTTGCCTTTCCGCCGCCATGTTCTACTAATAACTGCTGTAAAGTAGAGTGGAGATCTAAACGGTTCCCAATCATACGTATAGACCTCCAATCGTTAATATTAGTCTGGGATACTGGACTTCAACACCAGTTACCTTCCATTTTGAATTCATGTACGTAACGTACCGAATGTGAGAAAAGTTCTCATAAGCAAATGGGTCGGAAACGATACTAATCGTATTGGTGTTGATTGTGATGTCATCGTTGACGTGAGAGTTGCCTTGCCAAGACGATGAGAGCTTCAAAGCATCCCCAAAGTACGGTCTTTCGACTATAGTGTCCATCCATACACCTGGGGACTCTTCCGTTCTAATACAGTAGCCCACGTTTCCGAACCATTTAGCCATAGATTACCTTCCTTACTGTGCTCTCGTATAAGCGATCGCGGAGAACGGCTTTGTAAGAGCACCACAGAAACGAGCTTCTGCCAGATACTTCATCTGGTTGTAATCGATATCAAACGCATCCATGAATGTGACCTCGCCACCATCATCTGTACCGACTGTGTAATCGGACATGTTGACTTCGAGACCAATAAAGCCTGTCGGAACGATCTCATCCGGAATCGGAACGATAGAATCGATTCTCATAGTCTCAGCAAGCTTACGAGCACTATCGTAGAGCTTACGTCCGATACCGTCCTCAAGAAGGAGCATATCAGTGAGAAGAGACTCTGTAGTGAACAGAAGCGGCTGACCGGAGCCACGATACTCAGAACGAGCTTTAATAACAGAATTAATAAATGTCTTAGCGAAGTCTTCACCGTTAACCGCAGTGACATTCTTCTTGATTGTGAAGAGATCGTCATCTGTGTAGATCGGTCTAATGCAATCTTCTTTTACGTGATCCTCACTATCCTTCGGTCTGCCATCTGAGAAGAGGATGCATCTAGCAGATTCCTCTTCAAGCATCATACGCATCTCACCCTTGAGCCATCCAACAATGTTAAAAGATCTGAGGTCTATCTTATCGTCGCGATCCAGCTTCTGTTTCTTATAGATGGTTGTCGGAGTTGTGGAACGCTTGAGCAGTGTGAAGACTTCTTCTTTCTTACGGTTACCCTTCATGTAACCACGAGCTCTGGCTTCATCAGCAGTGATGTTAGCGAAGAGACTCTTGATCCTGCCGAACGGGGTATGCTTGACGCCGTCAATAACCTTACGCACCCACTCAGTCTTACGCTTGATGAACTGCGGTGTGTCGTCAAGGTTATGAGCTTCCGGGAACAGGTAGTCAAGGTTCTCAACGCCATAGCCATACTCCTCAGCATGTGCAAGGAAGGAATCCTGGAAAGATCCATAGCGCTTCATATCCCTCATAACATCCTCTTCGAAAGCCATAAGCTCCTCGTCGGAATGCATAAGGTAATCGTCGTCGTAATCTTCAAATACGTTATGCTTCATGAAAGTTTCTCCATAGTAATCGCCGTGTTCTACATCATCATCGTCATCATCGTAGTACTCATCGTCATCATCGTAGTACTCATCGTCATCATCGTAGTACTCATCATCGTCGTACTCAGCTTCATCAAGAGCATCTTCATACTCATTGATCGCGTCTTCGTAATCATCAATGATATCTTCGTACGCATCTGCAGTCTCGTCAGATGCAATATCTGCTGCCTGGTTAACCAGTGCGTCTACCAGCTCTCTCTGGTCATCGTCTAAAGACTCGTAAACCTCTTCGTAATCCATATCGTCTCCTTCTTCATAATCATAATCTGCAGAATGTACCAAAAATGGTTCGCCGGTACATGTTTTAATGAAGCATTCATCGGCGTATCCGTCTTCTCCATGAGAAAGTGACGGAAACTCGATGTAGGCTCCAGGGTTTGCTGGCGATAAAACCAAACTCAGTTCGCGAATAACACCATGAAGAACGTTACCATCCTGCTGTTTAAGATTATTCGCGTAGATTGAAAGTGCGGTAATATCACCGTGTTCTACCAAAGTCTTGCATCTCTGCCCATCTTCGGTATCGTTAAATGAACCATAGGCATACACGCCTTCTTTTCGGTTCTCAAGAAGAGCATGACCTAGGACGTTCTCAGGAAAGTTATGCTGATGCTGGTAAACCAGCGGAACAGTCATCCCATCACAATCTTTAAATGCATCACGACGAATCGTTCGACCGTCACTGCACTTAAGATCGTTTCGAGTAGCCCATCCGGAGAAGTCCCAATTACTGGTTCTTCTGTCACGTCTTACTGCCATTTTGAATTTCTCCTTCATTTAAGGTCTGACTTGGGCTCTTCAGCGACAAGTGCCCCGGGAGCATCCGGATCGTCCTCTGGAGCTTCTCCTTCGCCAGGCTTATTGTCCTTATT
>OCTX014549488.1_pt1 | contig 13963 bp, 18 predicted proteins | sample 1539691 | NCBI WGS metagenome assembly OCTX01 (sample SAMN02144231, study PRJEB22623) | gut metagenome | biome: sheep rumen | host: Ovis aries | place: New Zealand | reverse complement strand
CCCCTCGACCGAGTGCTAACAAGATTGTATACAATGTACAATTAGCAGCCACAACGCGAGAGTGCTAACAAGGTGTGGACAAAAAGAAAGACCCGGATCATGTCCGGGCTCTTCCTTCATATAAATGCTTTCTATGGATTTAAAAAAGTCTTCAGATTCGATCATCCAGATTACTTCATCGAGTGTCATACTTCGATGCAGTTCGTTGTTATCATCCGGGAAGCTTCTGAGCCAGTTGTTAGAAACCTTTTGCATTTCTTTTAATACATTGTAAAGATCGTTGATGTTTGTCATTGTTATCTCCTTTCATATTTGAAACATATTTCCTCTAACAGTATAATAACATACTTACGTATATATGTCAAGAATTTGACGCTAAAATTTTACTTTACAAGCCTGACAAAAAATAGTATACTATTCATGAAAGGAGTGATTCTATGTCAAAAGACAAACCACATGTGATAGTACACCTGGGAGACTTCACCTGGTCGGCCCTGATCGACGTCACCGCCCTGGCCATTTCCACCGGCTCCCGCTATCAGGACCGCTATACGGGTAAGACCTACACAGACTACCCGATCAGCCGGGCCAGAAAGCTTTTGAAGCTGATTTACTGTTATGCTGATGCCGATGATTTGAACCAGGTCACCGAAGTCTTAGCAGCCCTGAACCCTAAACTAGATAAATATTGGAGGATATTAATTCATGAAGATTAGAAAGCTTATCCCGAAACTCTGTAACATGTTCTACTGGTCTTTCTTTGCCGGATCCTTCTTTTGTTTCGTTGCCCTGGCCCTTTGGCCGGACCGCGCGCTTCGGATCCTGGCCGCCCTGTCAAGCTGCCTTTGGGCTTGTGTGATCTTCGATAATTTAGAAATGAGGTGCTATGATGGCCCTGAAGTTTGAATTTGGCCGCTACACTTACGGTGCCTACCTTTCCGGCACCGGCCTATCCTCTGCCGACATGGTAAAAGAATACACCCGGCTTTCCCGGCAGGCAAACAGGAACCTTGACCGCATCATGCGCTCCGAGTTTGCTTCTGACAAGTATTTCAGAGCATACAAACAGGGCTTTCCTTCTGCATCCGAACTTACAGAATCCCAGCTTGCCCATGAACTCCAGGAAGTGGCCCGCTTTACTTCCGGCTCACACAGATCTTATAGCGCGTTGAGGGAATCCCGGCGCCAGGCTGTCAGGAGCCTAAAAGAACACGGGTACACCGGTATTACTTATAAGAACTTTCCCGACTTTGCCGATTTTATGGATGCTATCAAGGACGCCTACAATGACGGTCAATATGACAGTGAAAGAGCCGTTGAAGCTTTTGAAGCCAATGAAAAGAAACGTAGAAATAAGGTCAGCCCTGAGCAGCTGGCAGAAGACTTTCGGAACTGGCAAGAATCAGAGCGGATCGTATGAGAATTGAAGACTATGACAGTGTTAAAAAGGATCTGCCGGCCATTATTGCCGGCATCCCGGTTTTATCAAAAGGTAAGGGCCGGACCAGAAAAGGCCGTAAGGGTGTTTACTATCTTGATGCCGTTTGCGCCTTTGATATTGAGACGTCAAGGACCACCGTACACGGAGAGCAGCAAGCTTTTATGTATCTTTGGCAATTCTGTCTTGATAAATATTTATGTATCTATGGCCGTACCTGGGATACTTACATGCAGCTTTGTGAGATCATCAATAAAAATGCCAAGGCTCATTTGGTGACATTCGTGCACAATCTTTCACATGAGTTTCAATTCCTGAAAGGTGTCTTTTACTTTAACCCTGAAAAGGTGTTTGCTCTGGATAAAAGAAAGATCCTGAGAGCCGAAACAGATATGATCGAATACAGATGTAGTTATCTACTCACAAATATGAGCCTTGACGCCTACACCCACAAAATGGGCGTTGCCAATGCTAAAGTCCGCGGCTTTGATTATGATAAGATCAGATACCCGTGGACCCCGCTCACTGACTTTGAACTTGAGTATGGGTGCAGTGATGTTATCGGTCTGGTTCAGGCCATTAAAAAGCAGATGTACCTAGACCATGATACACTCTATACACTGCCAATGACTTCTACCGGCTATGTCCGGCGAGACGTCAAACAGGCCGTTAAACTTTGGCTGCCCCATGCCTGGCTCCGGCCCTTGCTGCCGGATTGGCACTTGTACGAACTTGAACGGGAAGCTTTCCGGGGCGGGAACACTCACGCAAACAGATACATGGCCGGCCTGATCCTAAGCGGTGTCGTGTCCTATGACAGGTCTTCTAGCTATCCCGATGTCCAGGTTAATGACAAGTTTCCTATATCGGGCTTCTATCAGACGCCGGACCCGACTTACGACGATATTAAGAGACTGTCTGAAGTCCGGGGCCGGGCGCTGCTTATGCGGGTCTCCTTTGATGAAATCAGGCTTAAAAACCGGTATTGGGGATGCCCTTATATCCCGGTGAGCAAATCCCGGCGCCTGATCGGATCTATCAACGACAACGGCCGGGTGCTTTCAGCCCGTCACCTGGAGATCACTCTTACAGATATTGATTTTAATATCATAGAATCAGAATATCAGTGGAGCGGCTTTCAGGTCCAGGAACTATGGTCGGCCCGCTATGGCAAGCTGCCTAAATGTATCACAGAAATCACCCTGGAATATTACCGGCGCAAAACAGCCCTGAAGGGAATCCCGGAACAGGACTATTACTATATGAAATCCAAGAACCTTCTAAACTCCATCTATGGCATGAGTGCAGAAAACCCCGTCAAGGTCCCTTTGCTCTATGATCCGGCCGCGCATGAACTTAGCTATGATATGGACGCAGACCTTAAAGAGCTGCTTAAAAGGTCAAACGCCCTGGCATTTCAAAGCTATGCCTGGGGCGTATGGGTGACCGCCTGGGCGCGTCTGAGACTTGAAGAGGGCATCCGAATAGCCGGGGACGCTTTTGTCTATGCAGACACCGACAGTGTTAAATATATCGACACCGGCCAGAACTGGGATAAATATAATCAGATCCGACAGAAAGCAAGTCTGAAAACCGGCGCCTGGGCCGATGATCCGAAGGGCCGCCGGCACTACATGGGCGTTTATGAGTTTGATGGAGCATACAGCCGGTTTAAGACGCTGGGCGCGAAAAAGTACTGCTACGAAGATGAAGACGGGCTGCACCTGACAGTAGCCGGTGTGGCCAAGAAAGCCGGAGCGGTAGAGCTTGCACGCCGGGGAGGCATCGAGGCATTTAATGAAGGTTTGACATTTGTCAAGGCCGGCGGCCTGGAAGCACGCTACCATGATAATATCAGCATGGATATTGCCAGAGAGGGGCACCGGCTGCATATATCAGATAATGTCGCGCTTTGCCCGTCAACTTATACATTAGGTATTACCGGCGAATATTTAAGCATTTTAAAAGATGCAGAAAAATACCGAAAAGGCTTGTCAATTTTGCGTCAAAATGGTATACTCTAGGTATGGACCGCATCCATAAATATTAAGAAAGGAGAGAACATGAACAGGCCACGAAGCACACGAAGCAGGGTAAACAGAACCTTTATCCGTTACTATGAAACAGTCAAGTACTACAACAAGGAAACCGACACGATGCATGAAGCAGATATTTCCTGGTACGATTTCCAACAGCGGCCGGCGCTGCCCGGTGTTGAAATCGAAGTCCTGAATAGATCTGCACATAAAGTGCTGCTCAGCATGGATTATGAAACATTCTTAGAAAATTCAGAAGTAATATTACAGGAGGAAATTTAAATGTTAGTAATTGCCAATGAGAAAGAAAGAACCGTAAAACAGCTTTATGATCTTACCAGAAACCCGGAAACACAGAAAATGAGAGATCATGCCGGCGAGGTGATCGAAGTGGCAGACTGGCTCATCTATCAGGATGTAAACAATGATGGCAAGGAAACGACGATCTTGTCTATCATCACCCCTGAAGGCGAGATTTTAGGCACAAACTCTGCTACATTTATGCGTGAGTTTGCGGCGATCGTTGACATGTGCCACCAGTGCGGCACCGAGATCAACGCCGTGAAGATCTCCGAAGGGACTTCCAAATCTGGAAGAACCTTCATCACAGCTGTACTTGTATAATGAAAATTCCTTTGTATACAGAACTAGGATACCTAAATTTTGGCGCCGTGGTTGATCGCGGCGCCGTTTTTAATTTTTTAATCGGGGGCCGTGGCACTGGAAAAACATACGGCGCCCTGAAGGATATTCTAGAGCGGGAAGAAATGTTTTTATTTTTAAGAAGGAATCAAACACAGATTGATATTATTTCAAGGCCAGAGTTTAACCCCTTCAAACCCATTGACGAAACCATAGAAATTGAAAAGCTGACTAAATATCATTCTGCCTTTGTCCAGGATGAAAAAATCATCGGCTATGTGGCTGCCTTGTCCACCTTATCAAAGATCAGGGGCTTTGATGCTTCAGATATTAAATGTATTATCTTTGATGAGTTTATCCCAGAAGCCCATGAGCACACGGTGAAAAATGAGGGCATGGCCTTATTGAACGCTTATGAGACGGTCAACCGAAACCGCGAACTTATGGGCGGGGAGCCGGTCCGGCTTTACTGTCTGGCCAACAGTAATAATTTTGATTCTGACATTCTGGCAGCCTTTGGTCTTTATCCAATGATCGACAAGGCAATCAGGACTGGGCGCGAGATCGTCCACGACAAACGCCGGTCAATTCTGCTAGTACTGCTTAATGATAGTAAAATATCTGAGCGCAAAAAGCAGACCGCGCTCTATAAGGCCACAGCTTTAGAGGACTTTATTAATATGTCCATCGGTAACCAGTTTGACACCGGCGGGGCGCTGGTTCATTCTATGCACCTTTCCGGGCTTCGGCTCCTGGGCCGGGTGTATGATCTGGGCATCTATGCAACTGACAGCGGCTTTTATATAAGGAAGACAACAGAGACCGCGCCATACATCTACGACACCCCCAAGGCTTTGAAGAAATTCAGGACAGAGTTTAGGGGCGTGTTTATTGCTGAAATGTCCGGGCGGGTGGCCTTTGAAAATCTTTGGGCACTTTCCCGCTGGCGCCAGTTGACAGAAGCTTAGAATTTGTATACAATATTTTTAGATTGGTACATATCCAGCCCCGGAAGGGCGTACAAGCGGAGGGATCCGCACGACAATCTGGCAGGGTGGGAAGGGATTTTAGAAAGGACGTGATAATATGGATATTGCAGCTTTTACACAGATAATCAGCACGGTCGGCTTTCCGATCGCTTGCGTGATCGCTATGTTTTGGCTCTGGAATAAAGAGCAGGAAGAACACAAAACCGAATCGGAAAAATGGATTGAGGCACTCAACAACAATACAAATGTTATGAGAAATTTACTGGAGCGACTTAAAAATGAGTAAGACTTTTCTTCAGAAAGATTACGGCACCGTGAAGGGCGTGTCTATGGCAGCCGCTGGCTGCGGACCAACAGCCGTGGCAGATATTGCCTACAACTTCCATAGGAACCTGACACCGGCTGACGTGGCGGGGTGGCTTTATGATCGCGGTGACTTCGGGGTGAACGGGACCACGCGTACCGGCATCACTGACGCCCTGGGCCATTATGGCTTACAGTCTCTTTACGCAACGCCGGAACACACCGGGAACGCCGAATGGGATTTCTTTATTTCCTTATTTGAAAAGTTTCGTGATTTTGCTTGCTGGGGGATCGTTCTGGCCGTGGGTAAAAAGAACGGCGGGCGAGATGATTTTTGGACCAGCGGCGGCCATTACCTGGCTATCACGGATTATGATCCGAATACAAAAAGGATCTATGTCAGGGATCCGGCCGGCAGACATACGGGCTATTATAGCCCGAATCAGTTAAAATATGACTGTAATGCGATGTGGTTTATTTGCAAACAGTACTTATAAGAAAGGAGAAAACAATGGCAGACAAGTTATCAAAGAAAGAGCAGCACGCGCTATATATGTCCCTGGGATATTCAGCAGAAGAGGCTTTACGTCTTGTGGTAGGACAGCAGCCGCCGGAAGATCCAAAACCGAAGGACCAGGAAGAGCCGAAACCGAAGGACCAGGAGCAGCCGGCGGGCTTTGATATGGCGCCGCTGACTAAGGCTATCGGTGAGGGCTTCCAGATGCTTAAAGACCAGATGATTGCAAACAACATCTTAGGCAGCCGCCAGAAGGACCAGACCGAGACCACGGATGATATTATTGCTAATATCATTGGACCTTGGCAGCCGCCGAAACAGGGGTGATCGTATGGCATGTAAAAAGAAAGCTTCAGCGCTTACGCTGTCTGAAACAACTGTCAATGAAAGTCAGGTGAATCAGGTATCGTCTGAGCTTAACAAAGTGCATAAACTGGCAATCGGTTTAGAAACATCGTGCCCGGATCTGGATGCCCTGGCGGCGCGTGTCGATCAGAACGCCGCGGATATTTCTGATTTAAAAGAAGATTTAAGCAAGATAACGAGTAATCCGAACCTTGCAGACGGGGCAATTACAACTGCTAATAAAGGTTATAATACTAATTCTGATGCAATCGCAACGCTTAATAATTACTCACTGATTGAATTTGATGTGATTGGTGGTATGTCAGTGACTATAACAGGCTTGAATGAGAATCTGACTACATATGGATATTATGTAAAAGATGCAAACAATACAACTGTCGCAAGTGGTTCGGAATCTGATGATATGTCAGTAAAGATACCATCCACAGGAATTAAGATGGGTGTAACTATAAAGACAGCAAACCTTGCAACGCTTGTGATTACAGCTTATGGTGGTGAATCCTATGAAGCCATAGAGGAAATACAGAGCAAAACAACGGTGTTCTTTCCACAAACCGCAACAGTAGGTTATTATTTGACAAGCACAGGGGCGTTGAGCAGTAAAACTGGTAATTATGCGTACTCCGATTACATCAGCGTTATTCCGAACACTAAATATATGTTGACTGGATATATCACAGCAGCCACTAGCACTATACATCATTGTTTTTACAATGCAAACAAAGAATTTATATCGGCAACACTTGCAAATACAAGATACATCACAACACCACCAAATTGTCATTATGTACGTCTGTCATTGCTTAGCAATAATTTAACCAGTTTTGACATTGCGTTTTTCGAGAGGAAAAAGAACGTAGTGGTATTTGGCGATTCCTGGAGTGATAACGATTCAACCTATACAACATACACAAAATGGACAACTTTGCTTGACGGATCAAATGACTATGCCACAAAGGTGTACGCACAAAACGGAAGTACCATAACTGGAGATACGCCAAATTATGCGGAAAATGGCAACGTTCAAGGACAGGTAGACCAGTTTGTTACTGATGCGATTCCTATTGTTGATGTAGTTGTATTTTTTGGTGGCATAAATGATTTTAGAGGTGGAATATCGGCAAACGCTGTTATTTCTAAGCTGACTGATTTTGTAACAACGGTAAAAACCCTGTATCCAGATGTTGATATTGTATATATTGCAAATCATCAGTTATTTATTACACAAGAACAGCTTGACTATATGCATCAGATAGTAAAGGCTGTAAGGGGCATAGGTGTAAGAGGATATGTGACGTTCGGTTGGATTCCTCCGACAAACTTTATACCTGATATGGTGCATCCTGATAATGTCGGCTATCAGTACATATTCGCTAATGTTGAAGCAATCTTAAAAGGCGGCGATGTTTACTATGTTCGCAATTCCGTATTGATAGACCCAACGTCAGAATCAGATGGGGTAAGTGGACATATTGTTGAAACATGGACAGATGGATATCCATCTTTTTCTTCTGACTTGCTCCTTTATACAGGCGGTTTAAACAAGACCTTTGAATGGAATATAACCACAGCACAGAAAATGCTTTTAAGCAGTCTGCCATTCAGTAAGACATATAACAAGGTTGGAAACAGGTCTGCAAATGGTGCTTGTGTTCTTGAAAATACAACACCAACATCATTCGGCGGAAACTATAAAATGAACAGCAATAGTAGTTTCCGATTAGTAACTGATGCTTCTGACAGAACTGGTCAGTGGTACACAAATGATTATAACTAACTTAAAGGGAACTTATAATAAGAAAGGAATGATAAAATGGCAGTAAATGAACTTACTTTTAACCAGGCGTCAACAGTATTAAATTCCATTGTGCAGCAGGCCACCGGCCGCGCGTCTCAGGTCCCGACCAACACAGCCGAGTTTGTGACCGTCGCGCAGACTGCACTAAAGACCGGCTATGACCCGCTGCTTAATGCGATCAGCCAAGTGCTTTCCAGGACGATCTTTTCTATCCGTCCTTATACCCGGAAATTTGCCGGGCTTCAGGTAGACAAACAGAAGTTCGGAAACATCGTCAGAAAGCTTAATATTTCAGACAAGGACTGGAACGATGACGCCCGCTTTGAACTGGTAGACGGCCAGTCCGTGGACATGTTCAAAGTAAATAAGCCTAATGTGCTTCAGACTAACTTCTATGGCTTTAATGTGTATGAAAGATCATATACAATCTTCAGAGATCAGCTGGACACTGCTTTCAGCGGCCCGGAAGAGTTTGCAAGGTTCCTAACGATGGTAACAAGCAACTGTTCCGATATGATCGAACAGGCTCATGAAAACATGGCCAGGGCTACGTTGGCAAACTTTATCGGCGGCAAGGTCTCTGCGTCAAACTCTGTTATCCATCTACTCACAGAATATAACGACCTCACCGACCTGAACCTTACAGCTAAAACTGTTTTTGAACCGGCGAATTACAAAGCTTTTATGCAGTGGGTCTACGCCCGCGTAGCTGCTATTTCTGCTCTTATGACAGAAAGAAGTATTAAATTCCAGATCAACATCACCGGCAAGGAGATAAGCCGACACACGCCTTACGGCAGACAGAAAGTATTTCTGTACAGCCCGACAGCTTACCAGATCGAAAGTCAGGTCCTGGCAGACACCTACCATGATAATTACCTTCGTTATGCTTATAATGAAAGAGTTAATTTCTGGCAGAGCATCGAAACGCCGGATACGATCAATGTCATTCCTACCTATATGACAGCGGCCGGCGCCCTGACTACGCCGGAACAGGCAGTCACCGTTTCGAAGCTTTTTGGCTGTATTATCGACGAGGAAGCGGCCGGCTACACCGTCGTGAATACGTGGAGCGCCCCGACACCGTTCAATGCGAAGGGCGGATACAGTAACGTATTCTTCCATTTTACGGATAGATTTTGGAATGATTTTACCGAAAAGGGCGTTATTCTGCTCCTTGATTAAGGGGTGAGCATATGGCTTTTACAGTCACACTTTTAAATGTATCCAAGAGGATAAACAGCACGGCCAGGCCCTCAACTTCCGGGGGCCTTTCCATGAGCTGCACACTTAAAAGCGCTTGCACGATCCATAACCCGGACTTTGAGTTTCAGTTTGCTATGTCTTTTAACCCGAATAATTACAATTATGTATATGTCGGTCATTGGAAGAAATATTATTTCATCGAAGATTGGGAGTATGTAAATAGACTTTGGGTGGCTCATTGTGCGCTTGACACACTGGCCACCTATCGGAGCGACATTTTAAACGACCAGGCTTTTGTGATGTACTCAGCGTCAAGCGGTAACAAATATCTGGTAGACCAGCGCATACCGCCGCTTGCTAAAACTACCTATTTAACAACGGTTGACGCTAATCTGCTGCCGGCGGGACACAGCCATTACATAGTTAGGATACTGGGCGCGTCGGGCGGCCTGACAGGGTTTATCTTATCAGAGGCTAACTTTGCCGCGCTGGGCAGTGTGCTTGCATCCGGCAGTGACTTTATGGAACAGGTAACACAGCAATACGGGGACGCTTTCGGGTGCTTTGCTTCGTGTATGCACTTCCCCTTTACACCGCTTACCGGGACCGTTGCGCCGGTGTGCCTGGGCGCTTATGAGACTTCTATCAGCGCGCCGCAAGTCGGATCCTGGACCCGGACATACACGGCGACAATCAGCTTCAGCCGGCATTTTGACGACTGGCGGGATTTGACCAACATAACTTACTTGCTTTGGCTTCCTTATTATGGATGTGTCGAACTGTCGGCCAGTGAACTTCTGGACGCCGGAAGCATCCGGGTAGAATGTTCCATCGAGTTTATCAGCGGCGGCATGGTCTACGCCGTACATATGGGAACCAATATCCAGACATTTTCTGCTTCATGCGGTAACTCGGTTCCCATTACCGGCTACCAGTCAAACTATCAACAGGCTATTCACAGCGCGACACAGGGCGGTATTTCTGCTTTATCTGCTATCGGATCCGGCGGCGGGGCGTCAGCTTTGCCAGCGCTCTTTTCGGGCCTGGGATCAGCAGCGGCGGGCATCGAAGCTGCTTTCACAAAGTCGGCCCGCATCGTAGGCGGGGCAACCGGCCAGGCTTGGGAAGGGCTGAACGCGTCAACAGTAAGCCTGATCCGGCTTATCAGCCCGATAGAGTACAACCCGGCCGACGTGGCTTCAGTGATCGGAAGACCAATGATGAAACGGGCAAGCCTTGGCAGCTTATCCGGCTTTACAATGACCAGCAACTATGCAGTTTCTGGGACCATGGATAAAGCAGAAAAACAGGAGATAAATGATTTGATGAACGGGGGTGTATTTATTGAATAATCTTCCTATTTATTATGATTATCTAAATGTGTATAACGCGGAAGTCACCCCGTCAACGGTGCATGTATCTAATACAGAGCTTGCCCGATACTTCAAAAGGTACCTACTCCAACGGGCAATATCTGTTTTTAATTGGGATCTTCCCGAGACCTGGGAAAAGAACTATTTCCTATATGTGCTTTATCTTTGGGGATATGTCGCGGTGATCAACACGGACAAATTCGGGGTGATCCCGCAGCAGTGCGGGCTTCAGGGCTACAATGTGATGTATCAGCCGACGAATTGTATCATAAGCAATCCTCTGCTTTCCGGCATCCTTAACCCACGCATCGGTGTCGAGTGTGAAGTCTTCCGGCTGATGCCAGACTGGGGCGGCATCATGGATACGGTAAATTTTTACGGTGATATGTTAGCCCTCACAGCGGAAACAGCTTCAGTCAATATCCTAAACAGCAAGCTTTCATTTATGGTCCTGGCTGAAGATAAGGCAACGGCTGAAACGATCAAGAAAGCTTATGATAGTTTCGCATCCGGGGAGCCCCTCACCGTGGTCGCTAAAAATCTGCGGGATGCTTCGGGCGCTGAGCGGTTTGTTTTCCTAAATCAGGATGTAGGTAAAAACTATATCGCGGACCGGCTTTTAGCAGATATGAATAAGATCCTGGATAAGTACGACACAGAAATTGGTATCCCGAACGCTAACACCGACAAACGGGAACGGCTTATCCAGATGGAAGTGGCTTCTAATGGTCTGGATACCCAAAGTTGCGCTTCGATGTGGCTTGAAGAACTGAAGAAGTCGGCCGGCAAGGTCAACAGGATGTTTGGACTTAATATCACCGTGGACTGGCGGGAAGACATAGCCCGGTATCTGAAGGAAGGGAGCGAAACAGATGAGGACTAACGCGCTGTTTTCTATTTTGGCTCTTTATAATTATGATCCTACCATCTTTGAAAACTTAAAGCTTCCAGCCGGAGTGGATAAGGGCCAGGCGGTAAGCACAATTCTGCTTAGAAATGCTGAACTTGAGGTGCTTTATACAAACCCGGATATTATGAAAGAGGTCATTGGCATATGGAGCGCTGGGCGGCTCAGGGCCTGGGAAAAGATGTACGCAACCCTGACTGTTAAATACAATCCAATCTGGAATAAAGACGGGGTCATTACTGAAGACGAAACGACCAGCGGCAGCCTGAATCACACCGGCAGCGCATCGGGGACGGATGAACACTCAGTGAGCGGCTATAATTCTTCGGGGTATGTTCCGGCAGATAAGACGGACACTGACACAAGTAATAAGTATGACGATCGAAGCAGCGGGACCCGGCACTATGAGCGCAAGGAACAGGGCAATATAGGCATCACTACTACTCAGCAGATGATTAAAGAGGAGAGGGAGATAGCCGACTTTGATATTTATCAGTATATATCGGATGATTTCATGCAGCGCTTTACTGTTATGGTCTGGTAGAAAGGAGTGATATATTTGTTTGAAAACTTTCCCTATACAAACTTCCATGATCTAAATCTGGATTGGATGCTCCAAAAGGTCAAGGAACTGGCGCTTGAGTTTGCGGCCCTGAATAAGGATAACGAAAAGTTTAAGTCTGACACGACAGCAGCCCTGGCGGCTATGCGGGCCTATATCGAAGAAAGACTTGCCGAGGTCATTGACCAGGAATACATAGACCAGCGCATTAATGCGGCCGTGGCTGAGATCGCGGAAGAGGTTTATAATGATGTAATCACCGGCGGGCATATGTTCGACTATCTGACTTTGACCACGCTCAGCCCGACAACGACAGCCGGTAAAATGACAGTCTTTAATGACTGTACATATAATGGGCTTATCTATGGCGTGGAGTTTCCAAAGCCTGACGTCTTAGAGTTTTTGCCGGCATCCGGGGATTACGTCAACCCGAGGGACAACACCGTTCCTCTGGAAGACTTCTACAAGGCAAACCCTAAGTTTGATCTTGTATTTAATGCCGGGCAGACCGGGAACTGCGTATTTAACGGGACCGGCTGGGATAGCGGCGGGCGTCGGACCGGCAGCTATTATCTTTGCTTCAATGCGACAAATGATGTAACAGTCATTCCACGTATTAACGGCGAGGGCGATATGTCTGCCCTGATCCAGTATAAAAACGTAATTCCGATCTGGTCACCGATCATACAGAACGGGGTGAAGTTTGATTATACGCAGCTGCCGCATAACGACGATGATCCGGTAAATTATACGTACATCTACTTAGGGCAGCATATCAGAACAGTGCTTGTTTGTGATTCTGACAAGTGGGCCGTAATCATCTTTGACGGGCGCGGGCCTTTGGGCGCTGGCTATAATTACGATCAGATGTATGAGTGGTTATCAGCCCGGGGATACCAGAACGCCTTTAACCTTGACGGGGGCGGTTCTTCTCAGTGCTTTATCGGCGGGGCGCCTTTGACAGCAGGTATGCAAACACTTAACTACCGCATGATGTGGTCTGTAATTGGGGTGGTGATCTAATGTCAGCTATTTTGGACAACATAACATTTTTCAATGTGATCAAAAATTTTGTAAATTCGACGTGCAGCAAATCGATTCCCCTGGTAGCGTGTTATCTCAACCAGGGCGCGACACAGTTTAACAAGGAGTTTTTCACAAGTGGCGCGACGATCAATATTCAAGCATCAAACAATGGCCGAAACGTGGACAGCCAAACGAGTGGACTTGTCTGTACAAATAATCAGATCCTTTTCCCGAACGGGTTTAATTATGCGGTATTTATGACCACGGGTATGATCTGGTGTGAAACCATTAATCAGATCAGAAATACTGTCGGCCCTAATGCTACAATCCTTTATAAACTGGACTTTGCCCGTACTCCACCAGGAGCCTCCGAATCAGTCATGCACTATACAGAGGTAAGCTTTAACCCCGGTGACGGTCCTATTACCAGAAAGCCTTTTGCTATCAACAGGGGCCAGGGCATGGCGGCCGGTACCGCGTTAAAATTCAAGATGCACGTATATCTGTACCCGACCGGAAGCGGAACGTCGCTTCTGGATGCTCAGATCTTTGACGAGTATCCGACGCTGGCCCACGTCGGAACGATCCGCGCGCTGGATTGTACGATTATCAGCGGGCCTAGAATTAATCTCTGGGGCATTAATCAGACCGGTGGTTAATGCCACCATGATATTCTCTCCTTACTTGAAGGGTCAGAACGTTTGTTCTGGCTCTTCTTTTTGTATACAATTGTTAGCACTCTCGCGTTGTGGCTGCTAATTGTACATTGTATACAATCTTGTTAGCACTCGGTCGAGGGG
>OCTX014553809.1_pt1 | contig 13967 bp, 7 predicted proteins | sample 1539691 | NCBI WGS metagenome assembly OCTX01 (sample SAMN02144231, study PRJEB22623) | gut metagenome | biome: sheep rumen | host: Ovis aries | place: New Zealand | reverse complement strand
GGGTTGGGTACACGGTCGGGCGATACCAGTCCGTTGCAGTTGAAGTTATTGTCTGACGGGTCGTAGTCGTTATAGTCGCCACCGTAAGTGTATTCTTTTAGTGAAGAGTTGGGAGTGAGGAGAGAGTAGTTAATGCTGGCTCGTTCTGAAAGGTAATCATAGTTCTCCATTCTTATCTCTCCGTTCGCTGTTGGAGTGCGGTGCAATGCCTGGTCAACGAAGTCCCAGATGAAGCCGCCCTGGAACTTGGGGTATTTGCGAATGAGGTCCCAATACTCCTTGAAGCCGCCGCTGGAATTGCCCATAGCATGACTGTACTCGCACTGTATGAGTGGTTTCTGGTCCTCGGGAGCAGTAGATTTAGAGTATCCCTCACTCCATTGCTGTGAGAAATACATCGGGCAGAAGATGTCGGTGTTGTCGCCTTTGCCAGCCTGTTCGAACTGTATCGGACGGCTGGGGTCCTGCTCCCTTATCCACTTGTAGGCTGCGGTGAAGTTGTCGCCGTTTATGGTCTCGTTGCCCATACTCCAGATGATGACACTCGGGCGGTTGCGGTTTACGCTCACGTTGTGCTGGTTGCGTTCCAGAATCTGTCGTCCGAACATCGGCTTGAAGGTTGGAGCGTCGGCGGGATTATAACCGAATCCGTGACTCTCCTGATTGGCTTCAGCCACGAGGTAGATGCCCAGTTCGTCGCACATATGATACCACTGCGGGTCGTCGGGATAGTGGCTGGTGCGCACGGCGTTCACGTTGAAGCGTTTCATCAGCATGATGTCTTGCAGCATTCGCTCGCTACTTACGACATAACCTCCGTCGGGGTCCATCTCGTGTCGGTCAACACCTTTTATTAATATGGGCTTTCCGTTCAGCAGCAACTGCGCATTCTTTATCTCCACATGGCGGAATCCGACGCGCTCGGTCACTGTTTCCATCTCCTCCCCGGGCTCGTGTCGGTTGCCCTTACGGCAAATCTTGGCAGTCAGGGTGTATAGCACGGGAGTCTCGGCAGTCCATGGACGCACATTCTCCACGGTGATAACGTTGCCGTTCTGTGTGCCCACCTGTTTCCCCTCGTCGTCGCGCAGGGTATATACGATATCGACATCGCCTGTTGTCTTGGCGTCAATGGTCAGTTTGCCGTCACGGTAGTTGTTCACCAGGTCGGCAGTGACGCGGAGGTCGTCAACATGAACGTCCTTGTCGCGAGCATACAGATAACTGTCGCGAGCCACGCCAGAGAGACGCCAGAAGTCCTGATCCTCGCAGTAACTGCCATCGCACCAGCGGAACACTTGGAATGCAATTAGGTTTTTGCCTGTCTTGACGTAAGGTGTGATGTCGAACTCTGTTGCCACCTTTGAGTCCTCGCTGTAACCCACGAACGAGCCATTGACATAAAGGTAGATGCACGAGGTGACGCTGCCGAAGTGGGCTATCACCTGCTTGCCCTGCCAATTCTCTGGCATCTCAATCTCGCGGCGGTATGTGCCAACGTGATTATCCTTTGTTGGTGCTTCGGGCGGATTGTTCTTGAAGTGGCCGCGCCATCCGAAGCCTATGTTCACATATTCTGGGTCGCCGTAGCCGTTTAGTTCCCACATTCCAGGCACAGGCATCTTGCCCCAACTGCTGTCGTCGAGGTCGGTGCGGTAGAAATCGGTGGGTCGCTGGTCGGCATTCTCTACCCATTTGAACTTCCAGTCACCATGCAGCGACACTGTTCCGGCATGCTCCTTGGGGTTGCTTGAGATAACGAGCGATGGTGTTTCGTACTTGAAATATGCCGCGTGCATGGGCATGCGGTTCACTTCGTTCACCTGCAAGTCGCGCCATTCTGTCCACGTCTGTGCGTTGACAGCAGTGCAGGTCGATGTCAACAATGCAACCGCAGTTGCCTTCATAATATTTATCTTCATGTTCAGTTTGTTTAGGTTTGATGCGACAAAGTTAAAAAAATATTGCGAAACATGCAAACATGTTTTGCAAAAACCAAGTGTGTAGCGCATAAAAACAAAAGTTTGCGATCATATCCTCGTCGTTGGCAGTCTCTCCCGAAGTGCTAAATAACTCTGCATTAAGCCGTAGTGTCGATTTGCAGCACAGTCTTTTACTTTTGGAAAGAAACACTTGCCAGATAACATAAATTTAGTATCTTTGCAAATGGTTTAAGAATGGCACATGACGATATGGCAGATTATATGCAGAGGAATAACTATGTCATTATGTTGGGAACGGGCGACGCACTTGTTACCCGATGCTATAACACTTGTTTCACTCTTCACGGCGAGAGCGGAGAGTTGCTGCTTGTCGATGCTGGCGGCGGCAACGGCATTCTGACTCAGTTGGAACGGGCGGGCATAGCCTATGACAGTATTCATGACCTTTTTGTGACGCATGCGCACACCGACCATCTGCTGGGATGTATATGGATGATGCGCATGGCATTGCAGTTTCGTTATCACTTGCGTGTGTGGAGTCACAGGAAAGTGCTTGAAGTGCTGAACGATGTGTGTCGTCGGATTTTGCCTCCTGGCGATGAGAAGGGCATGGGAAGTATTGTCACGATGCACTGTCTTAGCGATGGGGACTGCTTCAATGTGGGTGCCATCAACCTGAAGTGTTTCGACATTCATTCAGCAAAGGAACGTCAGTATGGCTTTGCGGCTCAGTTGCCTGACGGTCAGCGGCTATGCTGTCTCGGTGACGAACCGTACAATCCGATGTGCAGACAGTATGCCGAGGGTGCCGACTGGCTGATGAGCGAGGCGTTTTGCCTTTATGAAGACCGCGACCGCTTCTTGCCATACGAGAAAAGCCACAGCACCGTTCTTGATGCGGCACGTCTGGCAGAGAGCCTTAATGTCAGAAATCTTATACTCTACCATACAGAAGACCGCACCCTCAACACCCGACGACAACGCTACACAGCAGAGGCAAAAACCGCATTCAGCGGGCAGGTAATAGTCCCCGACGATTTAGAGCGGATAATCCTGTGAGGCTTGTTGCAAATATTTTTTTAAAGCGAACCGCTTCATTGCTTGCCGTTTTTAATAAAATAGTGTACCTTTGCAGGCGATTAAATGAGATAGTGAGTTGACAAGTTGTCAAGAATGAAATAAATATAGAGTTGTATGGCAAACCTGAGATTCCAAGTAGTAGAAGAGGCTTTCAAGAAAAAGCCCGTTGAAGTGATTGCTCCAGTGGAACGTCCGTCGGAGTATTTCGGTAAATATGTGTTCAACCGCGAGAAGATGTACAAGTACTTGCAGAAAGACACTTACGAGAAACTTATAGACGTGATAGACAACGGCGCACGGCTCGACCGCTCCATCGCCGACGAGGTGGCGAAAGGAATGAAGCAATGGGCAAACGAGAACGGCGTGACACACTACACCCACTGGTTCCAGCCTCTGACGGAGGGCACTGCCGAGAAGCACGATGCATTCATAGAGCACGACGGGAAGGGTGGTATGATAGAGGAGTTCTCGGGTAAACTGCTCATGCAACAGGAGCCCGATGCCTCGTCGTTCCCCAATGGCGGCATACGAGCCACATTCGAGGCACGTGGCTACTCGGCATGGGACCCCACATCGCCAGTGTTTATCATCGACGACACTCTGTGTATCCCTACAATCTTCATCTCATATACCGGTGAGGCTCTTGACTATAAAGCCCCCCTGAAACGTGCTATACGCGCTGTCGATGAGGCTGCAACGGCAGTGGCAAAATACTTCGACCCCGCAGTGAAGAAGGTGCAGACAAATCTCGGATGGGAGCAGGAGTACTTCCTCGTTGACGAGGGACTCTACTCGGCTCGTCCCGACCTGATGCTCACAGGGCGCACGCTGATGGGCCACGACTCGGCGAAAAACCAGCAGATGGACGACCATTACTTCGGAACCATACCCGACCGTGTGCAGGCATTCATGAAAGACCTTGAGATTCAGGCGCTCGAACTCGCCATCCCCTGCAAGACACGCCATAACGAGGTGGCACCCAACCAGTTCGAGTTGGCGCCCATCTACGAGGAGATGAACCTCGCCATTGACCATAACATGCTGCTGATGTCGCTGATGAAAAAGGTGGCACGCAAGCATGGCTTCCGTGTGTTGCTTCATGAGAAGCCATTCGACGGCATCAACGGTAGCGGCAAACATAACAACTGGAGCCTCTCAACCGACACGGGAGTGCTGCTGCATGCACCTGGCAAGAATGCCGAGCAGAACTTGCGCTTCGTGACATTCCTCGTGGAGACACTGATGGGAGTGTATCGTCACAACGGACTGCTGAAGGCAAGCATCATGAGTGCCACCAACGCACACCGACTGGGAGCCAACGAGGCACCGCCGGCAATCATCTCCAGTTTCCTCGGAAAACAAGTGAGCGAACTGCTCGAGCACATTGAGAAAGCCGACAAGGAAGACCTATTCTCCATGCAGGGCAAGCAGGGAATGAAACTTGACATACCAGAGATTCCCGAACTGCTGATAGACAATACCGACCGCAACCGCACCTCGCCTTTCGCCTTCACCGGCAACCGTTTCGAGTTCCGTGCCGTGGGTAGCGAGGCCAACTGTGCATCGGCGATGATTGCATTGAACGCCGCCGTTGCCGAGGCTTTGGTTGATTTCAAGAAACGGGTGGATGAAAGGATAAAGAACGGTTCAAGCACCGAAGAAGCGATTGTCGATGTTCTTCGCGAGGATATTAAGACATGTGCTCCTATACGTTTCGACGGTAACGGCTACTCCGATGAGTGGGTGGAAGAGGCTAAGCGCCGTGGACTCGATGTAGAGAAGTCGTGCCCTGTCATCTTCGACCGCTATCTCGACCCCGAGAGCATCGAGATGTTCGAGAGTCTGAACATCATGAACCGCAAGGAACTGCTCGCCCGCAACGAGGTGAAGTGGGAGACATACACCAAGAAGATACAGATAGAAGCACGTGTGTTGGGTGACCTCTCGCTGAACCATATCATTCCTGTTGCCGTTCACTATCAGACACGTCTGGCGAAGAACGTGGGGTCTATGATTGAAGTCTTCGGCAAGGAAGAGGCAAATGCTCTCACCGCGCGTAGCATAATGATAATTAAGGAGATTGCCGAGCGCACGCAGGCTATAGAGACAAAGGTTGAGGAACTGGTGGACGCACGCAAGGTGGCGAACCGCATCGACAGCGAGCGCGAGAAAGCCATAGCCTATCACGACACCGTGGAACCAAAGATGGATGAGATACGTTATCACATTGATAAACTGGAACTCATCGTGGCCGACGAACTGTGGACTCTCCCGAAGTATCGCGAACTGCTGTTCATCAGGTAAAGTGGGTTTGTGAGTTTGAGAGTTTGTGAGTTTTGGGGTATTCTTTCTCCGCTTTGCTTTGAAAGCGGCCCTTTGGGTTGAGCGAGGTGTTGGGTGTTGACTATTCAGCCAGTCTTAGGCCAAGATTGAAATTTCGGAAGTCCCGGGTACGGTTACGGCGGTTACATACTCGTGCACTTTTGGCTACATAGTCCCAACTGCCGCCTCTGTTACAGCGGAAACTTCCGTGGACTTTATCATGCAGGGCTGGGTCAACCTTGGGTTTCTTGTCGTAGCGTTCATAACTACCATGGCACCATTCCCACACATTGCCGGACATGTCATAAATCCCTAATTCGTTTGGTTTCTTCATCCCCACGGCATGGTTGCCGAAATCTTTGCTCTCGCGCCCTTTGTTCCAGGCGTTGTCGGCGTGCCATGCGACCTCATCGATGTTGTTGCTTCCCGAGAAACTGGTGTGGCGGCTTTCGTTGCCCCCTTTTGCAGCGAATTCCCATTGTGCTTCTGTAGGTAGGTGGAAGTGTCGTCCGGTGAGTTTGTTGAGTTTGTTGATGAAATCGACGCACTCGTCGTAACTTACCTCTTTCATAGGGTGGTTGTCTCCGTCGGGTGAGATTGGTCGAACGCCCATCACGGCGTACCAGAGTCCTTGTGTTACCTCGGTTTCTCCGATGGAGAAGTCGGAGACGGTGACTTGGTGTGCGGGAAGTTCATCGTTGTCATAATCTTCTTTGTCGTTTGTGGGGCCCATTGTGAAGGTTCCTCCTTTGACTTTGACCATATTGAATTTATAGCCATTTACATTTATTGTTTCGTAATGTTTGGCTACGGTCACCAGGACGTGTTCCTCTTTTTTGTTTTTGAAAGAGTTTACCAGCAAATAGCCGCCGCCGACCAGCAGTGCGAGGGAGGCGAGCAGTATCAGCATTCGCTTGACGGGAAGGGTGAAGCGGCTTTTGCTTACGGTGTTGTCTTCAAGGTTGTCATCCTCTTCTTGCGCCCACTCTTCTTGTTCTTCCTGAGGGAGCACCTGTGCGGTGTCCATTACGGCAAGGCAACGGCTGAGCAGTGTGGCGTCGTCGGTAGATTCGATGCGACTGAGGAGTTGCTGTCTGAGTTTATGCAGGACCTCAGAATTGACATGCATATTATCGTTCATTGGGCAAGTACCTTTTTAAATTCCGAATATTCTTCATTAGTATAATAAATGGGGTATATCTCGCACTGGAACTTCCCTCTGAAGGGTTGTACTTCAAATGAAAGTATTGTCCACTTCTTTTTGCTGATGTCAAAGCGTGCCACTTTGACGGTCTTGTGCACATGTCCCAACATACTCCATTCTCTCTGTGCTGACGCGAGGGAGGGATTGGGCGTGTATTGCCAGTTGCCGGCCTTCAGGAGCAGGTCGCCATCACGGAACCCTATTTTCTGTGCTATGGAATTAGGTTTGAGCAAATGTACATAAACGACGGCTTGGGCATCTGTCGGTATATGGTCGGCATAAACTGTTATAAGTGTTTCTTTCTTCCAATTGCTGCCCAACGGGTCTGTAGTGAATTTCTGGTCACGTTGCTCCAGCATGCCCATGGGGTCGATGCCGTCATACGCCCATGAGTTAGATCCATACTCATTGATGGGCTTGACATACGAGATGACATTCTTGCCAGAGTGAACACTCTTCAACTTGTAATAGCACAGGCCGTCGCGCTCCCATTTCGCACAGCGTATAGGGGTGTTATTGACCCCTCTCGCATAACGCATAACCTCCACGCCGTCGGCATACTCATAGCACTGTGACAGCACAATCACGGTGTCACGGTTATAGCACACCTGGCAAAGCAACTGGTTGCTGGGACTGTACACGCATGAGTCAATGGCATATTCACGCTTTCCTGGCATCGAATAGAGCGTTCCATCAGTATCATAGTATCTATGCACGACAATGGTCTCCCCGTTGGGCATTCTTCTGCGCTCTATGATATGTTTATGGAAATTGTCGATGCTGTCGAACATGGGTTGGTCGTCGCGGCCATAGTGGGAGACAGACACTGGCTGCTCGTTTTCGTCATACTCAAGGCGCACCATGCTATACTCGTTATTCTCGAAGTTCTCGGTTGTCTTCTCAACCACACTGCCATAAAGTTCGGTCTCAAACCGGCGTACCTCCACCATTTTCTTTTTCCTTGCATCCCACCGGTAGTCCCTCTCATAGAGTTTTTCGATGGTGTTGCGGATATATTGATATTCCCTATGTGGGTAGAACTTGGGATTCTGAGTATAGGGCTCTCCATTGCCATCATAGTCGTAGGTGGATATCACGCGGTTCATATTGTCATATTCCATATTGGCGATGGCAGGACGAATTTTGTCGTCAACATATTTGCCATCAGGTCCATAGTAGAATTTCTTGATGATATTGCCTCTGTCGTCCATTTCGACAACGCGACGGTGATAGTTCAATGCGGGATTGTTGATGGGATTGCCCTGAAGGTCATAGCACCGATAGTCCACCGAATGGTCTCCATACTGTATGGCCACCTTGAACTGCTCTTCGCTGAAAGGGTCGACAATCCACATCGAATCCATACGGTTCAGATGGTCGTAGTGTGCCTTGTAACCGTAAAAGCCCAAAGTGTTCTGCTTGGGAGCGCGATTGCCATCAAAGAACATATATTTCACTTCCTGCCCCTTCTCGTTGAGGAAAACCTGCATACGGTCGGCGCCATTGCTCCTCACTTGTAGCGGCGAGCCCTTGGCGTCTGTAAATACAGCCCACACATACGACACCTCACTGGTGATTTCATCGTCTTCCTGGTCTTCCTCAGGACTGAAATAGGTCACCACATACAGCACACGGCCTTTTCTGTCTAATGCCTCGTACTTCGTGGCGAAAGCGGTGTCGCCTTGCTCGGTGGAACTGAATTTCATGTACTTGGTGTTGTCGAGCATTTCAAGAAATGCACGAGCCTCCCTGTCATCCGCGTCAACGATGGGTGTGTACTTGTTGTTATGGAGTAAGTTTCCATCAGGGCTCATCACCTCCAAAGCCTTGAATGGGATACTCTTCCTATGCCCCTGCTTGGTAAGTTTGAAACTCACAGACAGTTTTTTTGCTTCTTTCTCACTAAGTTCCTCACCCACTCCTATCGGCCATCCGTTGACAAAAGCATATGAAGGATAATATTCTGAACAAGTCCAGTTGTTCATGTACTGATCGTAAATCCAAAGCAGTGCGATGGCAAGAAATGCAATGGACCCCGCCACCATCCAGCGGCGATAGCGCTGCTTCTCCGCCTTGGCTTTTTCCATGATGGCATGACGCTTGTTGCGCTCCTGTTCCATCAATTTGCGGCGTTCGTCTTGTTGTAATTTCACGAGATGACGGGTATTGCGCCTTTCCATGACGACTGGGCACAGCATGTCGTGGATGAACTCCAAACGCATGTCGCCACTATAATCAAAGCGCCTGAGAAGTCTACGTTCCACGCAAAGCGTATGGATGTCATCATCTGTGAGGCCACCGATATGTTTCGCATTATATTCCGACACATTCTCGCGCCGTCCTTCGTTGTTCAGCAGATTGTCTTCCAGATACTCCACCTCTGTTGTGGGTATGTCTTTAATTGCCTCTAAATAGAAATCCTTTATGATGTCATCGCTCAACTTGCTTACCAGTTCGGCGGTGATTTCATGCTCTCCCTCTGGCATGCGGTCGTAGAGCCGACTCAGATAGAGTGAGAGAATGGCAGAGTCGACAAAAATTTCGGGATGACCGTCCAACTTGAAGTTTGTCTCTCCCGTTATTTTCTCTATTATAAACCTGGCCACATCAGTGCTTACCAACCCGGGCCGCGGGTCCATGATGACAGAAACGGCCTGCTCTTCGGTGATGGGAAGCAGACAATAACGGTTCATCTTCAACGAAGGGATGTGGGTAGTGTAACGCTCCAAGTATGACAGGTAGTCCTCGCGGAGGGTGAACACGACATGGAAGGAATCTTCCTGCAGATAATCCGCTCCATAATTCTTCACTCGTTCCTTCATGCTCTTGAAGATGTCCAACCGGGAATCCATTGATTTCGGCCCGACAACAACTTCTTTCTCGACATTCAGGTACTCCGGCTTGATACCGTTTAAAAGGTCTGCCACCTGTGCAAAGAAATCCACTATGCGGTCGATATTCTTTTCCAAGGTGAATATCTCCTCAAACTGATCGAAGACCAGCAGAGGCACAACCCGTTGCTCCATGCCTTCGGCATTCACATAAAAACGGAAGCGATGCAGGTACTCCCAAAGAGTTTCATCATGGCCTTCCCTATGTGGCAGTATTTCCTCTGCTCGTCCACCACACCGTGAAAGTTCTTCGCTGACAGCGTTCTTCACCTGTTCGATGTAGGGGGTCACCATCACGCCCTTTTTTGCACAGTGCTGCAACCTGATGCTTACGGGGAGCATCCCGGCCTTTCGGGCCTTTGGGAAAATACCGGCATTGATAAGCGACGACTTTCCTATGCCCGAACGGCTGTACACCACTGTTTGGATATTATATTCAATACGACTAAAGAGAACCTCTATCTCTTCGTCTCGTCCGAAAAGGCGGTCTGTTTCTCTATATGAGTCAAGTCCTTTCCATGGATTGTCATGTCTCCTTTCCATAACTGTATTCTTTATTCTTTACTCTTTCATTTCCCTCTTTCCTTAAATGTCGGCCAATAGTTTAGTCACCTCAATGACAAACTCATCGAAAGAAGGATTGTCCACGTCATAAAGGAAAGCATTGTAGTTCTTCAATGCCTGTGGAATGCTACTGCCATAGAAATCGAATCCTTTCTCGCTTACAGGAATGATGAATGAACGGCCAAAGCCAGAGGCCATTTCAATGGCGGTCTTCCATTCCGTGCGGTAGGGATGATACTCGTTGCGCTGTGCCTCGATATTCTTGGTGATGATAGGGATGAAAATCTTTGTTTGCTTGATGCCGCTAATAATGTCTTGCATGAAATCCGAGCCATAGTTGAGACTGTAGCGGTCGTACCACACTCGGATACCTGAGGCTGTCAGCGCGTCATAAAGACGGGAAGCCACCTTGGCATCGGCCCTAGAATAACTGATAAAGACATCGGTGCCGTTTTTAAGTGCCCCCAGAGAATCATCTTCCTCCTCTCCCTTAGACATCTCAGCCAGTATTTCCTCTATCTTGAGTATTACCTCTTCAGGATTTCTTTGGGTGAAGATGTCCATGCGTTTCATGAATTGCAACAATTCTTCTTCGGCCTGTGGCTCTACCACGAGTCCCATGGGCTGCCCGTTGAGACGGGACCGCAACGAGAAACAGACGAATCGGGTAAGCCAGTCCTTGTAATTGTTGCCCAGCATCATCAAATACTTGGACTGCAATTCGGAGGTCAAGTTCTGTGGACGTTCTGCCGAGTTGAGCCATGCCCTACAGAAATTGAGCATGTCATAGTCTGTCACCACATATTTCTTGTCGGAGCGGCATACTTTGCCAAACATGTAATAGACAGTAGGCTTGCTGATGTCTGAGCGGGTTATGATGTCGTCGTTGTGAGAAGGGTCGTTGCAGAAAGTCATCACTCTCAACTCATCGCCCCAAACCTCGCGCATGGCATCTTCCACAACAGGTGTGAATGACGTGGTAATGACAAAAGGGAATTTCTTTGTTCGAATGAGTTGCATGATGAGTTTCGACGGTTTGAACAGAGACTCTTCGAAAGCATCTCCCAGCATGACATATATATTCTTTCGGTCTTGGTCCGTGAAATTCTGGTCATACAGCAGTTCTGAAAACGACTTGGGACAAGAAGTCACCTCGTAAACCTCAGCCAAGTCATCTATCAGAATCTGGTGTGGATTTGTTCCCTTCTCATCATCGACAAGGATTTCAGGGCCTATTACAGGAATCACATTCCCATTCTTGATTTGGTCGGCTAAGATATCCCACTGTCTTGTTGATTCGAGATGTCTCTTATTTATCTTGTTAAAAATGGCCATAGGCTTAAACCGTTTTTGTTTGCAAATATATCAAGAAATTAGCGGATTAGCAAAATGTTTTTATTTTTTTTTTGACTTGTGCGTAAAACTTTGTAACTCTCTCAGCCTTATGCCATTTGACAGAACCTGTCTTGAAACCATTTTACAGGAAAACACAAAGTAATGTCCACACCACATAGGTGTATCCGCCCACGCACCTCATCCGCGAGTTTCTCGGCGGTTCATCCCTCAAGTATTAGAACGTCATTCATGATAAAACCTCACAGGGAAATTCCCCTGTGAGGTTTTACTTTTCTATTTTCTTATTTTCCTACCTTTATAAATATAGATACCCTTCTGTGTCGGTTCGCCTTTCAGTTTCCTGCCGTCAAGTGAATACCAGCAGTCGTCTGTCATCAGTTCGTTCGTCACGGTTTCAATACCCGTGCTTCCGCTAACGGTCAGAGAGTAGGACACGTTGTCTGCGGGGAAGTAGTGGGGTCTGCCTTCATAACTTGCAGTAATCTTTGCCGTGCCACCGCCCACGAGCGTGACGGCACCCGTCGATGAATTTACCGTTGCCACTTTGGGGTTGCTGCTTGAATAGATGATGCCACTGATCCATTTGCTGTTCGGGTTGTTTAGTGTCGGAGCAGTGAATGGCTCGCCGAGCGTGGCGGTGGCTGTCGTGGCAGAGAACGAGAGTTCTGTCGAAGAAGCCAAACCTGGATAATCCTCTCCCCAGAAAGCGTTGTCATACACTTTATATTCCCTAATTTTGACGATGTCCACCTGATACGTCGTGATGACGTTCTGCTCGTTGGGATCTGCAGAATTGATGGGCACGAAATGACAATCGCTTATCGCCGTTTTAAGTGGTATTTTTTCCACAAGTTTCTGCATCAACTGATCTTTTATCCGGTTGCTGTAACAATAAAATTTTAAGAAACACATATTATTGACGTCAAGTTCTATCGAGGTCAACTTGTTATTATCACAATAGAGATACCCCATCTTTTTATTTTTCGTGATGTCGAGTGTGCCTAGTTGGTTATTGCTACAATGAAAATTCTGCAACTCAGAATTGTTCGTTACGTCGATTGAAGTAAGTTTATTGTTGCTGCAATCTAATGACCCCAATGATTTATGTACACTGACATCAAGATTGGTTAGTTGGTTAGCGCTACAGTTCAGTCCGTGTATCTTCGTGTTTGCCGACAGGTCTAGCGTGGTCAGATTGTTTTTGTCGCAAATCAGGTTTTCCAAGTTAGTGAAATATTCTATTCCTTTAAGGCTTGCAATTCCTTTGTTAGAGACGTTGAGTACAATCTCATTCTTTGCTTCGGATTTCATCAGGTAGTCCTTCTGGTATATTTCCCTCAGCGCATTACGGAAATTAGCATCGGGGATTTTCTCATTGGCCTGGTCTAACAGTATGACATCGTCGTTAATGACGATTGTTTGGTCGGTGATTGCAGTGCCGTTTTTCGTAGTGATGGTATATTTCGTGGCATCGAATATCGCATCTTCAGGATCATCAATATGCTGCTTGCCGTTAAATGTCATTGCCTTCACGTTATTCACCCTCTTGTCAGTGGATGAGGATGAATAGAGACCGAGCGTTGTGGCGCTGCTGCCGCTGAAGGTTACATTGGCAATGTCGCGCAGGCAGTTGTTTTTGGATTTGATAGTCAGCCCTATATTGTTAATCGTCAGTGTCTCCGTTGCATTCTTGCCCTCTATGCCCTTGCCGCTGCCCGAGGCAATGACATTAAGTACACCATTGCCCTGAATTGTCAGGTTGCCGCCCCACAGATAGATAACCCGATAACTGTTTCCTGTGTACCAAAGTTCCGTATTGGAACCAGTTGCGCACTCGATAATCGTATTCGTCTTACACTGGATGACGCTTGCGTCTTTGCATTGGAGTTCGTTTGTGCCTTTGAAGACAATTTTCAAGCCGTCACAGTCATAGTTGTCTATGCCGTTCTTGTCGTCACCGCTTCGTGACATTTTAACGTCTGTCAGCGTCAGCGTCTTCGTCGAGTGGCTGTACGTCACGGTACCGCTTGTAATATCGCTGCTTTTCTGCACGATTTGCGTGTAGTTGTCGCTGCTCACTTTCACTCCGCCCACGTAGAACCCGTAGTCGGTTGCTGCCTGAGCCGTCGTTGCCATCGCAATGAGTGCGAGCATGGAGTACATTACTTTCTTCATAATTGTGTTGTATTTAAATGGTTAATAATAACAATTTGACTACGTTGATGATTTCGAGTACAAAATTACGAAGAAACGGCTATGAGCAGTTGTTTAAATCTACCAAAAAAACATGGAAAGTTGTTTAAATCTACCAAAATGCAGGAAAACGGTTTGTTTTGTCCATTTTCCTGCATTTTTTTGCATTTATGATTAATCTGTCGAATCAGAAAGTAAGAGGTTCTGTCAGTCTTTCGGTGTAATGGTGAAGAATGACAAAGGGTCACCTTGGCAAAGAAGTTGAAATCATAGGGAACTGGCACTTGATTCCTTGAAATGTCAGCACGATAGGTGGTACCATCCAAGGTGCATTTATAAGGTGATATATCTAAACGGCCAATGACTGTAAGTGAGACGTAAATATCTGGGGTTGGCGTGTCAGGGGACTATTTC
>OCTX012131307.1_pt1 | contig 13967 bp, 15 predicted proteins | sample 1539691 | NCBI WGS metagenome assembly OCTX01 (sample SAMN02144231, study PRJEB22623) | gut metagenome | biome: sheep rumen | host: Ovis aries | place: New Zealand | reverse complement strand
AGGCTAATGATGAAGAAGCGTGGGATTAAGAAATAACGGATGCGCACATCGCTGTGGGCATCCGTTTTAACAATCTTTTAAGATATTATATGCAAATAATAAAAATACCCGCCAGCATCACTGCTAACTTAACTAACAATTAATGTGCTTTTTACGATTGCAATGGTAGTGCTTTTAATTTGAACCCACCAAAGGTTTTAGTGTTTTTTTTCTTATTACTTGCATTATTGGGGAATTCTTCGTATCTTTGCAAACAAAATTTGAAATTAGTGCAGGGCTTGGCCCTGTAAGATCGATATAGTTGTGTATCCAACAGCATTCCCTTCAGAAACGAAAAAGACCAAGTAAATTTTCACGGGAAAAGAAAGCTGCCAGGGTTCACGGCCTTTTTGGGGCGTGGGCATTGGTGTTTTCAAGGACTTGTGATTGGCGATTGGTCTTGCCATGTTTCTGGCTTTGTCTACATACCTCCACGCTCTTCTTTTTTGGAATTTCACATTATTAATAATATAAGAAAGGAGTGCCTATGTATACTAATGTTTATCGTAGTCTAAAGTGGATCATCGAGAAATTCATGGAGAAGAAGTCGCTTACCCTGAAGGGCTTGAATGAACTCTGGCATCAAGGGCTTCCGGGCAGAACTGCATGGAATATCCAACCTGCCGTTCTTCTTCTACAGAGTCTGCAAGATATATGGATAAGTCTTGACACCTTTGTTTATGCTGTCATGCATGGTCTGTGGAGGTCAGCCACGGAAAAATCCGGGTGCGCCCATGGGAGACACATATTTTGGCCTGTTTTCATCCAATCGGCTTATGGCATCAAGAAATGCCATTCCTACTTTAATATATTGATTTGCATGTTCCATTACGTAATTAATCAATTAACTCAATTGAGTACTTTCCATAAGAGTCTACGTCGTTATATACTTCTATAACAATACCATCTTCAAGACATTCAATGACTTTTCCCATAATACTATTGGTACTCATTCCATTCCCTATATTCTGGAGAATAACCATATCTGATGGAAAGAAATGATGGTCTGATTTGGAAATTAGGAACTTGTACATTCTATCATTATTGTTAAATGTCAAATCAATAACTGCGCTTGAGATATAAATACCTTCTTCCATTTTGTTTGTCATGTCATTGACAATTTGGACTCCTCTACCACCATCGTTGATAGCCCAACCGTTGCGGACTTGGGTTATTACACCTTTACTCATCCCCATATCTCCATAATAGAGAATAATATCATTAGGCAATATTTCTTTAATAGCCTTCATCAATAGCCAGCCTCTGAGATACCAATTATACCAGTCTTTTTGAGACCAATTGTCAAAACCGGTATTGATGTTCTCCTTATATTCATTATGCCATTTGACAAGTTTGCTTGTTATATGTTTGGGTATATCAATACGACATTGCTTGTCGTCTCTATAGACTGTTACAAATGCCGCACAGCTCTTATTGTGGCCTTCGCAATTCTCCAGAATTGCATCGCCTTTAAGTTCTAATCTGATCTCTCTGTTACTAATACAATCATGAACTTTATCATGTACACCTACTACTGCATCCTCTAAAGTTATGATATAGTCGGAGACATCACAGTTGTTATGATTCCCGAAATCGCCTATATCGCCATATCCGTCAATATATGATGTGTTGTAGATGGAGTATACATTATTTGGATCATTTGAATATCTCTTCTCATCTGCATATTCATCAATATAAACAGCCTTGATTCCAACCACCAGTCCTCGAAGCTTTGCTTCCGCTCGGTCGTGGTGATCCTCAAAGAAGTCTATATGATAGCCTGCATAAGAAGTGGAATTCTGAAAAACATCAATTGTAAGATCCACGACCTTGCCAATCTCAATTGGATCTCCACAGCATTGCATCTCCCAAGATTCATAGAGAACATTACATTTTTTTATTCTTTCTTTCATTGATCCGTATTATTGTCACCATGTCCGATATGGATGTATACGTAGTTGGCTGTTGAAATATCGGTTATCACCAGTTACTTCTTTTCCAACAAATCCAGGTAATTTAACGCTCTCATTTACAGCGGAAAGTTCAACTTCAGCCATTACTAAACCTTCGTTATCACCAAAGAACTCATCTACTTCAAAGGTATGCTTACCGCTTTTTACTAGCCACCGTATTTTATCGATGATACCAGGTTCGCAAAGACGCATGAGTTGCATACCCTCTTCCTGTGTGATTTCTGTTTCAAACTCATAACAGGAGAGGCCTCCCTCTGGAGTAGGGCCTTTAATGGTGAGATAGGCATCGTTGTCACGAATACGTACCCTTACTGTCCTGCCATTGTTGCTACATATATATCCTTGTTGGATATGACTATGTCCGAAAGACTCTTTTTTGTAAGAGTCATTCAGCACTAGGAATTTACGTTCAATTTCAATCGGCATATCATTGTTTGTTTCTTGGTGGCAAAGGTACTAAATATATACCAAAATACCAAATATATACGCATTACAAGCCTTGCAGAGCATAAAAAATTGGTATTATTAATTATTTGCCTTAACTTTGCAGAGCGAAAAGGAATTTTGACGATATGAAAAGATTATTTTTTGACATGGATGGCGTCCTGGCGGATTTTGAATCGGGGCTGAAAAGGGTCGATGAAAAGACTCTGAAAGAATACGGAGAACATTACGATCAAATTCCAGGTCTTTTCTCGATGATGTCCCCGATTGAAGGCGCTGTGAAAGCAGTAAAGACACTTTCACAGCATTATGATGTTTATATTCTCTCGACTGCTCCATGGAAAAACCCATCCGCATGGAGTGACAAGAGAACATGGGTAACGAAATACTTCCATGGCATATTCTATAAAAGAATCATTCTAACTCATAGGAAAGATTTTGTAATAGGCGATTATCTTATAGATGACCGATCAAGGAATGGAGCTAGTGAGTTTTGTGGGGAATGGATTCAGTTTGGTTCGGACGAATTCCCGGATTGGGAGTCTGTTGTGTCATATCTGTCCCAAAAAGATGAATGGTAAAGTTACAATGTAATGAGAAAGGAAATAATACTTAAGTGTCTGGGTGAAATTGAACAAAGATATCAGGTACATATCCTATTAGCAGTTGAATCAGGGAGCAGGTCATGGGGCTTCGCTTCGAAAGATAGTGACTGGGATGTAAGGTTTGTTTATTCTCACAAGCCAGAATGGTATTTCAGCGTTGATGAGCAACGAGATGTGATAGAAGAGATGTTTGAAGGCGATATTGATGTTGTGGGGTGGGATATCAAGAAGACACTTGCTTTGTTGAAGCGAAGCAATCCTTCGCTAATAGAATGGATCAATTCGCCCATATTATATCGAAGCGATGAAGAATTTATGAAAGGTGTTATTCCTCTCTCACAGAGTTGCTTTAATCCCACTAAAGCGATGTACCACTATCAGCGCATATACGTGAAGCACGATGAACGATATCTTCAGAAACAAGGTTATCCTATGAAGCGCTTTCTATATTACCTTCGTGGTATCTTGGCTTGCCAATGGATTGAGAGGTATAAAACAATGCCGCCTGTATCTTTCCAACAATTGTATGAAAATATTGTGGACGATCAAAAGATTAAGAATGGTATTGATGAGTTGGTTCTGGAAAAGTCTTCCAGCAAAGAAAAGGATATTAGCGAAGTTCCCCGATTTCTAGTGGATTATTACCTGCCTATTGCTAATTATTATTCAGAATTAGTGGGAAAGTTCCGACCAGAAATTGATAATAGTGATGTCTCTAATAGTATAAATAGATTTTTCTATGAAATGGTACTGAGTGACAGATGAAGTACATACCTTAGAGGTGCGTATGTCCGAAAGCGTTTTTAGACGTAGAGGGAGAGGTGAAGGCATCAACCCGTCGGAACAAACACCTCCTCCTGCCGTAGTCCAACCTACACCGACCATGTGACGGGATGTAAGCAACTACGACAGGACTTTTATTATATCCATCAGATTAAGTACTAAAACCTATAATATTTCCCAACCCTGTTTTTGCTCAAAGCCTCACGAACTTTTGCCTTGTCATAAAGGACTCGCCCGCCAATAGTCACAGGGTCAGGAATTAATCCTTTCTTACGATATAATCTCATGGTAGGATCTGAAACATGAAGCAACTCCAACATTTCTTCTCTTGTATAATAAGTCGGTTCATCACGTTCCTTGATAGTTTTCATACCCCAGGCAATCATACTCTCAGCAAAATCACGCAAATCTTTTGCACTGACAACTAATTGAATAGAGGCAGCTTCTTCTGAATAGATGATACGATTCAAATCCATAATATAAGAATTAAAACAATAATATCCTAATCAGCAGTTGAGACCGCATCAAGCGCCCAAAAGGATGGCTCGTCACCGACATTCCAACTGCTGACATGACAAAGTTAGAGATTAATTATGTTATTACAAAGAAATAAATATCTGCAAGCCTTGTATTACATGAAAATTTGGAAGTATTAAGAATTATTGCTATTTTTGCCACCGAATTCGAGACTTATTGCGGAAACTCCTTCGTGTCATTTATAGAATGGCCAACGTTGACTGATCGAATAAAACTCGCTGTCATCGGAGTGCTTATAGTCACGAGTTAAGAAATCATTCGTCCGTGAGGCTGAGACGCTGCGGTTTGAAGCGATTTGATTTCGGCCCCGTAATGGTTGGATATTCGCAGAAATAGTGTCTGCGCAGAAGTGCCATCTGTTTAGGGGCTCTTTTTTTATCAGACTCACAATCTTGTTGTAAGATCAATACACTTTATTCCCTCACTATTAATAAGCATCCTTTGAGAAGTTGTTCTGCTGCGTCTATCTCTATGCATGGAATCACCTGCTATTATAATGTCTCCTTCTTGATCAAATGTAAATGTCGAAATTACCGCAGTTGCTGGAGGAATATCCTTGTATCCTTTTATCATGACCACATCGGAAATAGCTTGCAACCCCCTGTGTTTATCGTAAAAACGGTGGAACTCTCCATTCTCATCATAAAAACCTGTATCAATGTTGTTAACATAATAGTAGACCATAGGATGCATTCCATTTTTGTCACCGAAAGACTTGAAGTCGTATTCTTCTGCCTCCTTGACAATTGCCATGTCTTCTGTGAACTGATAATCTCCCATGTATATCGTGTTGACTCTAGGATCTGTCAAGCGCTCGATCTTATTACTTTTTCCGAGTGAGAGATAATCTACGTAAATTCTATCTTTTGGCAATTTTTCGATTCTCCTTTGTGCCATTGAAGCTGCACGATGCGAATAACCTCCAACACGAATACGGACATATTTCGTGTTATGGAAGACAAAATCAAAGATTTTACTGTATAAGTATTGGTATCCAAGAGCACAGTAACGTGCGAATACTTTACCTTCATCAAATACAGAAATTACAGCACCCGGTTTGTCTATCTCATTGATAAATTGCTGGGCTTTTAATAATTTCTCATCGAATTCAAATAATTCCTTTTTTGTATATTCCATCTTTCATTAAAATCATTATTCCATTAATGGACGCTCCCACATCTGGATAAGAGAAGCCAAGGCGCACATCTCTACACAGACGATGATGCAAAATTATGTATTTATTTTCAATTATACAAATTTTGCTATTATACAAGCCTTGCAAAGTGTAATTATTGTGAATAATCAACTATTTTGAGTATCTTTGTCACCAGAAAGCTATGCCATTGGTGGTGAAGTCACTCCACCAGCCTTAGGATTTGAGGGAGGAGCCGTCAAAGTTTCTCATATGCATAGTCTTTCTTGAAACATTATTATTAAAAGAAAACTAAGGAAGGAACAATGGATGAAGAAGTATTCAAATTTCACATACAGAGCTTAGCATTTGGTTGGTGCAGAGTTCTGATGTTGGTAAATGACAAGGAAATTTTGTTTAATGCAGAATATCTAGGCCCAAACCCTTTAGCCTCATTTATAGATGCATGTGCAGAATTGATTGAAGATGGTAGAGAGTATATTGTCACATGGCTGTCTCATGATATAGTGTTAAGAATTGAGATGGAAATTGATGATAAGAATATGCTTAGTCTTGATATAACACAGAAAGATGTAGATTATAGTGGTGAAGAAAAAAAAGAAATAGTAAGAGAAGAATGGCACGAGACTATCCCCTTTGAGACTTTTGTTTCTGCTGTAATACACGAAGGTGTTAGGGTGCTTAATGCTTTTGGACTTTATGGCTATTATCGCTCATGGATGGATCATACGGAATTCCCATTGGCTAACTTGCTCCGTATAGCTGGGAAGGACAAAGAAATATGGAAAGGTGATTCTTGCTGTACAAACATTGAAGAAGAAATAAAATGTATTCAAGAATTGATATTTTCGCTCAACATTACTAAAGAAACTAAGATGGATAAGTGTACTATCTATTATGAGTCTTGGCAATTGCAATGTTGTGGAGATCCGTTTTCGGTTGGCGATATAATAGAATGGACTTGTGTTATGCCAACAGGATATAAGAATGCCCATGGTATTGTTTTGGATTTCGAAGAAGAACATCATGGATTCGCAACGCATAGCATAACAGGAACAATTTCCAAAATCATAGTTGAAAGGAGTGAGTCACCTAAAGGTAAGAAGGAGACTTGGTATGATAGGGCAGAAACAATCCAGGAAGAAATACAAAGTGCTAATGGTCGGGAGAGCATTAATGAGGATAACGATACGACTGAGTATACTCTTTGGGGGTATATTGTTGAACTCGAGGATGTGATTGTTAAACCGATAACAGAACAGGAGGATTAGGTTATGATATGTGATGTTTATATTGGATATGCATATTCAAAGAATTTTGATTACGATATTAAGGGACCAAGTTCGGGTTATACACCTGATAATGCTTTACCAAATCTAGAAAATGATGTTCTCCATGTGATGATGTTATCTGACATTTGCCAGGCCATTTGGAAAAATCCTAAGAAAAAACAAGTAGATTGGGGATGCTGTGTAGTCAAGATGTATAAAGAGGAACTGATAGATTTTCTCTTGAAATATCATGAAAACCGTCTTGCCGATCGAGCTAAGGAATATCTACAATATGATGTGGAATATGTGATAGCAGCAATGGAAGGAATAGATTACTGAGATATAATACATCGCTTTTATGGTGTCACCAAACATGACAGAAAAATTCATCGTGTAATGACTCTTATGCGAGAAGATATAAGCCTTTCAAGCAGTGATGATCCATACACATATGAGGTACAAAAATCGAAGTGCCCAACGAAGAAACGTCGAGCACTGCGAATGGTGTGGGTAGCACCAAACCCGAAAGTCTGACCTATCCGTTTGCAAAGGTACAACAAAATACTGAATTATCCAAATAATATAGTTTTGCAAGGCTTGCAGAGTTTAAAATAAAATAGATATTTTAACTTTTTTGTGTATTTTTGGAAAAAAGAAGAAAGATCCGATCATCGGTCGTAGTTCCACTGAAGGAGACACTCCTGCCGGCGCACAAAACCGTAATATTGATGCATTATCAGGCGCACGATCCCTAAATACGGATGATTCTTCGGGTGCAAAGGTACGACAAAATACCGAATTATCCAAATAAAATAGTTTTGCAAGGCTTGCAGAAATTAAAATGGAAATCTTGACTTTTTAGTGTATTTTTATCACTAGAAAGCTATGCCATTGGTGGTAAAGTCACTTCGCAAGCTTTAGACTAGAGGGAGAAGTCGTCACCTAAGAGGAGCTTTAATCGAACCATTCCGTCATTCTTATATATTCTTCCTCTTTTCTTTTCTTCTCCAATTGCAATAATTCATCAGTGAGTTGGGAGTTTTGCGATAGAAGGCTACCGAGATATGCTCGTCTTTCCTTAAGTCTCACGTTAATTGGATGATCTTTATACTCATCAGTTTGCGGGGGGAACCAAGGTATTTCTTCTTTTTCTATATTATCGTAAGGAAACAATTTGCGATAAATTGTCCACATCATCATATCGTAAGCTTCGTCTAGTTCTTTGGAGACGATTTTTAAATCTATACCTGTCGGGAGAACTACATCGTGTATCCACACATAATCATCATCTGAGAGTGGCATTTCCACTTCTTTTAGCCTTTCCCTAACAAGCCAATATGGAGGCCATTTCTGATCACCAGGCCACTCTAACCACAAGGGGGGGGGACGGTTGAATCCCATATTCTTTAATACCTTCCGCAACATATTCCTCAAGTTCATGCCTCTCATCCAAAGGTACTATAGGTGACAATATCTTCGGCACCATTTTAACCTTTTCTTCCCAAACTTTTTCTTAATGCAAGCCTTGCAGAGCATTTAAATTTGTTTATGCCGAAGGAATTTGATACCTTTGCAAGCGGAATAGAACTATCAGACTTGAGAGGGGGGTCGCTAACAACTGCCCCAATATAACCATCTGCAGGCTCTATTCATTTCAAAAAAGAATATAATTATTCCCACCTGATGAAATGGGCTATCTAATCAATAAAGTATTTGGGAAGGACTTTATTGGTTAGCCAAACTCCATTGTTGGAAAGAAAAAAAATACAACCGTCTTCTACCATTTTATTGCAATCTATTTTTATGACATGCGGTGAACCATGTCTAGTTCCGACCTTGAGAGCCGTTGCTTCATCTACAGACAAATGCACATATAAACGTGAAGATGGCAGAATGCCATTTTCGTATATAGACTGAAGATATTTCGTCGCAGTACCATGATACAGAACAGATGGAGGTGTCATCTGCTTCAGTTCAACATCAACAGCAATGGAATGTCCTTGCCTAGCTCGAATTTTCAGACTGTCAGAACTGTATTCAAACCTTTTTTTATCATTTGTTTCAACGATTTCGTCAAGTTCCGCTTTTGAGATACCTCTTTCTGCTATTTCAGATACTAAACGCCATCCATTACTGTCAATAATGCCATTATCCAATGCTTCTTTATCATGACGGAGCAAGTACGATAAGTATTTGCTCTTACTAATTATGCTATTACCATTTTTCATAAGTGAAATGCGTTAAAGTGTAGTCTTTGCCATGTTATTTGTTATTGTATTGTATCCACATAAGTAGCATTGGCCATCATCTCGTATTGTGAAAACTTGGATTCTCCTTCTTCAATAATCGAGTCTATTTGCTCTTTGCTCAACTGTCTTTGGATTGCAATTGTTTTTTTCAATTCTTTCATGTGAGGTAGAGTAAGATGTATATATGAAACCAGAGAGCCGTCATTTCCTTCTAGAAGGAAGAACCTAACAAGATTGTAATCAGACTTCAGCCAATGATCTATTGAATCTAGTTTCATTTTCAAAATGTTAATGGAGAATTGAACAACTAGCGTATCATCAAAGTTTGCAATGATAAAAGGAATCGCTTTGTATATGAAGATTGATATAACAGGCATTACCATAGAAAAAGCCCTTTTCTCTTTCCATGCAATATCTTTTAATGAAATAACAACATCAAATGATTCGCTATTAATGACTGGTGTTATATGATCTCCAGGATATGCATATTCGAACCACGGAAATTTCTCCCCGAGAATGAATGTTTCAATTCTAAAGTCATTCTTTTGCTGCAGAGGTTTGTAGTCTATTACAAATGTAGAACCAAACTCTTTAATTGCTTCATATGTCTGTGTTCCATTATCAGGGACAATCATTTTTTTCAATCGCCTACAACCTTCAAATGCTATTTCATGAACATATACAATTCTTGAACCGAACTCTATTTCAGTCAGTGAAAAACAATGCCGGAAAGCTCTTTTGCCGATATATGTTATTTCTTCTGGCACTTTTAATAGCAATAAAGAGAAGCAATTGTCAAAAGCATGAGCCTCAATTCCGGAATCAATAGTTTGTTTGTCAAATTTAATGTCCTCTTTGTTGTCAATAATTCTTTTTTCCTCAACAGACTTTAAGACGATACTTTGTAAATTGGGACAATTAGCAAATGCCCTTTCGCCTACAGACTGAACAGAGGATTCACAATTGCATTTTTTCAAAGACTGGCACTCGTAAAAAGCAAATGAAGGAATAACATTGACTTTATGAGGAAGTGTAATTTGTTGAAGCGAAACACATCCGCTAAAAATAGATGATTCAAGAATTTCCAGAGATGGAGGAAAATGGATAAACTGAAGATTTTTACAATTTTTGAAACAACCAGTACCTATATAGAGGAGTTGATTTGATAATCGTATGTCAGATAACAGGAGGCAGTCATAAAACGCTTCTTTTCCAATGCTTTTTATCGAATCCGGCATATGGATTTCCTTCAATAAGTAACATCGATAAAAGGCTTTGTCACATATGACTTCCGTTCCCTCTTTCACCTTGTAGGAAACTAGTTCTTCAGAATATGACAAGAGTTTTTTGCCATCAGAGGAATATAAGACTCCATATTCATCTCGAATGCCATTTTCATATTCATAATCAGTGAATTCAGTCATGTCCATAAGAATATATTTTTTGCAAAATTAATAAATATTTGTCATTCTGCCAAATAATAGCTCACTTTCAACATTTAATAAGTAGGAATATGTATTTATGATCAATAATCAATAGCTAGTCTATTAACTCTATAGAATACTCTTCCGAAAGATCTACCCAGTCATATGCTTGTACGATGATTCCATCTTCTTGGCACTCAATAACTTTTGCCAATATGTTCCCTTCGTTTAAAGGCCATCCCCAAACTTTAAGGACTACATAATCATGTGGGAAAAAGTGATGCTCTGCTTTGGGTATCTCAAATTTGTAAATTTGTTCTGCCTCTAAGTCAAATGACCAATCAAGACAAACCCGAGGAATGTATATACCCTCTTTGATTTTATGTGTCATGTTCGTTATAATCCGAACAAAATGCTTTTTGTAGTTTAATTCCCATCCCAATCCCCCTTTGCACACAGGTTCTTGAGGTTGGCTTCTGGTTCCATACCTAATGATAATGTTTTCCGGCAAAAGGCTTCGAACTTCCTTGATTAATCCCCATCCTTTTACCCACCATTTTCTCCAGTCATTTAAAGACCAAAGTTCATAGCCTGCGTTTACGTGTTCCCAATAGTCCTTCCGCCATTCCGAAAGTTCCTTTTGTAATCTGGTTGGAAAGTGAATCTTTTTTTTCTTTCTACCAGAATAGATACGTAGCCCATGAGTATCACCTAGTAATCCGCCAAATCCAGCCCAAAACAATTCTTCTTTTTCATCACCTGGCTCAACCCATATTAATCTTCCATGACTGGTTTCGCCTTTAAAATCTTCATACTTGTCAATAACTACATTTTGCAAGGTGATAATGTACTTTTTTACATCAAACTTATTTCGATTTCCGCAATTTCTTGTGTCGTTTAAGCCCCCATCTGCATAATCAATCTCTATTATATGAAATTTGTTGTTGGGGATGTTACAATTATATGTACCATCGCCATTATTTGCATATTCATCGATGTAAACAGCCTTGATATTAGTTACAAGACCTCTAACTTTAGCATAATGACTACCATAACCATCAACTTCGTAATCAATGATAATACCGGTAGCATCTCGATAAGGTTTTTGCTTCTCATCGATAAACAAATCAGCAGATTTCCCAACCTCTACGGATTCATTAAGCCCAATCATGTCAGTAGCCCAATACGACACAACACATTTATCTCGTCTATCTTTCATCTATATTTTCTTTCTTTGTCCAAATTGATTCAAACATATTTTTATAACGAATTTGCTCCTTTTTTGTGCAAAAATAGTAAAATGCCCCCATAATTCCAAACTTTTTGAGACTACAAGCCTTGTAGAAACAATATTTTTTGTATCTTCGCAGCAGATTTGATTAAAAACGGAGCAGTATGTTTTATACTTTAGGATTAAAAGAACTGCCTTTTGAGCAGGATGTCCATCAGATTATCTATGTAGACGGACAAGGCAATATGGCTGTCAGTAATCTGATTATGCAGAATTATTCCAATATTTGCAGTTATTACAAATCTAAAGGCTATGACTTCTGCTATATACCTATGCTAAAGAAAGAACTCTCAGAAAGTGAGAGCTTTTATTACAGCGCACCTTATGCGAAGTGTGGAGAAGAGAAGAAAATTGAAGATGACAATTTTATTCTCGGATATATGCTTCATCCAGAAAACCGGAAGAGTATTCAACCATCTTTATTATTCTTCCATCCTTTGTGCATTAATCAAAAGTATCCTGAAGCTAAAACCCAGTTTAGAGGTATAACAATCTCTGAGGCATCTTTTGTAGGAGATAATGAGCTAAAAGGTGTTCTGAGTGAAATTCTTGATTTCATTGATGATCAAAGAGGACCGGGTGTCCGTTTCCAAAAGGTTCCCAATATTCAGCTTGATGTCGAAGATGAAGATAATATTCTTTATCGTGATGACAGTTCATGGGATGATGATTCTTCAGAAGAAGAGCTTGTTGACAGAACTAGTATGTGGGCATCAGAACCCTTTTACGCTGATGAAGAGTTCGATGAAGAGTCTAAAGTCCTTATGAGGGAGGTCGAAGAGCGAATCGACAAATTGAAGCAAAAGGGAATCAGTGCCTATATTCTTAAGAAACTCCTTTTAGGTGAGAAGAAGAGGTTAAGCAGACTGCGTATTACAAAGGATTATCGTATATTCCTTCCTGATTATAACAATATAGAGATAAAAATGACGCCTCTCCCAAAGTCGGTGTTTTTACTGTTCTTAAACCATCCGAATGGAATAATGTTCAGTTATCTTCCAGACTATCGGGAGGAACTAATGGATATTTATAAGAAGGTAAAAGGACCTTTTTTCAATACTGAATCAGCCAAAAGATCCGTTGAAGATGTTACTGATCCACTTAAAAATTCAATAAATGAAAATTGCTCTAGAATTCGCGAATCTTTCGTAAGTCAGTTCGAGGAGTATTTGGCACATTTCTACTATGTTGACGGAGAAAGGGGAGAGGCGAAGAAGATTTCTCTGCCTCGTGATTTGGTTGTTTGGGAGTAACTCTTTACTCTAACCTTACAAGTCTTTTGTAACATACCAAATCAGCTAAGGGACTCTGCCACACTCTACACCGACAATGTGGAGTAAGGCCAAAAGGTCATTGACGACTATAATAGTCAGAGAGGTCTGTCAAATCACAGAAAAAGCAGATGAAAGTTTGGAGAATTGAAAATATTATTGTATCCGTTGCCAACGGAATAAGGCGGTATAGATGCGTTCCCCGCTGATGTAAAGCCAGAAGCTGGTTGATTCAATGAGTCAATCAGCTTTGTCTTTTCTACCTCTGTAACTCAGTAAGACGTTGGTCGTAATATTTCTTACCTTGCTTGACACCAACTACAATCTTTGCAATATAGTCTACACCGTCTATATTCATACATAATAACGATAGCTGTCAAACTTACTGTTGTTGTTGAACTGTAATTCAGTAAAGATGGTGTCTTTCAGCATACGTGGTAATGATGAAATACGTGGTGTACAATCATCACACCATCTTTTCCCTTCTGTTCAGCTACCCACTCTTTGAGTGGTTTCCCACAAAAATAGTTCATTTTGATTTCCCAGAAGAGAAAGATGGTCTGAAAAACTCTTTAGAAATGATTTTAGATAAAGGTTGGGCTATAAAGCTTAGAATTCATTCAGGGGATAGTGCTCTCAAAAGATCGTTAAAATTTGCTGTTTCATTAACAGGTAATCCTCCTGTTTTGTTTAGCCAATTCCTTTTTCAGGAAGAATAGGTTAAACAAACTTCTGATTTTAATATATTTAAAAATGAGTATAATTATATCTTTTAGGTGCAGGGGCAAGTTACGGCAAGCGTATAGAACTGGAAACAAAGGACGACATTAGTTGCACAGGGCGCAAAGGTGCCAGGAACCTTTGTGCCTATGGAGGCTAATGATGAAGAAGCGTGGGATTAAGAAATAACGGATGCGCACATCGCTG
>OCTX012267353.1_pt1 | contig 13973 bp, 15 predicted proteins | sample 1539691 | NCBI WGS metagenome assembly OCTX01 (sample SAMN02144231, study PRJEB22623) | gut metagenome | biome: sheep rumen | host: Ovis aries | place: New Zealand | reverse complement strand
CAGACCGCCGGTCTCGAAGTGACGATGATCAAGGACGTTACCCCCATTCCTCACAATGGCTGCCGTCCTCCGAAACGTCGTCGTGTATAACGAAAGGAGGAGACTGTAATGGCTAAGAACAGACAGCCTATTGCCAAGCACGCGAAAGCGCTGGGCGTCAGCCCCGCCGCAATGGGCTATTATAAGAAAGAGACCACCCGCAACAGCAACAAGACCCAGACCCGTCGGAAGAAGTCCGAGTACGCGACCCAGCTGCAGGAGAAGCAGAAGGTCAAGTTCGTGTACGGCGTGCTGGAGAAGCAGTTCCGCGGCTACTATGAGAAGGCCGTCCGCATGCCCGGCAAGGCTGGCGACAACCTCCTGATGCAGCTTGAGAGCCGCCTTGACAACGTCGTGTTCCGTCTCGGCTACGCCATCACCCGCCGCGAGGCCCGTCAGATGGTCAACCACGGCCACTTCACCGTCAACGGCAAGAAGGTCAACATCCCCAGCTACCAGGTCAAGCCCGGCATGGTCATCGAACTCAAGGAGTCGAGCCGCAGCATCGAGCGCTTCAAGAACAATCTGGAGGCCAACTCCGCCCACGTTATCCCGGGCTGGCTTGACTTCGATGCAGCCAACATGATCGGCAAGGTCGTTGCTGTCCCCACCCGCGAGGACATCGACTTCCCTGTGGAAGAGCGCCTCATCGTCGAGTTGTACTCCAAGTAAAGAAAAGGGCGGGGTCCCAGGCGGGCGGGAGCTCATCGAGCTGCCTGCTCCCTGCATCCCGGCCCCAGACACCCTCAAATTGGCAAGCTGAACCAACGCACCGCGCCGCTCACGGCGCATAATCAACAAGGAGGGTTTTATAACTATATGATCGAAATCAAAAAGCCGCGCATCGAATGCATCGAGACTCCCGGCGACTCCTCCTACGGCAAGTATGTGGTAGAGCCCCTGGAACGCGGCTATGGCACAACTCTTGGCAACTCTCTTCGCAGGGTCCTTCTTTCCTCTCTCCCCGGATCTGCCTGCACCAGCATCAAAATTGCCGGCGTGCAGCATGAGTTTTCCACCATTCCCAACGTGAAGGAAGACGTGACGGAGATCGTCCTGAACGTCAAGAGCATCATCGCCCGCCTTCACAGCAACGGACCGAAGACCGTGTATATCGAGGCCTCCGGCGAAGGCGTTGTCACCGCCGGTGACATCAAGCCCGACGCCGAGGTGGAGATCCTCAATCCCGAGCAGCCGATTGCAACGCTTGGCCCGGACGGCGCTCTGAACATGGAGCTCGTCCTGGATCATGGCAGAGGCTATGTTTCCGCTGAGAAGAACAAGACGCCCACCACCGCGATCGGAACCATCCCGGTCGACTCCATCTATACCCCGGTCCTGAAGGTCAACTACACCGTCGAGAACACCCGTGTGGGCAACCAGACGGACTTCGACAAGCTGACCATCGAGGTATGGACGAACAAGACCATGACGGCTCGCGACGCGCTGAGCCTCGGCGCCAAGATACTCTGCGACCACTTCACGCTTTTCACCGACCTGTCTGATTCCATCAGCAGCAGCTCCACCGTGGTGGAGACCGTCGAGAAGGAGCCGGATACCGTTCTGAAGATGACCATCGAGGAACTGGATCTCTCCGTGAGAAGCTTCAACTGCCTCAAGCGCGCCAACATCAATACTGTCGAGGACCTTGTCAGCAAGACGCAGGAAGAGATGATCAAGGTCCGCAACCTCGGCCGCAAGTCCCTGGAAGAAGTCGAGCACAAGCTCTCGATGATGGGACTGTCCCTGGCCAGCGAGGACAATCAGTAATACAGGAGGAATTGCAATATGCCCGGAACAAGAAAGCTCGGCAAGACGACTGCCCAGCGCATGGCGATGCTCCGCCAGCAGGTCACCGATCTGCTCGACAAGGGCCGCATGGAGACCACCATCACCCGCGCCAAGGAGATCGCTCCCATGGCCGAGAAGATGATCACGCTTGGCAAGGCTGCGGATCTCGCTTCCTACCGCGAGATGCTCAGCTTCATCACCCGTGAGGACGTCGCCAAGAAGGTCAAGGATGAACTGGCTCCCAAGTATGCCGACCGCAACGGCGGCTACACCCGCATCACCCGCATCGGCGTTCGCCGCGGCGATGCAGCCGAGATCGCAGTCATCGAGCTCGTCTGATCGAGGATACAAAACAGCCCTCCCGTGGCGTACGTCCGCGGGAGGGTTTTCTCTTCTTTCCCATCTTTCCCAAAGGAACAGGGGACAGCTATGGCAAACACATCCAGGAAAACCGCATATCTCGAGGGCCTGCGGGACGGTCTGCCCATCGGCCTGGGCTACTTCGCCGTGGCCTTTTCCCTCGGCATCGCCGCGCGCAGCGCAGGGCTCACGGCCCTGCAGGGGCTCGTGGCGAGCCTGCTCTGCAACGCCTCGGCGGGGGAGTACGCCCTCTTCTCGCTCATCGGCCTGCGGGCGGGCTATCTTGAGATCGCACTCGTGACCCTCGTCACCAACGCGCGCTACCTGCTCATGAGCTGCGCGCTCAGCCAGCGCATCGACCCTCATATGAAGGACTTCCACCGCTATCTCTTCGGCGGGCTGATCACGGATGAGTTCTTCGGCATCAACATCTCGCGCCCGGGCTGGCTGGAGCCTGTGTACTACTACGGCGCCATCACCGTCGCCACGCCGCTCTGGGCCGTCGGCACCGCCCTGGGCATCCTCATGGGCAACTGGCTGCCCGGCCGCGTCGTGAGCGCGCTGAGCGTCGCGCTCTACGGGATGTTCCTCGCCATCATCATCCCGCCCGCGAAGGAGAACCGGGTGGTGGCGGGCTGCGTGCTGCTGAGCTTCGTGCTGAGCGCCGCCTTCGCCTTCCTCCCGGCTCTCGCCGGCGTCTCCGCCGGCACGCGCGTGATCCTGCTCACGCTGCTGATCGCCGGCGCGGCCGCCGCGCTGTTTCCCGTGCGGGGAGAGGAGGCGCAGCCGTGAAGGTCTGGATCTCCATCCTCGTCGCCGCGGCCGTGAGCTACCTGATCCGCGTCCTGCCGCTCACGCTGATCCGCCGCCCGATCCGAAGCGTGTTTCTGCGCTCCTTCCTCTACTATGTGCCCTATGTGACCCTCGCGGTCATGACCTTCCCCGCCATCGTCCAGGCCACGGACAAGCTCCCGGCCGGGATCGCGGCGCTCGTCGTGGGCACAGGCGTGGCCTGGAAGAAGGGCAGCCTCATCACCGTCGCCGCAGCCTGCTGCGCCGTCGTGTTCCTCCTGGAACTTGTGCTGTAAAGAGAAGAAGGGATAAAAGGGACTGCTGCAAAATGCGAAGACCCTGGCTGCGTCGCAGGGGAGAGCCTTGGCCCTCCCGGCAGAATCAAGCTGCAATAACGGCAAAACTGTCCGGCGTATTCGTACAAGCTGCGAATACGCCGGACAGTTTGTATGTGTATACTGTTGCGCCGCCGGGCGGGGCAGAGCCGCCGCCCTTGTGAAATCCGTTTTCGCGCTCATCCTTGTTTTTCAGCAGACCCTTTATTCGTGCTTTTCGATCTCGCTGACGCACTCGTTCTTGATCTTCCCGACCAGGAACTGCAGCGCGTCGATGACGTGGGGGCGGATGTCCCCGCCGATCAGGACGAGCATGATGTCGTCCCCGACGGCAAGCTCGCCCTCGTTGAGCCAGACCCGGACATGGTAAATCCCGGGCAGCTCCTTCGCCTCCGCGATGCCGGCGGCGACTTTTTCACGGTCATAGGAGAAGAGCATGCCGGAGACGGGCTGCGCACCCGCCTCTCCGCTGCGCACCAGCGCCTTGGCCGTCTCGCGCACAACGCCGTTATGCGCCAGATACATCCCGCACTTTGCGGCGTCGGGCTCGCCCCTGGCCTCCAGCAGCCATTGGTCGATCGAGGGTTTGTTCATCTTATTTCACCTTCTTCCGTTTGTGCAGCTTGAAGATCAGCAGGTCGAGCAGCAGCAGATAGGCGGCGGCAAGACCGCAGACCACCCAGGTCATGAGCTCGGAATTCGGCGCCATGCCGACGAGGATCAGCACCGGCGCGCCGAGGACGATGCCGAAGCTGCTGCCGGTGATGAGGTTGTTGGCGGCGGGGGTCTCGAGGCCGGGGTCGATCTCGCGCAGCAGCAGCACGCCGGAGCTGATGGTGCCGGTGAGCATGCCGAACATGGAGATCAGGCCCTCGTAGTAGTAATCCGGGTAGACCTTTTTGCACACGAGGCGCAGGTGCAGCCAGGTGACCACGCCGCCGGCGACGGCCAGCAGCACGAAGGGCAGCCACAGACCCTGCAGGTCGCTCAGCTCGATGGAGGCGATGCCCGCCACGATCATGATATCGAAGAAGAAGCCGGAGATGCGGTTGAGCAGGTAATTGTTCTGATACTGCCGCCGGATCACGCCGGACTTGCGGCCCTTCTCGAGCAGCACGCGCAGGAGCATTGCCAGCGCCGCGCCGATGATGAAGTTGAAGCCCCAGAGCAGGGAATTGAGCGTCTTGCCGAGACCCGGCGCGACGGCGCCGATGCCGGAGGTGAGCCCCCAGACGGCGAGGTAGGTCGCAAGGTACACGAGGATCACCAGCGCGATCTGCACCGAGAGCTTGTCGATCGAGTCGGAGACGGGGATCTCGCCCTTGCTCTGGAAGTAGTCCGCGGAGAGCTCCTCCTCGTTCGCGCGGCGCCCGGTCCTGAGCTTGCCCCTGCGCGAGAGCACATTCAGGATGACGACGCCCGCGATGCAGGCCACGAGGTAGCCCGCCGCCGCGATCGAGAGCCCGAAGCTGCGCCCGCCGGCGAAGCCCAGCGCCTCATAGCTCGAGCCGATGTTGTTGGCCTGGCCGGGGCCCTGCCCGTAGCCCATCGGCAGCAGCAGGCCGGAGGCCTTGAAGAGCGTCGGCATGAGGGTATAGGAGAGCAGCAGCGTGATCAGCAGGCCGGTGACGCCCTGGATCATGTAGGAGCTGACGATGACCGCGCCGGACTTGAGCCCGGTGAGCTCGCCGCCCTCATGCTTTTTCTCGGGCGGGACACGCAGGCTCATGGCGATGAAACCGAGCGCGATGCCGTGATAGACCAGGATCTCCATCAGCTCGCCGTCGAGCTTCACGAGGCCGACCAGCTTGGCCAGCAGCAGCAGGAAGCCGGCCAGCACGGCGATGGGCATCAGGCTCCTGCGGATGAAGGCGAGTTTCTGGCGCAGGAGGTTTGCCAGCAGCATGGCGCCGGCGATGAGACCCAGCTGAATGATGATGTTCCACAGTGCTTGATTGGCGGCAGAATAGTCCATCGTGTACCCTCCTTATCCTATTTCGATTTCCAGAATTCCAGGTATTTGCGCAGGTTCGCGTTGTCGGCGCGGAGCTGATAGTATTCGTCCCGGCAGGTGAAGAGCAGCCGTGAGGAGAGGATCTCCGCCATGTCGTGCACCTCGGCGAGCGGGAAGCGGAAGTCCCCGAGCGCCAGCGCGTCCTCCGTCTGCCGCAGCGTTCCGCAAGCAAGCGTCTCCTCCCTGTGCCCGGCGGAGACGCGCGAGAGCGTCACCTCCGTGTCGGAGAAGAACTCCTCCTCCGGGTGCGGGAAGGCGCGCGTGCGCAGCTTTTCCAGCTGCCAGGCGTCCCAGGCCGCGAGATCGGCGAAGGGCTCCGGCGGTTCGAGGAAGCCCTCCTCGCTGAAGCGCTGTTTGAAGCCGCAGGAGCAGAAGACCTTGTCCTCCGCGGTCTGCAGCGTCCCCAGCCTGCCGCATTTCGGGCAGAGCCACATCGCGCGCTCCAGCCCCTCGGCGCGGCGCCTGCCGCGGTAGGCGGCGCGCCATTCACGCTGTCTCTCCCAGGCGTCCTCGCAGATGTCGCGGTTGATGGCCTCGTCGATCTGCGCGGGCGTCATGCCCCGGAGCGTCTCGGGAGAGTAGATGTTCACCGGGCGGACGTGCACCCTGCCGCGCCGCACGCCCCTGCCCCAGCGCGGCAGGCTCAGAAAGCCGCCCTCCACGCGCACGGTCACGAGCGTTGCGCCGGAGCTGCGGGCGAGCTTGCCCGTGGCGGGGAAGACCTCCCCGCTGTGCCCGGCCCAGCACTGGTCGCCCTCGGCGAAGAGGCACACGGAGTGCCCCGCCTTGAGGTGCCGCAGGATGGCCTTCACGGTGTCGGCCCCGGAGGAGGCCTTGCGCCGCGGGATCGGCGCGAGGAAGCGCTCCAGCAATCTGCTCACGAAGCCCAGGCGGAAGATGTGCTCGCTGGCGACGAAGTAGGCCTGCTTGTGCGGCAGGCACATGGCCACCAGCAGCGGGTCCCAGGCGCAGCTGTGGTTCGGGATGATGAGGGCAGGGCCATCGAGCTCCAGATCCTCATGCGTCAGATTGAACTTGCGCTCGATCCAGCGGTGCAGCAGACCGTACAGCCTGCGCCAGATCCGTTGATGGCGTTCCCAGGTCTCCATGCTCGTCCCTCCCTTTCCTCTCGGCAAATAAATTCCCACTTTGATTCTACACAGTTTCACCAAATTTTTCAAATATTTTTTCGCCGCCCGGGCGGCGGCTGCGCCGCTTGACGCTGTCCGGGCGCTGTGATACACTGGTTGCAGAAAGCAAACGCGGCCGCATAGGCCGCAGGGGAGGGGAGTACCATCACGGCAGGAAGAGCGTTTCTTCTCGACGCGGTTCCGGAGCTGCTCGGCGGCCGGTCGGACAGCGTATGCACGGGCTCCTCTCTGCGCATCGGCCGGCGTATGGAGCAGCAGGACGTCGTCCTCGCGGAGGACGATCTCTGCTACACGGAGCACGGACGCATGCTCGCGCTGCTCTGCGACGGTATGGGCGGCATGCAGAGCGGCGGCGTGGCCAGCCAGCTCGCCGCGGAGAGCACCTTCGCGGCCTTCCGCGCGCTGCCGGAGGAGGCCTCCGTCCTCGCCTTTCTGGACGAGGCGCTCACAAGGGCCGACGAGGCCGTAAGCGCCCTGCACTATGCCGACGGCCGCCCCCTCGAGAGCGGCACGACCTTCCTGGCCGTCGTCATCGAGGACGGGAAGCTCTACCTCGCCAACGTCGGCGACAGTCACTGTTATCTGATCCGCGACGGGCAGCTGCGTCTGCTCAGCCGCGAGCACAACCTCATGGCGCTGCTGCTGGAGGACGTGGCCAACGGCGAGCTCACGCTGGAGGAGGCGCGCAGCCACCCCCGGCGCGACGCGCTCACGAGCTATATCGGCATGGGCGGGCTCCGCTTCCGCCAACTGCCCGATCCGCCCTTCCCGCTGCGCGCGGGGGACGAGATCCTCCTCTGCTCGGACGGGCTGTACCGCAGCCTCAGCGAGCGGGAGATCCTGGAGACCGTCCTGCGCGCGGGCAGGGATGTGCGCAGCGCGGCCGACGCGCTCACGGCGCGCGCCGTCGGAAAGGAGCTCCCGGATCAGGACAACACCTCCGCGCTGCTCCTGCGCTATGACGACGCGGCCGCGGATCCGCCCCGGCAGCTCGCCCTGCGCAAACGGCGCGCAGCCGCGCCCAAGCGCGCGTACCGCGCCAAGGCCGGCGCCGGCCCCGCGATCACCGTCCTGAGCGGCACGCTGCGGGGCAGCGTGTTCTCCCTGCGGGAGGACGAGGCGGTGCTCGTCGGCACGGACGCGGAGAAGTGCACCGTGCTGCTGCCCTCGGAATACCGCTATGTGAGCCGCGTGCACTGCTCGGTGCGCTGCGCCGCCAACGGCAAGTACTACGTCACGGACAGCTCCCTCAACGGCAGCTACACGGCCGAGCGCCGCCGTCTGCCGCGCGGCAAGTCCGTCGCCCTCGCGCCGGGCACCGTGCTGCACCTCGCCGGGGGAGACTGTCTGCTGCGCCTGGGCTGAGTTGCTGCATACGGCCCGAAGCGGAGATCGACGGCGTATAAGTATATCGGCCTGTTGGAGGCATAAAACCGGCAGGGAGCGATTTGCTCCCTGCCGGTTGTTATTGTTGTATTGATTATTCTTAATTAGATTTTACCGGAGTCCCTCATATAAAACAATCGCTTTTTCTCTTGGAAGATAAAAAGATGATGGAGAGATGTGCGTTTTCTCTCCATCATTTTCATAGATGTTAAAAGATGTTCCAAAGATGCGCAGGAATGTCGGTTCTCGTCGTAGGGGCGGCTATCAGCCGCCCGTTTTTGGACAGGCATCCGGGTGACGGCATCCCTCGTAGGGGAGGGGCTTGCCCCTCCCGAAAAACGGAGAACCGCGGGAAATGTCCGGGATCGCGCGGAGATCTTGGTTCCCGCCGTAGGGGACGGCGTCCTCGACGTCCCGAGCATCCGTCTCTTGTCATACGGGAAAACCGTTGCTGAAACGCTGCAAGAAATAGAAGAAACTTATGCATGGCTCTCCCTGGATCGCTTTGTCATCATGCCGAATCATATCCATCTTCTGCTGCGGATCGGAGGCAACGGGCCGTCGGGGACGCCGGCCCCTACAAATGCGGATGGCGGGCCGTTCACGAACGGCCCGCATGCGGGAGATCCATTTTGTGTGCGCCGGGCGATTCGTGAATCGCCCCTACGACGGAAACGTGAGATTTTCGCCTCATCGTTACCCCCGGCAGGATCGTCGGCTTCCGGGAGGGGCAAGCCCCTCCCCTACGATCGGGCGGTCAGGTTTCCACGAAAGCCTTACCCGGTCGCATGTCCGACGCCGGGCCGTCGGGGACGCCGGCCCCTACGAAATCACCGTCTCGCCTGCTTCTGGCGAAGGGTCAAACTATCTGCGATCATGGCGATGAACTCGCTGTTCGTGGGCTTGCCCTTGATATTCGACACCGTGTAGCCGAAGTACTTCTGCAGCACCTCGATGTCGCCCCGGTCCCAGGCCACCTCGATGGCGTGGCGGATGGCGCGCTCGACGCGGGAGGGCGTGGTCTTGTAGCGGCGCGCGACCTCGGGATAGAGCACCTTCGTGACGGCGTTGATCATCTCCATGTCGTTGATGGTGAGGATGATGGCCTCGCGCAGATACTGATAGCCCTTGATGTGCGCCGGGACGCCGATCTCGTGGATGATCTCCGTGACCATGGCCTCGAGATTCGCCTCGTCGCGCTCGGCGGGATCGGGCGGGACAAAGCCCCCGAGCGGCGCGCCGAAGCCGCGGGCGGGGTTGATGAGACGGCGGATGCGCTCGATCATCATGCCGAAGTCGCAGGGCTTGGAGAGGAAGTAATCCACGCCGAGGGCGGTACAGTCCTGCACGGCGTGGTTGTTGCACAGCGCCGTGCACACGACCGTCTTGCAGCGGCAGCCGGTTTCCGGCAGACGGCGCAGCAGCTCCAGCCCGTCCAGCTGCGGCAGGATCAGATCGGTTATGAGCACGTCCGGCTGCAGCTCCTTTGCGGCGCGCAGTCCCTCCAGCCCGTCCTGCACCGCGGCGACGACCTGGAAATCCTTCTCCTTCGAGAGCCGAGCCGACAAGACGTCGAGATACTCCTTGCTGGCGTCAACCAGTTCCACACGAATAGTGGTTTCCATAATATTCTCCTCCCAGTCACGCTTCTCCCTGCAGATATTGATAGGAAATGAAGCAGATTATTTTGAATGTCGTAGTGAATTTACCATAGTTGACACGAAATCAACAAGCGAATCGTGTCGAAAGCCGCGGAGAATTTGTTGACATAATACCTGCTGTTTCCACATCATGCAAGCGCTTCCGACAAGGTTTTTATTTTTCCGCGCGGTTTTTTTCGCGAAAAATGTCGAAAACCCAGAGGATGGCGCTTCGTTTCCATAATTCGCTGAAAAGCAGCCCGGCAGAGGCCTCTGCCGGGCTGCTTTTCAGGGCTCCCCATAGAGCAGCTCAAAGCTCTCGTAGTGGTCGCCGGTGTAATAGATGAGGCCGTCGTTGGAGAAGACGAGCCGTTCCGCGCCGCGGGAGCGCGCTCCGAGGGTGTTGATGTCGCACTCGGTCCAGGTCCTGCCGCGGGCGCTGGGGAGCAGATGCTCATAATTGCCGAAGTAGTCCCCGCCGATGCACTTGCCGGGGCAGACCGCGTCGAGGCGGCCGCCGTCCCAGCCGGCTGCCTGCGCCTCCTTCTTGGTGATGAAGTTGGAGGGCAGATGCCCGTAGGTGATGAGATAGAGGGCGACGTCCTCCTTGCTGGTATAGGAGCCGTCCTCGTCGAGGGCGGGCTCCTCCGCCGCGGGCTCTTCCGCCTGCGCCGCTTCTCCGGCGGGCTCCTCCGCCTGCACGCTCCCGCCGGGCACGAAGGCCTCCTCCAGCGTGAGGGCGCTCTCGTTCTGCGGCTGCGTGAGCGCGGGTGTGCTCTGCGCGCTCTGCTTCGGCATGCCGAAGAGCACCACCGCCAGCACGATCAGGACGATCAGCAGACCGAGACGTTTCATGCTTTTGTTCATGGCTGCGCTCCTTTACTTCAGCAGATGGGGCAGCAGGGTCTGCGGCCCGAAGGTCTGGCTCACGCCGAGGCTTTGGCAGAGGATCACGTCCGTCGCGCCGTAGAGCTCGGCGAAGTAGCTGGCAGGCTGGGTCACCTTGCGATAGTCCAGCACCACCACCTGGCGGTAGTGCTGCGTGAGATAGACGACGAAGGGGTTGCCGAAGGAGTCCTTGACGACGACGCAGCTCGGCGCGTCCTCCGGCAGATCGTGGTTCGTGAGCACGGTCACGGGGTTGTCGCCGTTGATGAAGCAGATGTACTTGAGGTTGTCCTCCGCGTCGCGCTTATCGACGACGGGGCCCCAGATCCCGTTCTGCTCGCTGCTCGAGCCGAGGATATCCATGGTGACGTTGCCGGGCGGAACGTAGGCGATGACCTCGTCGGTCTTCACCTTGTCGTTCTGCTGGATGGAGTAGTAATAGGTGCCGCGGTAGCGCCCCATGTTGACTTCCTCATATTCGCTCAGCGGCACCGGCACGAAGCCGACGCTGCGGCAGAAGGCAACGTAGCCGTAGTAGGCGCCGAGGGCGGTCCAGTGGTGGTCGCCGTAATAGTAGATGTATTCGTCGTTGTGCTCGACGAGGTCGTTGAAGGCGTTGACCTTCACGATGCTGTCCGCCTCGTTCTGGAACAGGTAGCTGAGGATCTTGCCCTGATCGGCGCAGTTGAGCTCCGGCAGCAGCGAGGGCGAGATGAGCACGCCCACGCTCGTCGGCGCGGGGACGTTGATCAGCCGCAGCCCGGCGGCCTCGAGGTAGGAGGCGGCGTAGTTGAGGATCAGGTTGTACTGGTCGGAGGCGTTGCGGCCGAAGCCCATCTGGGCGAAGACGACGCCGTTGATCATGAAGGAGCCGCCGAACATGGTCAGCTCGTCGTTCGCGTCGAAGCCCTCCCAGTCCTCTACGCTGAATTCCGGGTCGATCGTGGGCAGAGGCGTGGGCTCCGGGGTCGCGGTGGGCACGGGAGCGGCGGTGGCTTCCGCGGGCGCTTCGTCGGGCGTGGGCGCCGGCGTCGGCGCGGGGAGATTCAGCAGCGCGTCGAGATCCTCCGTCGGCTGCGGGTTTTTGATGCTGTCGAGATCCACGGTGTTGTCCGTGAGGCCGTGCAGACTTTCGAGCCGGGAGGAAACCGAGAGCCAGCCCTCGCGGCCGGGGAAGGTGTCGGAGAACCAGGCGTTGATGTCGTCAAAATAGCTGCCGTCGAGCAGCGCCTGCGCGGAAAAGGCCGGGAAGGGCGTGAGAAGGCGCTTTTCCGTGCGGGATTCCGTCGGCCTCAGGGGAATCGCGAAGGCCAGAAGCGTGAGGATCGCCAGCGCCAGGAAAAAGGGCAGCGCAAGCCGCTTTTCTTTTTTGTCGGGTCCGTTCATGGTTTACCTCAGAATTGGAAATAGATGAAGGGATTGTAGCTGTCGCCCACGAGGGAGCTGGTGGCGAGCAGCAGCAGCGCGATGGGGACGACGCAGCTGCGGATGATCTCCCAGGCAGCGGCCGGCGCGCCGCCGCGCGCGGCAAAGCGGGCGTCCAGCCGCTCGCCGAGGCGCTTGAAGAGCGGCGTGCAGCAGAGGCAGGAGGCGATCAGCAGGAAGAGATTGTTCTGCAGCACGGTGACGGTGATGAAATCGCTCGGGCGGTTGCCGTTGAGCGCGAAGAGATCGGTGAACACCGCCCAGCCGAGCTTGAGATCCGTAAAATAGAAGAGGATCCAGCCCACAAGGGCGATCAGCAGCAGATAGACGTGGCTGAGAAGCCGCGTGCGCTCGAGCAGACGGCGCAGGAAGAGCTTTTCGAGCATCAGAAACACGAAGAAGTAGAGCCCCCAGAGCACGAAGTTCCAGCTCGCCCCGTGCCAGAGACCCGTGAGCGCCCAGACGATGAAGAGGTTGAGGAGGTTGCGCGCGCGGGAGCAGCGGTTGCCGCCAAGGGGGATGTACACATAGTCGCGGAAGAAGCTGCTCAGCGACATGTGCCAGCGCCGCCAGAACTCGGTCACGCTGCGGGAGACGTAGGGATAGTTGAAATTCTCCGGGTAGTGCAGCCCCAGCATTTTGCCCATGCCGATGGCCATGTCCGAGTAGGCGCTGAAATCGAGATAGATCTGCAGCATGAAGGCTGCCGCGCCGAGCCAGGCGCCCAGCACGGTGAGGCTCTTCAGCCGCTCCAGATCGCCCGTGAGCAGGGCGTCCGCCAGCGCGCCGCAGGGGTTGGCCAGCAGCGTCTTCTTGGCCAGAGCCGCCGCGAAGCGGCGGATGCCCGGCAGAAGCTCGCCCCGGCTGCTGCGCTCGCCGTAGAGCTCGCCGGCGATGGACTGATAGCGCACGATGGGGCCGGCCACGCACTGGTGGAAGAGCGAGGCGTAGAGCAGCACGCGCCAGAAGCTCCGCTGCGCCTGCGCCTCGCCGCGGTAGACGTCGATCACGTAGGTCAGCAGCTGGAAGGTGTAAAACGAAATGCCGATGGGCAGCGCGATGTTCTCGATCACCGCGGGCACCGGGCCGAACACGGAGCAGAGGAGCCCCGCGTACTTGAAGAAGCCGATGAGGCTCAGGTCGATGATGACTGCCGCGCCGAGCCAGGCCTTTTTGTCCGCCCTGTCCTCCAGCGCGCTGATGCGCAGCGCACAGAACCAGTCCGCAAAGGACATGAAGATCAGCAGCAGGACATACTTCGGCTCGCCCCAGGCGTAGAACACCAGTGAGAACAGCAGCAGCGAGATGTTCCTGGCCTTTTGCCCGCGGCAGAGCGCGTAGCACGCCAGCGACAGCGGGAGAAAAGCGTATAAAAACAGGAGACTTGAAAAGACCATAGATATTCTCCGACAATAAAATCAAACTATCCTATCACATTCCGCAGCGTTCTGCAAGCGCAGAGCGGCGGTAAGCCGCAAAAGTGGGGGAAAAAGGCGGAACAAAAACGTGATGCCGGGGATGAAAAGGCGATATCGGCGGCAATTCTCCGAAAAGTGGGGTAAAAAGCGGAGAAGCGAAGCCGCGCGCATGATCCCGCGCGAAGAGGGTAAACTGGGAAAGAGGTGATACGATCATGACAAATGAAGAATACCGCGAATTTGCCCGCCGCCGCGCCCCGCGCTCGCATACCGCGCGCAACTGTCTGAGCGCCTTCTGGATGGGCGGGGCGATCTGCGCCCTGGGACAGCTGCTGCTGGCGCTCTACGGCGCGCTCGGCCTGGACGCGGAGGCCGCCGGCACCGCCGAGTGCCTGACAATGGTCTTCCTCGGCGCGATGCTCACTGCGCTCGGCGTCTATGACGATCTGGCGAAGCTCGGCAAGGCGGGCACCCTCGTGCCCATCACGGGCTTTGCCAACGCCGTCGCCGCCCCGGCGATCGAGTTCAAGACCGAGGGTCTTGTCGCCGGCACCTCCGCGAAGATGTTTTCCATCGCAGGGCCGGTCATCGTCTGGGGGATCAGCGCGAGCGTCGTCTACGGGCTGATCCTCTGCATCCTGGGTTAGCCTGACGGCGCCAATCCGAACACGCCTCTCAGCGGCCTTTTTCGGTGCTTTTTGCCTTGTCCTCCTCGCCTTGCGCCAGCAAGGCTT
>OCTX014554308.1_pt1 | contig 13986 bp, 17 predicted proteins | sample 1539691 | NCBI WGS metagenome assembly OCTX01 (sample SAMN02144231, study PRJEB22623) | gut metagenome | biome: sheep rumen | host: Ovis aries | place: New Zealand | reverse complement strand
ATTTGTTCGATTGTTATGATCCATGGACCGAGTTAGCATCTGCAAACACATTATGTAAACTAGTGCCTGAGTTGCCCCAAGGCACTGTGTTGTGTCAAATATAGTTTGATGTAATTATTAACAAAGTATTAAATTTATTAGTGGTTTACATAACAGTATGAAAAGTTATTAACTTTGGTGTATAATGTAAATAAAAAATGCTTTATGAAGGGAGACACTATGAAGGCTAAACTTGGAATTCAGGTCACAGGACTTAGTACAGATTATGTATTCATTAGAAATGAGCAGATTTATAAGTGTTATAAGTCACTCTATACAATGCTAGCAGCTCAGGTAGAACTTTTGAATTTTGCAATTGAACAGGATAACACATACTATATTAAGCAAAATGTACAGAGAACAATAGAAGAAACAAGGCAGTTAGACGGTTATGTTGAATGTTTGTTTGATTTAGGTTATTTCAGTGAAGTAGATTTTGATAAATTATGGTCATTCACTAATCTTATTAGATTAGAATGTATAGAGCTTATATGAAAGTGGGATAGACATGAAAAATAGATTTGAACAAGCTCAGCACGTAACAATTGAACTTAACCACCCTAACAACAATTTTCGTATAGACGTCACAGTTATAGACTATAAGCATGGATTTAACGTGGACTGGGATTTGATTAGAGAAGTAGCCAAAACATTAAAACTCTATACAGATTCAGCAGATACACTAACTTCTGCAATACTCAATTACAATGGAGTGTTCGCAGGTGAAGTAATATATCATGTAAAAGAGGATAATCTTGTTTGGTACAACACTACAAGCAAGCATGGAAAGAAGGTGTACAACGTATGAAGAACACAGCAGTTAGAGCTTTTTCTATATCTTCAGAAGCTGAAACAATCATTGATATCTATGCAACTAGAAATGGATTTAAGTCTAAATCAAAAGCATTGGACACACTTTTAAAAGATTATAATAACGATATAGAGAGACTTAAAAAAGACTATAATCATTTAGCTAAAATATATAATAGACTTTTAAAAAAGTATAGAGAGACAGTAAAGGAGAGTATTGAGAATGACACTGATTGAACTTGTATTAATCTGGGCAATGGGGCACACAACAGGCATTGGTTTAATGATGCTGTGTGTCTGGATAGCAGAAAAAACAGGACACAGGGCAGACTGGTATCTTAATAGTGAGGATATAGAAGATGAGGATTATTAATTTTTTAAGTAAACTGGATGCAAGTGAGAATGATATGCATTTTGTTATAGGTTATAACTGTTATAAAGATGGTGCTTATTATACAGAGTGGTATGAGGATAAAGAAGCCGTGCTGTCACAGCCTAACACGCTATTAAAGCGTGATATAAAATCATTCTGGGTGAACTGCAAGGTGAACACTATCTGCATTGAATTAAGGGGATAAGCTATGAACTATACACCAGAAAGCTTAATTTTAGAAGATGAGAAGGATTTAAGAAGAGAATACACCAGATACAGAGACATTGCGCAGAAACGCTTGAAACGATTAAGAAATGAGGGTTTCGGCAAGTCTCAGATAGCTCAAGCATTTGGTGGTGAGGACGTTCCAAAACTTTCAACATTAAAGACTAAAGAAGATATTGTTTTTGCCTTAACCACTCTTAAAGGTTTCATTGATGCTAAACAATCAACTGTTAAAGGCATGAGGAAGTATATCAAGGAAGAACGTGAAAAGGCGAACAAGATAGATAAGAAACTGGCTGAAACTATAGCAACTTTGAACAAGCGGTTTCCAGAGGGCAACAAGTTTCATAAAGACAACATACAGAATTTTTTCGATTTTATGAATAACAGGGTAACGCAGGAAATTGAAAAGATTGTTTCAAGTGATAGAATAGCCTTGTTATATAAGATAGCTGAGTCCAAGAAAATCACTGATATGAAACAACTGTTAAAGTCTGAAAAAGAGTTGCTTTTCTTTATCAACAATCTTGAGAATTTGGAAGTTGCTGAGTTACCCAGAGGGAAATACAAATCAGCTAAAGCTTATAAAGCATGGATTGAAAGCGAGATTAATCATGGGCGAGATAGAAGCGAGCTTTATAAATCAAAGTATTATGAGGATAATAGAGGGGCAAAAGCAACTAATAAGCGTGGAAGAGCTAGAAAGAGACATTAAAGCATTATGCCAGATGTGCGGACAGGAACGCAGACCGAAAGGAAACAGGGGCACAAAAAAGAAGATATACTATAGAAGAATGATTTGTGCATTTGATATAGAAACATCCACTATAGTATATAATGAAGAATTACATTCTATAATGTATCTCTGGCAATTTGCAGTTACAGATTTTGTACATAACAAGATAATCTGTTATCTGGGAAGAACGTGGGATACCTACAAAGTTATCACAGACACTATTAATAGTGTCTGTGAGGACTTGGTTGTTGTGTATGTCCATAACTTGTCATATGAGATACAGTTTTTGAGTGGCTTGTATGACTTCCAGAATGAGGATGTATTTTGTTTGAAGTCAAGGAAAGTTTTAAAAGCTGTCAATGGCAAGATAGAATACAGGTGTTCAATGTTGCATTGTAATATGTCTTTGGGTAAATGGACACATCAGTTAAAGGTAGAACATGAAAAGCTAGATGGGGATGAGTTTGACTATTCAAAAGAGCGTTACCCTTGGACACCTCTCACTGCTGCTGAAATTGCCTATGGATCGCATGACGTTTTAGGCCTGATTGAGGCTATACAGACTGAAATGTTGCGAGACAATGACAACTTGTATAAAATACCTTTAACAAGTACGGGTTATGTGAGAAGGAACGTCAAACAGGCAATGAAAGAAATAGCTCATCAGCTTGTTAGGGTACAGCTAGAGCTTGATTTGCACGTTTATGAACTTCTAAATGAAGCTTTCAGGGGTGGAGACACCCATGCAAACAGGTACTTTACAAACAGGATATTGGAGAACGTACACAGCTATGATAGAAGCTCTTCTTACCCAGATGTAATACTTAACAACTTATTTCCAATGACGCGGTTTAGACTTAACGCTTATATCAAAACTATGGATGATATAGAGAAAGATATAGCAATAAGGGAGAGGGCTTGTCTGGCTAGGATAGCCATATATAATTATTATCAAGATGATTTGTATAACGGTTTTCCCTATTTAAGCTATAGTAAATGCAGACACGTATTAAATCCAGTGTTAGACAATGGTAGGATACTTTCAGCCGATTATCTGGAAACAACTGTAACAGATATTGATTTAAAAATAATCATAAAAGAAATGGGGGATGATGGTTTTATTGTTCCATTAGAGTATTATTCAGCGAAATACTATTCATTGCCCGAACAGATAAAGGAAGAGGTGAGGAAATACTATAGGGGAAAGACAGAGCTTAAAGGAGTAACAGACAACCCAGACGCAGAGTATTATTATATGAAGTCAAAAAATCTGCTCAATAGCATTTATGGGCTATTTGTACAATCTCCTTGTAAGCAGAATATACTATTTGATGATTGCCAATATAACGAGGACACAACACCTATTGAGGAACTTCTTGCAAAATATAATAAAAGAGCTTTTACTAGTTTTCAGTGGGGTGTGTGGGTTACTGCACACGCAAGGATGGAACTAAGGAAAGCAATCTGGGAAGTTGGTGCAAGATGGGTAGCGTACATTGACACGGATTCTGTGAAATTTCTGGGCGGTGCAGATTTTACTAGATTAAATGCTGAGTACATAAAGAACAGCCAAAAGAATAACGCATTTGCTAAAGACGCAAAAGGAACGACGCACTATATGGGGGTGTATGAGTATGAGGGAACGTATGACAGATTTGCAACACTGGGAGCTAAAAAGTATGTGTATGAGAAAGACGGAGAACTGCACATAACAATTGCAGGAGTGAACAAGAAAAAAGGAGCTAAAGAGCTTGCAAGGAATGGCGGTATTGAGCGCTTTTTACTTGACACAAAAACTAATAAGTGTCTGGGTATAACTGAACTAGACACTAACGGATTTATCTTTAAAGAAGGTGGCGGTCACGAACTTATTTATAATGATTCAAAAAGTTACGGAACAGCAAATATTGAAGGGCATGAAATAGAAGTTACAAGGAACGTTGTTATTAAAGAATCTACTTATCAATTAGGTGTTTCAGCAGATTATAAAAGAATCATTGAAGATACAGATTATTGGTATGAAGAAATTGTATAAAAGTTATAAACTGCTTATAATAGGAAGTGGGGATAAATCCCCAGAATTAAAGCATATTTAGACAGTGAAGAAAGTGAGGTACACAAAATGACAATCAAGAGAGTTAGTGCAAATGTAGAAAATGATAAAAGGATGCTTTACAAGCTCACAAAGTCTCCTAACGTGGAGAAGCTTAAAAATGCAGTTGGGAACACAATCTATGTCAAGGCGTTCTGCTATTATAACGATGTAGAAGAAGGCGAAAACGAAAAGCTCATTCTTACTCTGTTATGTGCTGATGGAACTATTTATGGAACGAACAGCAAAACAGCAATGAGCAACTTTTCAGATTTGCTTGAGTTTTTCATTGATGATATTGATACTGATAAAGGGCTTGCAGTTGAGGTTTCTTCTTCAATCTCTAAGAATGGAAGAGAATTCATTCTGCTTGAGATTGGTGAATAATCCGTTCATGTTTTCTTTCTTCCAGAGGGGGCTTGTCTAATTGACAAGCCCTTTACTTTTAAGAGGTGATAATATGAAAAATGAAATATATCTTGATAGCGGTTATTTGAACGTGGACTATATCGTTAATCTGGATTATCCTTTTACCTTTATCATAGGGGCTAGAGGAGTGGGAAAAACATACGGAGTACTAAAATATATATATGAGAACAAAGTAAAATATATACACCTAAGAAGAACACAGGTGCAGGCAGACTTACTTTGCTCTAATGCTTTTCAGCCTTATAAACAGTTATGTACCGATTTTAACTGGAATATAGGCGTAACACCTGTTGCGAAAAATATTAGCGGTCTGGCTGAGATAGAAGACGAAACTTTTCTTACACCATTTGGTTATCTGTGTGCATTAAGCACTTTCTCAAATTTGAGGGGGTTTGATGCTAGTGACGTGGATGTTATTTTTTATGATGAGTTTATACCGGAGAAAACAGCAAAACCGATTAAGAGTGAATATGAGACTTTACTTAATGTTTATGAAACTGTCAACAGAAACAGAGAGCTTAAAGGTAGCAAGCCAGTAAAATTGATTTGCTGTGCGAACAGTAACACCATAGATAATCCATACTTTATAGGACTGGGAGTGATTAATAAAATTGCATCGATGCAGTCAAAAGGCAAGATGATTTACACGGATGATGATAGAGGTTTGCTAATAATCAATCTGAGTAAAAGCCCTATAAGCGCAAGGAAAAAGAACACGGCTTTATACAAGCTGAGTGAGAACACAGACTTTGGAGATATGGCTTTGAACAATCTCTATAGTGGTACTGATATAAGTACAATATCCAGAGAACGGTTAATAGAATATAAACCCAGAGTAAGTGTAGGAGAAATAACAATTTACAGGCATAAGTCTAAGAACATTTATTACGCAACTACTCACAAGAGTGGAAGTCCTATAACTTATAACACTTCAACAGATGATTTAGAAAGATATAGGAATGCATGGAAAAAGATTTATTTATGTGCTTATTATGAAGATAGATTCTTATTTGAAGATGCAGTGTCTCAAGTGCTTTTTAAACGATATACTATGAACTAGACAATAGTTGCGTGCAGCTATACCAGGATCCTCCCATTTTTGGGAGGATTTTTCTATTTCAATAGCCAAATTTTGTTATTAACATCTTATAATAGAAGTGTGGGGGTGTCGGCTGTCTATATGCAGAGACCGGAAGTCTCAGACATGCTAGGGCACTAGCTGAAAACGACACCCCTATAATCTATATAGGAAGGAGTGATAGAATTGAACGTGGACAGCATTATTACATTAATCGGAAGTGTTGGTTTTCCAATTGCTATGTGCCTTTATATGACAGTAACCTTTAACAAGACACTGGAAAACCTTGATGATAGGATTCTTGCATTATCTACAAGAATTGATGTACTGATAGACAAAGTATTGGAGAACAAGAAAAATGGCAACAGCTAATGATGTTTTAAAAGTTGCTGAGAGTTATAACGGAACTAAAGAAGGAAGTTCAAAACATGCGGAGCTTCTTAATATTTATAACTCTCACAGACCACTTGCAAGGGGATACACAGTAAAAAGTACAGATGCTTGGTGTATGACTTTTATTAGTGCCTGCTTTATAAAAGCCAATGCAATAGATGCACTGGGGCTTACAGAGTGTGGATGTCAAGAGTATGTGAACTATGCACGCAAGAATAATATGATAGTCAATAATCCCATTGTCGGAGATTTGGTTTTTTATGACTGGGGTAATGATGGTGTTGTTGACCATGTGGGTATTATCTATGGTGTAAGCGGTTATAATCTCTTTATTAGGGAAGGTAACAAGAGTGATATGGTGACAACTAGAGTTATTTCTAAAACTTCACCAAGTATCAAATATTTTGTGCGACCTAAATATAATGGAACTATTACAACTTATGATATGTCGAAAATAGACTTTGCACAGTCTTTTGACAGGAAGATAGCAGGTGATTATGTCTGCACTGCCAGTGATTTTCTTGCACTGAGATATAATCCATATGTTGAAGATAGTGACAGGAGAAACAACAAGATAGCAGAAATCAAAAGCGGTGAGACTTGCCACAATTACGGCTATTATACAAATGAGTGGCTTTTAGTGGTCTACAAAGGATTAACAGGATTTGCCAATAAAATGCATTTAAGAAAGAAGGTATAATATGAGCTTTACAAATGATGATATTTTAACACTTGCAAGAGCAGGTTTTACAGCACAGCAGATAGGGGCACTCAACAGTGTTACGCCTATTCCCACTGCAACTGTGACACCTGCAACTGTGACACCTGCAAACAACGATACACTTTCTCAGATTCTTACAGCTATTCAGACCAATGCAATTAACGCAACACAACAGCCTGCGCAGCCCACAACAGATGATATACTCGCAGAGATTATCAATCCACCTACAAAATAAGGAGTATAAGAAATGGCAGTTAATACATTAACATTTAATCAAGTTTCAACTGTACTGGCAGAGGTTACAAGCCTTGCAACCGGAGGTTCAGTACCGACACCAGTTGACACAGCTTCTTTTGTTTCAGTAGCCAACACTGCACTGCTTACTGGTTATGACAATCTTCTTAATGCTGTATCGCAGGTGCTTACAAGAACGATTTTTTCTGTTCGTCCATACTCAAGAAGATTCAAGGGTCTTGAGGTTGATTCTCTAAGATGGGGTAATGCAATTAGAAAACTGCAAGCCCTTGATATGCCTTTTGAAGATGATGATAGAATGACACTTACAGATGGTGAAAGTATTGACCAGTATGTTGTACTAAAGCCGAAAGTGCTTCAAACTAACTATTATGGAATTAATCAATACCAGAAACATCTTACACTGTTCAGAGACCAAATTGATACTGCTTTTCATAGTCCAGAGGAGTTAGGAAGATTCTTTTCTATGATTCTGTCAAATGCCAGTGACCAAATTGAACAGAGCAAGGAAAATCTTGAGCGCGCAACAGTAGCTAATCTGATTTGTGCAACTAATGAAATCGGAAATACAGAAAGCGTTCTGCATCTTGTAACACTGTATAATGGTTATGCGGGAACTTCTCTTGATTCAGAGACAGTTTTACAGCCTACCAACTTTCAGCCCTTTGTACAGTGGCTTTTCGGTTATCTGGGAGAACTGATTGACAAGATGGCTGAACGCTCTAAACTATTCCACCTTAATATCACAAATAAGGAAGTTATGAGGCACACCCCTAAAGACAGAATGAAGGTGTACTTTAACAGTGGTATTTCTAACCATATGGACACTAGTGCTTTTTCTACAATCTTCCATGATTCTTACTTGAAGAAGGTAGATTATGAAAAAATTGTATTCTGGCAAGATATTAAAAATCCTATGAAGATTAGCGCAGACTGTGGTTATATTAATGCATCTGGCACTGTTACGCACAGTGAAGTGACACTTAATAATGTTCTGGGTGTTATCTTTGATGAGGAAAGTGCAATGATTAATATGGTAAATCAGTGGCAGGCTAACAGCCCATTCAACGCAAGGGGTGGATATACAAATATGTTCTGGCATTATAGTCTCAGATACCTAAACGACAACACGGAAAACTGCGTTATTCTGCTTTTAGATTAATAAGGGGTTTTAGAATTATGGCTTTTAAAGTAATGTTTGGCACTATTTACAAAAAGCATAATTCTACATTTAGAGGGGCTAACGGTTCACACAACATACAGTGTGATTGTTCTTTAAAAGAGGACTGTTCTGTAAACAGCCCCTCTTTATTTGTAGATTTAGATAGTAGTCATATCTTTGGAAGTGGTACTGTTTTGAATCATTGCTATATTCCATTATTTGATAAATATTACTTTGTTGATAACTGGACTTATGAGCGCGGCAATTGGAGAGCAGACTGCACAATTGATGTGTTGGCAACATGGCGTTCTTCAATTGGTAATTCAACACAATATGTTCTAAGGTCTTCTAATCAGTCCGATGGAAGTATATTTGATGCTTTTTACCCAGTTAAAAACGCAATCACACACAGTTATTCTAATGCCACAAATCCTTGGAGTATTTATGGTGGTACTTATGTTATAGGTACTATTAGTGGCGGTGGTATGGGGCTTGGTGCAGTTGGATATTATGCTTTAACTTCAACACAGTTTCACGATTTAATGGTATATCTCTTTAATAATGTAGGCAGTTACTTTGATTTAACACAAGTTGCACAAGACATAACCACCGAAACATTTAAGGCATTATATAATCCCTTTCAATATATAGCGAGTGCAATGTATCTACCATTTTCATTAAGTGGGATGCTACCCAGTCAACAGCATATTGACGTTGGTTATTGGACTATTCCTGTTTATGGTGGCAGACTAACAACATTAGAACCTTATTCCAGATATTTTAATCTGTCTTGGAGTGGTTCGCACCCTAATGCTAATAGAGGGGATTATGTTTATTGCAATCCATATACAAGAGTTGAGGTAGACTTTCAACCTTTTGGACATTTTCAACTTCCTAGTGATATTGTATATGATAGGGGTGGAGTTGAGGTTGAGTTTAAAGTTGATACTATCACAGGCAAAGGCACTTGTTATATAGGAGGCGTAATTGAACCTTATATGACAGTAGAAGCGCAAGTAGGAGTACCAATTCAGATATCACAAATGGCTACTGATTATCTAGGGGCATTCACTACTACTGCGCAGGGTGTAGGAAATACTATATCAAATATAATGCAAGGTGATATAGGTGGAGCTATTGGAAGCGGTGTAGCTTGTATAGATTCTAGTATAAGGGCACAAGTTCCCACACTTTCAACTATGGGTAATAATGGGGGTCTTTCTTCTTTAGTACAAGCGCCAGTTGCTATATATACTTATTATGGTCTTGTGGATGAGGATAACGAAAGAAATGGTAGACCACTTTGCAAGCATAAGAAGATTAACACAATCAGCGGTTATATATTGTGCGCAAATGCTGTGGTTGAAACAGGTGGAACTTTTGAAGAGAACCAAGAAATCAGTAGACTAATGAACAGCGGTTTTTATTATGAATAAGATACCAGTAAACCCCCCTGCTAATATATGGTGTAAAGAAGCCATTACAGTTTTTTGTACTTGTGCATATTTCATAAGCTCTATAAATCCTGCTGTATGGGAAAATTTTGATGATAGTGATTTATATAATGGGCTTGGGCTGTTACTGCATAAGCCTGCATATGAAATCATAGACTATATAGGAAATAATTACCCTAACTTAACAATTGAAAATGGATTGATACAAATGAAATTTTTTGAATCTAGTGCATTCAATTGGCAAGGTGGAACTGCCTATGACTATCAGACATTTGCAGATTTTACACAGCATTGTTCAGTGAATTGGACTTTGGAAATTCAACACTTCTTAGAGCAGATAGGATATTGTAATACAACGGACGCTCAATCATACGCTAACCAATGGCACAGCTATGCATTTAATCTATATATGGATTTTTTGAGTATGAATCCGGATGATTATAAAAAATTGAAATGGATCGCACGTAATGGACTGCTTACTGCTGCTGAAATTGAAAATAATCTACATATCCTATTTGCATATTCTCAAGGGGTGGTGTATGAAAAAAATCTGATATGGCTTTATTTTAAAATGAAAGAGGGCAATAAAAAATGAATCTACCAATTTATTATCAACAGGAAAACATAATTACTGCCAGTAATAGTCCAGGCATCGTGCATTGTGGAAATACAACGCTTGTCAATCTTTTCAAAAGATATCTATACCAAGAGGCTGTATCTACAATAAAAGCAGATATACCCGACACATGGAATAGAGACTACTTTCTTTATGTACTGTTTGCACTGGGTTATATTGCAGTAGTGAACACTAATAAATATGGTGTTATATGCCAATACTGCGGATTGTACGGTCAAGACGTTTATTATGCACCAACACATGTTACTATATCTAATCCTCTTTTACGTGGTACACTAACACCTAGAATCCATGTACAGTGTGAAGTGTTAAAACTTACACCCGATTATTGCGGAATAGATGATTTGATAACATACTATGCTAACAAACTTGCTTTATGCGCTGAAAATGTCGACACAAACCTTATTAATAGCAAACTGGCTTACTTATTTCTTGCAGGTAATAAGAGTGCAAGTGCAACATTTAAAACACTATTTGATGATATCGCAAGTGGTAAGCCCGCTGTTGTTGTTGATAAGTCTTTAGTACGTGAGGATGGTTCTTTAGGTATTGAGCTTTTCAATCAGCATTTAAAAGAGACTTACATAGCTAGTGATGTAATGGAAGATATGCGTAAAATAAGGGCAGACTTTAACACTGTTATTGGTATACCTAATGCTAACACAGATAAGCGTGAAAGACTAATCTCTGATGAGGTGAACGCTAACAACACAGAAACTAAAACAAGACTGGATTTGTGGGTTGAATCATTAAATGAATGCGCAGATAGAGCTAATAAGATGTTCAACTTAAAATTGCACTTTGAATCCAGATATGAAGAAACTGAGGTGACAGAGGATGTCAAGCCAAAAAGCAATGATTAACACCCTTATGTTTTACCACTGGGATAATACACTTTTCAATGGTATGGAACTACCAACGGAATTGAACAGACAAACTGTTATAGACGCAATTCTGTTAGAAACTAGTGACTTTCCACTAGTTATCACAGACTTGCCCACCTTAAAATACAGTATAGAACTATGGTCAAAGCACAGGGTTGATATATGGAAGAAACTTTATGATACAACACAGTATGAATATAATCCAATTGAAAACTATGACCGAACAGAGGAAACACATGATAATTTATCTGAGACTGGCTATGGAACTGTAAAAGGAGATGGGGCAGAGGATAAAACAGAGAGAACACTTGTTAAATCTGGCATGATTGATAAGACTATCAGTGGAAACATTGAAAGAAGTAAAAGCGGTTCAATTGATAAAGCTATTAATGGTAGTTATACAGATGCAAATAGTGGGCAAGACATAAACACCAATAGTGTATCAGCTTTTAATGATAATGGATATAGTGACCATGAACAGACTACTTTACAACATGGACTGAGTACCGAAAGAATGTATAACGGTTATGTTGAAACTGAGACCTATACCGATTATAGCGATACTGAGAAATATAATAGTTATAAAGAAACTGAGAGTTACGGTTATCCAGATAGTATAGAGAATCCTACTGATATAGAAACTATTAAAACTAATAATCTTTCTGGACAGAGAACAGATAGAAACTTCAATAATAATAGGACTATCACAGGGCATATTCATGGGAATATTGGTGTGACCACAACACAGCAGATGATACAGGCAGAGCGTGAAGTTGTGATGTTTGATGTCATAGACCAGATTGTTACAGATTATAAAACAACATTTTGTATATTAATTTATTAAGGAGATAACTATGCCGTTCTTTTTTGACCATTACCCATATACAAACTTCCATAATATTAATCTTGACTGGGTGCTTGAAGCTGTAAAAGCTTGGGGTGCATTAGTTGAAGAGAATAATATAAAATTTCACAATCTTGAAGAAGCTATGACTTCTTTTAGAACTACACTTCTTAGTGAATGGAATACTTTTCACGATGTAACACAAAACGAAATAAACCAATTTGAAATATGGACACAGAACTATCTGCAAAATTTAGATGTCCAAGAAGAGATTAATACAAAACTTGATGAGATGTTGTCAAGTGGCGTGCTGTCACCATACTTTGCACCATACATTCAAACCGATGTTTCCGAATGGCTACAAAATAATATTACACCTACTTCACCTGCTATTGATGCAAGTCTAACAATTAGTGGAGCGGGTGCAGATGCCGCTGTAACTGGCAGAAAAATAAATGGATTAAAGGCAGATTTAGGTGATATAACAGGTGCGAAATTCACTACGGTTGATATTGTAGCATATCCCTCTTTTGCTTCTTCCATTATGGAAGATGGATACCATAACGCAAATGGTACATGGACAAGTGGTGACAATTACACAAGCTATGTGCTAAACAAGGGTAGAAGCTATGAAATAGCTTTCGGCGCATTGGCATCTTCTTCATACTATGTGCAGATGTGTATTTTTAATGGTAGCGTTGAACAAGCAAATTTTGTGAGTAGGTTTCGTAGCTTAAACAACAATCTGCCAACTATTGATAATCCTATGACAATAACAGAAAATCAGATTGTTGTCATAGCTGTTACAGATGCAACATTATCGGCAACGATAACGACAAGTTGGAATCAAGGTGTAAAACTTAATTCTAACACTATGGAGCAGATAAGAACCGAACTGAACGAAAAAAAGCTGAAACTGATATATAATAATATTACTTCTGATTATGAGACAGAACGCCTTTATATTTATACACCAACAATTAACGGATATATCCGCTATAATTTTGCTCACTATGTTAATGAAAGTAGAAATAGTAATTGTTGGATTATACACCCCCTTTATGCTGTAACAGATAACCTAATTGAGCGTTATGCGGTTACAACATCTGGAGAATTTGAGTGCGCATTGAAGATAGATGGCGCTCCGGATTTTATGGGTGGTTCAGCGCATGGTAGTGAAAACTATACATCTATTCATGTACTTATTGATGGCACTGAAATAACTCCGTCAAGTATAATCACATTGACAGATTGTGATGAAATTAGAGTTATTGAATGTTCAAATCTTTATGACCCTAATGATGAAACCACACTTGTCGCAGTACATGGTAAAGAGTATGTATGGACAAAAGACAAACTTATAATCAATCAATCTGTTATATGGAAAGTAGCAGAGAATTTAAGAACATCCTATTTAGCTATGTTTCCTATAGCTAAAACAGCTATTGATAATCTCATGCCAAATGATACATTTGAAACAATTGCACTTCCAGATGATGGATACATCCGCAGGACAGGTATTGATTCAATCACAGCATGGTCTGATACACTTGGTTTAGTTGTTACCTTTTCAATCCCTAAATGGGATATTACTGGTACTAACTTGCAAAATGTTGGCGAATTTCAAGTTACTGATAATAATGGTGGTGTATATCATAAAATGTATTACGAATGTTGTACGAATGGCTCGGTAGCAATAAATGATGTATGGAAAACGACAACAGAGTATACTATTCAGATAGGAGCATAAACTTTCATAAATTTAATAATTACATCAAACTATATTTGACACAACACAGTGCCTGAGGCAACTCAGGCACTAGTTTACATAATGTGTTTGCGGATGCTAACTTG
>OCTX014540348.1_pt1 | contig 13986 bp, 5 predicted proteins | sample 1539691 | NCBI WGS metagenome assembly OCTX01 (sample SAMN02144231, study PRJEB22623) | gut metagenome | biome: sheep rumen | host: Ovis aries | place: New Zealand | reverse complement strand
CTGGATCACACGGATACCGCGGCGGTCAGCCTCATCCACAAGGAAGCCGAACATCTCCTGGTTCTTTTGCATGGTGGCATCATCCACCTCAGGGGCAAAGGGGTATTCTTTCAGCTTCACCAAGGAAGCAAAGGGATGTCCGTTCCAGAGATACACGGTATTCATATTGTTCTCTGCAAGCAGATCGAGATAGCGCAACCAGAGCTGTCTGTCGTAGAACCAAGGGAAATTCTCTGGTGTATAGGGATATTCATAGACACGATGACCAGGCAGATAAACCGTCTTCTGCAGTCCGACACACGCTCCACGCAGTTTCATCTGCGGTACTTCGCTGATGGTAGTCAGTCTGCTCAGTGCTGGATCTTCCCTAAACAGTTCGTGTAACTTATTAGCTCCGTAGATAGCACCGCTGCCATCGTTGCCGACAATACTGATTCTCTTTCCTTTACGGGTGATGGTGAAGCCCTCTGCCTCTCCACTGCCACAGGTTTCAATGGTGATGGTATAGTTCCCACCGATACTCTGCAGTCGAGAGGCTGCATATTCAGTCTGTGGACAGATGGTCTTGACCTTTACTTTTCCTGCTAACGGTAGGACGGCCAGTAAGGCAAGTGCCAAAAAGAAATTCCTCAATCTCATATCTCTTTTCATTGTTTTAGTAGTTTGTTATAGTGATCGTTTGTCCTGCGGGAACATCAATCTGCTGACTGCCGAGGATAAGGGTGCCATGTCCACCATCGCTAAAGACGGTGATTTCCTGGGGAGTCATTTTAATGTGAATCCTACCGAATGGTGTGGGTACATCCCCTTCCATCCAGTCTAGGCCGCCGAGTACAGGACGTATCTCATAGTCCTCGTAGCCAGGTCGTGTAGGTTGGACACCCAGGAAATAGCGTCCAATGATATAGATAGGTGAGGCTCCCCAGGCATGACAGAGACTCTTGCCGTAAGGACGGCCATACATGGCGAGATGTTGTGTCCCCTGCTCTTCCGGATTGTATTTCTCCCAGAAGGAGGTGGCTCCCTCACGGAGCATACCACCCCAATAGTCTTTCATCTCTTGCAGGACCTGTGTCTGCAAGCCATTCATACAGAGTGTTTCCAACTCGTAGAAACGCATGTAGGGTGTGGTAATCGGATCCACTTCAGGGTTGAGCATCACGCTTTGCATAATCTCCTGGCACTCTTCCCTATAGGCTAATCCGTAGAGAATGGCAAACATGTTGGGGAACTTAGTAATCTGCCTGTTCATTTGACCATCCTCGATGGCATGATAGTATGCTTTTTGCTCATAGCTCCAGAAGGTCTGCTTGATCTTATTCCGCAGGGATTCTGCCTTTACCCGGTAGGTAGTCTTGATGCCCAGGAGCTTGGAGCATATGGCCATCGTCTCCATCGCCTTCATGAACAGGATCTGTTCGAAACACAGGGTTCCGCGTTTATGCATGGGAAAATCCACCCAATCCACAAAGATCCAATCGTCAGGTTGCCCTTCTGCCATACCATCTTTGTTCAGACGTCCTTCGACATAGTCCATGAGTGTCACCATCCGTGGCCACATTTCCCGTACGAATGCTATGTCGGCTGTATAAAAGTAGTAATCGTGAATAGACTTAAACCAGTAGAACGTATAGTCCATGATGGTATTGATATGGGCAGTAACAGGATCTTTGCCACGCAGCTGACGAATAGTGCGCTTCACACACTCGGTATCAAAGCGGAGGTAATAGTTCATCAAGTATGATTGGATGGCATCTCCACTCCATGTCCAACGGTCGCGTTTGATACCATCCAGGAAGAACTCACGGGTGGTGAGGTCCATGGTGTAGGCGGCAACCTCCCATATCTTGTTAAGTTCCTCATCAGAGCAATGGAACGAACCACTTCTTGCCATATCATGAGAAGCGTATTCATAATCCATGAAAACCTCCTCGTAGGAAGAATCCTGTTCTTTCTCAATACAGACATAACGGAACGCCTTACTATCCAGTTTCCCTCCCTCGCAAAGGATATCAAGAGTCTCACAGTGTTCCTTGTCCAACGCCTCTTCGGCACTCTCTCCATAATAAATATGGATACGCCCTTTCAGTCCTTTAACTTTCAAATACCCGAAGGTCTCCTTTCCAAAATCGTAAAGGGTGTCATAAGTTGTCATGACATGACAACAGACGGGACGTTGCTCTTTGCGTTCAAGACGGAACTGCGAGGGTGGGGTGTCAGGACTGTTGAAATTCCAGGAGGCAGCAGGTACATAGATGCCAGATCCGTGGGCTACACCATTCTCATCAATCCATATCTTGTCTTCATAAGTGGCAAGCCAGGTAGAATCCGTCTTGATGGTCTTTCCCTCAATGAATAGAGCGGGTGGCGTGGACTGGTTCCAAATCTTCAGGTTAAGTTTGTGCTCACCAGCTGGAATGAGAAACTGAGATGCAGGGAATTGTAGTTTACCATCGAGTTGGAAGTTATACTGTCCTTCACAGGCAATCGTAATGGTCTCCTCATGCTTCAGCACGAATGACTTGAAGAACTCCACCGTCACATAGTGGCTGTCCTGTTTCCAAAAAGGAGGAAACATGGCACCGCGTTCTGTGCGTCGGTTATTGAAAAGATTACCGAGCCAGATCTCGAAGTCACCAGGATACCAGATCCATGTGGAGCCTACCCCCCGCCCTTCCAAAGGAAGGGAGCCTTGATTACTTATATTTGCTTTTTTTGACATTACTTCTTTATTCCTGCATTGTTCTTTATACTGTCGCCTACCTCTGGTCCATTGTTCTCCCACACGTTTCCAGGACCGTTGGCATTCTTCAGGAATTTCTCTGAAGGTGTCCAGTTGTCACGTAGTGTAATATTTGAAGAACCTTCATCTGTATAGAGATAGAACCAATGGTTTGGGTCATGAACGTATGATGGGGTGGCAATGTCACGCACCACATTCTCACTGATGAGTGTGCCAGGTTGGTTTCCTAACGTGTAGATGCCGGCACAGTCGTACATGTGTTGGGCATAGTTATAAATAAGGTTCGCATGCACCTTATTATCTTTCATGCAGATGAGGTCGCGGTTCCATCCCCAGCCAAGAGATATTCCTGTATAGGAGACATCGTGGATGGTATTATGATCGATCGTGATACCTGAAACATAGCCTGCACAGATGGCCACACAGCCCCAGTCCTCATTGCTCACATCATAGAACTCTGACTGTTCTATGGTCTGACCGTTGCATACTTCGCGGAAATCGGTGGGCTGATAGGGCAGATGGGTTTCCAAACCTTCTGATGAGAAAGAACCGCAGACATAGCCGTTCATGGCGATGTCTGTAAAGAGGCAGTTGGTCGTCATGCCACGACGACATGCGATTACGTAATCCAAGCCTGAACCTCCGAGGTGCTCAAAGTGGCAGCCATTGAAGCTGCAGTCTTCTGTGTAGCGCAGTTCCACGGCGGCAGCAGCACGTCCCAGCCATCCCTGATTATCGAGTTTGTGATTATTGGGACGGTCAATAGAGGGTCGTAGCTTATAAGCCTCGATGAGCGGCATACCAGCCTGGAGAGGGACATGTCCTTGGTAAGAAGGGCGCATCCATGTAGTATATGAGAAATGGATGTCCTTCATCGTAATATTTCGAACAGGATGTTCTGCCGTACCGATGAATTGGACGAGTGTTTCCATGACAGGTACAATCATGGTAGTCGTATTCTTTGATGTCGGTAGCTGTTCACCTTCGCGTGGCATATAATAGAGTTTGTGCGTACGGATGTCATGATACCACTCTCCTGGCTCATCCAACAGTTCCTTGGCATTGGTCAGATAGAAAGGAGAGGGATGTCCTGTATCAGGAGTCATTGGCGAGGGCCAAGGGTGTTCGAATTGAAGCCTTGCTTCGGGATCATGGAAACGAATGGCGGCAGAGTCACCCTGAACGGTCACACTTTTGATGCGCAGGTTCGAAGTACACCACATCTCGTGGAGTACCATCTCTGCGTAAGGGGCCTGAAGAATCTTACTTACTGCTTTCTTAGGTACCCACAGCACCTGGTTTTTCTTATCATACGTCAGGATACGGTGCATCTTTTCGAAGTCAGTCACATCACGAGCCCGGATTGCTTTTCTCCCGTTCACCCACAATTGCCGGAAATCGATAGGACGTCCGTTAAAGTCAGGGACATCAGCAACCCACAGTTTCCCCTCTTTCTTCCATGAGCGGATAGAGATGCCACCAGAGATAACAGCATCCTTTCCCACGATAGTGAGTCCACTGTCCTCAGGCCGTAACCGTAATGGTTCGTAGAGCTGGTAGACTCCCGCTGAAAGGTGGATGGTCACCTCTGTGGACTTACCTGTTCGCTTCAACTCTCTGGCATGCCTGATCATATCCGAAAGGGATGAGTCTGGTGTCGCATACAGTTCTGTGGCACTGGTCATGAGAGAAGGAATGGCAAAGAGGACAAAGAGCAGCAGCCCCTTACCTAACACCTTATTATATAAATAGCTCTTCATCATTTCAAAGATTGGACACTTACTTTCTGATGAGGTTCAGCCACAGACTCATATCCTGATTACCCCGGTTATCCCAAGCATAATAAGGAATCAGCCTCACCTTTACTTTCTTTGAAGGATAGCGGGTTACCTCACGGTAGAGGGTTTGGTTGTTCCATTTTTCTTGATTGAGCAGGAGGGCGTCCCCTTCAAGTGCAACGAACTGGTGACCTTCTATGGTCATAGGTACCTCGTTCCACTGAATATCTGAAGGAATGGCAAGATCACTGATACGATAGCCTCCCTCGATGTCTTGTCCTTCCAGACAGTAAACGACAGGACCGCGTTTCACTGCCACCTGGTTCTTGGCCTCTTCCACCAGGGGATTGGCTTCTATCAGACGGGGCCGCATCTCGAAGCTGATCTCGATCACATCTCCTTTCTTGAATGTTCGGGAGATGATGGGAGAGGAAGTGGCAGTTCCACCATTCACCTGAATGCTGTACTGACGGCACCATTCAGGAATATGGAACTTGACACTCGAGAGCTTTTTCACCTTCTTGAACGTCAGTTTCACCTTCCCATCCCAAGGATAGTTGGTTGACTGCTCCACTTCGAGGTCTTTGGTTTTCAGGACATTCTCTCCATAGAGATTCACATATAAGGTGTCATCAGAGAGAGAATAGGCATACTCCTGTGCCTGGCACAAGGTACGTGTCGTATTAGGAGGACAGCAGAAGCAGGAGATATAGTGCTGTCGCTGTTTGGGCCACCGCATGGTATAGGGGAACTCTGCCGTACGGCGCAATGCCTCGGTATAGAAATAGTCCTTGCCATTCAGGCTGATACCACTAAGGATACCATTATAAAGTTCATTCTCAATGTTATCGATATATTTACTATCACCAGTCACCTGGAACATACGCCAGGAGAACAGTAGCATACCAATCTGTGCACAGATCTCGTTGTGGGCGGCTTCCTGTGGCAGCTGGAATTGTCTGCCATAGGCTTGATGGATTTGCTGGATACTGGGCTGGTCATAGGTGGTACCGTCTGGTGACACTCCATCGTAGAGTGCACCGCATCCACCCATGATATAGATCTTATGCTGGATGATGTCATCCCAGATCGCCGAGAGGTTCTTCATCAGTTGTTGCTCACCCGTCTCAGCGTAGAGGTCGGCGACACCGGCATAGAGATAATTGGCACGCACAGCATGTCCCATTGCCTCATACTGGTCGCGTAGCTTGTGCCTGTCCTGGTTGTGGTCTTCCCCGTTTTGCACACTGTCGCGAATAGCAATCAGTCCCTTCGCCAATGTCAGATATTTCTGGTCTCCAGTCTCCCGATACATCTCAGCCGCTCCCATGTAATGTGAAGGACAGATGGCATTACGCGACAGCTCCGCAGCATCATTCGTCAGAAAATGATAGAGGAAGTCTGCAGCTTTCCTACCGCAGTCAAACAAGGTGGTCTTCCCCGTAGCTCTTTTGTGTACGATACCTGCTGTCATCAGATGTCCCAGGTTATAGGTCTCGAAGTTCAGTCGTGAAGCAAATGCTTTCTTATGGTCTTCACCGATCTCGATGCCGATATTCGTGTGATCACCAGCATGACTGTCTATGCCTGCATTGCGTTCCGAGATCACCACAGGAGTATGGATATAGCCATCGTTACGTTGTGCCAAGGCCACCTGTTCGATGAACTGATCCATCAAGGCATCGAGCTTGGGATCTTTCGTCACGGCATAGACGGTGGCACATGCCTCCAGCCATTTGTACATATCTCCATCGTGGAAAGGAGGACCATGGTGCACACCTTTCACGGTACCCGCCGCCACCTCGAAGTTACGGAAGCCGTGAGACACATCAGGATTGTTCCAGGTGTTCCACATATCCCAGATTGTCGTCTGACTCAATACGTTGAACCTGTCACCCCAAAAGCCACCTGTCCATTTGACAGCACCCAAGGGAGTGTTCCTCATCTTCGCGTGCTGACTATGACTCATGTCCGTCAGTCCGCCTTGCGCCATCACGGGAACAGCCGTCATCAGTGCAACCCCTAAAATATAATGCCTAAATGTATTCATACTTATCAATTCTACATTTCCCATTTATAACTGTCCTCCCCTTTCCTTCACTCGCTTATACCATTCCTCACGTTCCTTGTTCAGGTCATAGCCGCGTTTGGAGAGATAGTTGTTGATGCGGCCCTTGTATTTGCCGAACACCTCATGTTTCTTGTTCGAACTTTCGGCATCGATGGCGAGTTCGCGGGCTTCCTTGAGCCAGAGCAGAATCTGCTGTTTCTCTTCATCCTTCAACGTGGGAATCATGTCGCATTGTGCATCGTAGGTCACCTTCACCACATTGTAGGTCATGACATTTTTTACACGCTCTATTCTTGAGGGATCAAGGTATTTGGCCAAATTGGCATCGAAGGCGAAATGCGAACGATAGAGTTTCGAGTCGCACACGGCTTCGGCCAGTTTTTTGTCGGTCTTCTTCAGCGAGTCACGTTCGGCATAGATATCGTTAAGTTCAAAGTAACGGTTAGCCACGATGTTACGGAGATTCTGTCCCATGGGGGTATAGGTCTGGGAGAATTCATCGGTCACTTTCCTGGCACGTCCAAGGATAGTCTCTACGTACTGTGGGTCGCGGCCTTCCGAGTTCAGTTTCACCTCGGCCTCAGGCAGCGAGTTGAAGATGCTCTTCAGGTAGTTCACGTTGTTGGAGTAGTTGGCCACCACGTTGCGCACCATTGTCGTGTCGCGGCTGCGCTCCACAAAGAGCCATCCCGACCACTTCATCTGATCCAGAAGAGTCTTGATAGCAGGCACATCCACCTGCTTATCATCACGAAGACAGACGCCATCGGTATTCGAGGCATGCATGGCGCAGATGTTTTTCGCGCCCAATGCCTTGATGTCTTTCAGTAAATCCCATTTGTTTTCCAGGATGGTCTGCCACTTATAGAATATCTTCACCCCCTCGGAATTGATTTCCTTCAGCAGTTTCTTGTTACCATTGGCATCCAGCGGGGTGTCGATGCCGATGATCTTGCCGCGGGCCTTGGCCATCTCGCCCAGTTCATGCAGCCGTTTCACAATCTCCTTTCGAAGTGCTTTGTCTGTAGTCCACTCATTGCCGCTACCACCAAGAGGCAGAAAAACCACAGGACCGCTGCCCATGAGATCCATCGTATTGAAACAATCCATGGCCATTTCCCGATAACTATCTTTTTTTGCCAGGCTTTGTCCATAGAATCCGCTCATGGCCATAGCTCCGATCTTCACACCCAGGGAATCGGCAACGTGCTTGAAGAGCGCTGCCTGCTCAGGGTCTCGCAACTGGTTATCGAAGGCGGCACGATTGCCAAGACCTCCCATATCAAGTTCCACACCATCCGCGCCTATCTCCTGGGCACGGGAGAATTCCCCTAATTTCTGACGTTTCAGAATCATCCAGTCACAAACACCCACTTGATAGCGTTCTTGTGCAAAGGTCTCGCCCAATGTCATGACCGATAGAAGAACAAACAAAAAAATATACTTTTTCATACAATCGGAGAAGAAATAATTATTAATCCTATTCTGTCAATAAAAAGACGTCTGTTACATCTTTTTGTACCTTATCCCTTTCCATGTTTTCGTTGTGTTGGTCATACGAACGGAACAGGCTATTTCAAAAAAGTATAGGAAAAGTTGGTTTTTATGAAAAATAATCGTACCTTTGGAACGTGAGAAAGCTTTTGTTAGCATTGGCAGTGTTCCCATGGATTGTGTTGGCACAGTCGGACATGATCCTGGAACATTATACTCAGCAAGAAGGACTGCCGAGTAACACCGTATATGGATCCTTGAAAGGGAGTGATGGATTCCTGTGGATAGGCACATGGCACGGACTTTGTTCCTTTGATGGTTCACAATTCACGGCATTCATTAATCGTACTTCAAAACAGTCGGAGATGCCCCCGCAGAAGGTGTTGAGTATCGTTGATGACGACCATGGTTTTTTATGGCTGCGTAATGTTGACAACCGTTTATACCTATTTAATAAGCGAACGGAGCATTTCCATGAGGTTTACAATGAGCTGAAGAGTTTGTCTCAGAACGTGCAGGTAATTAAAATCCAGCGCATGGACAATTCACATGTGTTGTTACTCACTCGTAACAAGAACTTGTATGAGGCCTTCGTCAGCGACAGCGGTATGGTGAAGATCGAGCGGTTGTATGATGCCCGTAATGACATTGATCCTGCTACGATGAAGCTTTTACATAATGTACGGGGAGAAACAGACAAAAGGGTCTTCTGGATAGGGATGGATTATCATATAGATGCCATTGAGAAAGGTAGCAGACAACCGCAGAGCGTGGCAACCTATACAGATAGCCGCGGTAATATATGGACTGTGGAAAATGAGCAGATCCTGATATGCCGTGACAGTCAGACAGGATTGGAGCGCCGCTTTACCATACCGTCAGGTGAACGGATCACAGAACTGAAGTTCGCTGATAGCGGTGCCAATGGGGTCTTTATCTTATTGCCGACGGGAGAACTGTGGTATTATCATCATTCCACATCCCTGCTCTCTCCTCTTTCTTCCCTCAACACCCCTCTTTCTGCTTTGGCATCCGCCCGTTTCTATGATATTTATCGTGATAACGATGGTCAGCTGTGGGTTTCTTCCACGGATGCTGGTCTCTATAAAATAGCCTTTCCCCCTCAATGTTTCCACTTGCATTTGTCTGAACTGCTGACCTCACCCCTTCATGATAACAGGGGTTTTAGGGCGGTGTTCCAGCAACGTAACGGGGATATTTGGGTTGGTACCCGTAACGGTCAACTCTTTTGCGTTGATGGAAAGACGATGACACTGAAGCATCAGATCAGGGAATCCGTAGGTAATGTCTATCACATCATGGAAGACAAGAAGGGAGTCCTGTGGATATCTACGAAGGGTGCAGGACTGACACAGGCGGTTCCCGATGGGACTGCTCCTGGTGGATGGCGCATGGATCATTATGTCAACCAACGTTCCGACAAGTATTCCATTAGCAATGACCGTGTTTACTATACTTATGAAGACAGTAAGGGTCGCCTATGGGTCTGTACTTTTGGCGGCGGCCTGAATCTGGCGGAACTCAGGAATGGGCGTTTGTACTTTTATCATAAGGGCAACTCTTTCAAGCATTACCCTGCTTATGACCTCTATATGAGCGTTCGCTCAATCACAGAGGATAAGGACGGAAGACTATGGGTGGCCACTACCGATGGCCTGATGAGCTTCGATGGCAGTTTCAAAGATCCGACTGATATCCAGTTCGAAATCTATCGTGATGCGGAAGCCAGTGCAGTAGATGGTGATATATTCTCCCTCTACAAGGACAGAAGCGGGAATATCTGGATGAGCACGTTTGGAGGAGGATTGAGTAGGATTATACGTTATGATGCCAGACGCCATGTCCCAGTGCTGAGCCATCTCGCTTTTGATGACCAGACCAATGGGAACGTAGTCTCTTCTATGGTGGAAGACAAGGAAGGAAGGATGTGGCTGTTTACTGAGAACACACTGGCTAGTCTTGACAGTCGCACAGGTTTTATCCGTCACTATGGAAGACAATCGGGTTTTCCTGCCGTAACCATCGAGGACAATACTGCTGTCTGTTTAAGCAGCGGACAGATACTGGTGGGATGCCGTGAGGGAATGCTTTCTTTCAATCCAAGTGAAGTAGATAGTGAGAACAGCAGGCGTCTCCCAACATTTATTGTTGATTTCAAGGTCCAGAATCGTAGCTTGACAGAATTCGATCCACCGATTTATGACGGTAGCATCCGCTATGCCAAGGAAATCGTGCTGAAACATCACCAGAATATGTTCACCATAGAGTTCACGACTTTGGATTTTATTTCAAGTGGTACACTGTCATATACTTATATTCTCGACGGGTATGAGGACCAGTGGCATATTAGTGGGAAGAACCGGGTGGCTTCGTACGCCAATGTTCCGCCAGGGAAATACCAGTTCCGTGTGAAACCGATGGGGAACGACCAGTCGGAAAGGATTCTGCTGGTAACTATTCTCCCGCCATGGTGGGCTACATGGTGGGCATATTGCATTTATGCCCTTATATTTGCTGCTCTTCTCTATGGGGTGTTCAAGCTCGTGAGGGAGATGATTCGGATGCGTAATGAGGTTTATATCAACGACCGCCTGGCAGAATTGAAGATCCGCTTCTTTACCAATGTGAGTCATGAACTCCGCACCCCGCTTACGCTGATTAAAGGTCCTGTGGAAGAACTGAAGAAAAATGAGAAACTCAGTCCTGCAGGGAAGGAGTATGTCTCATTAATCGACAGTAATGCCCGTAAGATGTTGCAGCTGGTGAATCAGATACTCGACTTCAGGAAGGTGCAGAACGGGAAGATGAAGCTCCGGGTGTCGTGCGTCAATCTCACACAGATGCTGGAACAGTTCAGACAGGAGTACAGAATCCTCGCTGACGAGCGGCGCATTGCCTATCACTTCGACCTTCCTCAGGACTCTGCCTTGGTGTGGTGTGATGCAGAAAAAGTGAATGTGGTCGTGAATAACCTGATCAATAACGCTTTTAAGTTCACCCACGAAGGAGGTACCATCCATGTGATGATGGAATATGACGAGCAGTCAAGACAGTGTATGATCAGGGTGGAAGATGATGGTGACAGTATTCCCGAAGCCCAACTGGAGGAAATATTCGAACGATTTGCACAGGCTGATCTATCAGCGCATCGTGCTTCCGACCATTCCCCTGGTGGAACAGGTATCGGACTGTCCCTGAGCCGTGAATATGTGAATATGCATCATGGTCGTATTTGGGCTGAGAACCTCCCAGGTGGACAGGGTGCCGCCTTCGTGGTGGAACTGCCTATTGACAAGGAACATTTTGCTGATGATGCCATGGTGGTGTACCTGAACGACCAGATGGAAATGAGTGTTGAGGCCTTGGATGACAGTGAGTCCTCTTCCAACACTGAAACCCTTGTTGCTGACGATGCGCCTGTCATCCTGTTGATAGAGGATAACATCGATCTTTGTCGGATGTTGAGCCTACAGATGAAGGGCAAATACAACCTTTATATAGCACATGACGGTGAGGACGGTTTAAAGAAGGTATATCAGTACCATCCTGATGTGATTGTCTCTGACCTGATGATGCCAGGCATAGATGGTATAGAGGTGCTTCGTAGGGTGAGACATGACTTTTCCATCAGTCATATACCCGTGATCATCCTCACAGCAAAGCAGGGGGATGATGTGCATAAGCATGCGCTCACAACGGGTGCGAACGCTTATATCACCAAACCGTTCAGCAGTGAGATCCTGCTGGCACGTATCGAACAGCTGTTGGAAGAGCAGCGAATTTTCCAAAGGAAAATGGCAGTAAAGACGGGAGTCAGCAGTCAGGAACCAAACGAAGGAAACAACGCTGGGACAGAGAGGAGTCATGATTCAGAGGATGCTTATGAGCAACATCTGATAAAGCAGGACCTGGATTTTGTGCAGCGTATTCATCAGATCGTCGAGGAAAACCTGCAGGATGAGGACTTCCGTATTGATAACTTAGCCTCGGAGATGGGACTGAGTCGCAGTGCGTTCTTCAAGAAACTGAAGAGCCTGACAGGCTTTGCCCCTGTAGATTACGTCAAGGAGATCCGTTTGGTTAAAGCCCAGCATCTCATCGAGACCACAACCCTCAACATCACAGAGGTGGCCTATGCCGTGGGCTTCCGTGATGCCGGCTATTTCACCAAGTGCTTCCGGCAGAAATACGGAACGACACCGAAAGAGTATAGGAAACGAGAACAATGAGAAACGATCAGTGTTGAGCATCTGTACGCTCAGTGCAACGGCGTTGCACAACTTGTGCAGACCTTTTGCACAACTTGTGCAGATACTTTGCACAACTTGTGCAGAGCCTTTGCACACTTTATGCAATTGATCCGCTCTCATTCCTGCACGGTTGGATTCGAATGATTACACGAATTGGACCATGTACAGGAAACGAAAAGTCCGCGAGGAATGGACCGTTCCACCTCGCGGACTTGAAATGTCGTTAATCGAATGTTGCTCCTGTTTTACTTCACAACGATCTTCTTTCCGTTGCTTACATAAACACCCTTCACAGGCTGAGAAACACGTACACCCTGGAGGTTGTACCATACATCATGACTCTCAGCAGCGGTCTTCACCTCGTTGATACCTGTAGTAATGGTCTGTGTCCATCTGGGATCACCGATCTTTTCAGGAACAGAGACACCCTCGCTCACCTTCACATTGTAGTTGAAGTCACCAGTCTCGGGATTGCTGAAGGTCACCACACCAGGAATGTTGTTCAGTGTCACGCCATCTACCACGGTTTCCTCTGCACTGATGTCCTCACCGTCGAAGTTGAAGATATTACCATTCACATCCCAGTTACCAGTCTTACCTGCCTGACCTGCATTCAAGCCCTTCAGGAACTGACCTTTCTTACCGCAGTTGACGATGATACAGTTCTTCACAACATAGCTCTGATACTCCTGACTGTTCTTCCTGAGTGAATTCACAGTCCTGTTATAGGTGATGTTATAAAGAGTACTGTTGCTAATTTCCTTGCTTTCTGTTTCAGCTTCATCCAACTCAACAACGGCCTTACTGCTCTGAGAGGTGAAGAATCCACCATTCATGTCAACGGCTGGGTTAGCATAGATGGTACAGCCGTCAATGATCAGATGAGCAATATTTCCGCCACCATTGCAATCGAAGGTGGCCTTCTTGGCAGCACCATTGATGCCGAAGATACTGTTGGCTGCCTTGACATTCATCAGGTACTGCTGCTTGTTAGCATAAATCAGCTGATAAGGAATGCCAGTAATAGTCAGGTCGTTGAAGGTGATGTTCACCTTCTTACCAAACTCCTCTTCTGTGAGGTCAGCCAACTTGATGAAAGCCTCACTCAAAGCAGAAGCATCAATCTCAGCACCGTTACCATTAATCGTAATGTCACAACCGGCCACGATGGGCAAAGAGGTGGTATATGCACCAGCGGCTAATGAAACACTGATTGCCGACGGGGTGGGATTGGTCTCCATGGCAGTAGCAAGTGCCTTACCGATATCAGTTCCTGCCTCCAAGGTCAGGTCAATAGGCTGTGAATCGGAAGGAGTGGTGTTTCCACCAGCTATGAACTCAAAAGCATAGAAGTTCAATGAACCTGTTGGGTAGTTTACAGAAATATCACCAGCCTGTACAGGAACCTCGATCACAGGATAAACATTATTATCCTTCTCACCCATTGTTACGCTAACGGCATCAGACTCCTGAACCACTTTGTCGTAAAGAGTCTCATCTCCTTGTGTCAGCACAACATTTCTGTCTGTTGCAGAGTTGCTACCAGTACGCACACTCACCTTCAGTGTTCCTGCAGAAGGAACGGTCAGAGTGATATTGTTAGCAGCACCAGACTTACCACCGGTCTTC
>OCTX012149699.1_pt1 | contig 13989 bp, 8 predicted proteins | sample 1539691 | NCBI WGS metagenome assembly OCTX01 (sample SAMN02144231, study PRJEB22623) | gut metagenome | biome: sheep rumen | host: Ovis aries | place: New Zealand | reverse complement strand
GACGTCTCGGCCGTCCTGCAGGACCTCCACCTCGTGCCCTTCCCGGCGGAGCCGTGCGACATGCCGCTCCGCAAAGACCTCTATTCCGCCGCGGACAGCGGACCTCTCCAGATAAACGAGTATCTTCATCTGGCGCTCCTCGTGCCGCGCCAATGGGAAACGCGCTGCACAAGACGGCGAACCGGAGCCGACGGGATCTCCATCCAACCGGCGGGATGCCGCGCGAGGAACGCCCAGTCGCGCAGGGTTTCGCGCGCCGCTCCAGCGAGTTCACGCAGCAGCGAAGGATTTTCCGCGAAGATGGCGCGGTCGGCGGCGCCCTCGCCGAAGAACCGCTTTGCGAGCTGGCGCAGCGTATAGTTGTGGGAATGTTCAACACGCGCCTCGGGGCAATACACCACTTTTACAGGATCGTTCCCGCGGCGGGAGTTGCGCCACGTCCATTCAACATCCTCCGAATACTGAATCTCCTCGTCGAACGGCGTCTCGACCAGGTTGCACCGCCATGTCGCGGAGCTGGCCAGCGAGAAGAAGAAGCGCCACGTCGACTGGATCTTTCCGTCGCCGAACGCACGCTCGCCGTCCTTTCGCACGAGCGCCTTCGCGTCGGCGCGCGGAAGCTGGTTGGCGAACGCGAATATGCGGCGGGATCCCGCAAGCAGCGGCTTCACAAGCTCCGCGAGCCAGCGGGAGTCGACGGGGACCGCATCGGAGTTGTTGAAGACCACGACATCCCCTTTCGCTTCGCGCACGAGCGCGTTGAGCGTGCGCCCGGGTTTGTACGGCCCGGTCGGCCGTTCAAAGAACCTCACGGGGAACCGCGCGGCTGCTTCGCGGGTGCCGTCTGTGGAATTATCGTCGCAGACGATCACCTCGAAAGGAGACGGCCACTGTGCGAATATGCCCGACAGCGTGCGCCCGACAAGCGCCTCGTCGTTGAAGGCCCTCACAAGAACGCTTATGCGCGGCCAGTTCGCGGGCGGCTCGCCTTTCAGCCGCGCAACAAGTTCGCCGCGCGCCGTCTCGAGACGCTGCGCCAGGCCAAAGTAGGCTTTGTCGCGCACGGCGTCCCAGTCGCCGCGGTCGCGAAATGCCGCGAGGACGTGTGCGGTCACCCTTTCCCAGTCGCAGCCGTACACGCACCCTTCAACGGCGCGCCCGAAGTTCGCGAGCCAGTTGGCAAGTTTTGAGCCGCGCGCTATGCCGAGACCTATAGTGCCGACATTCGCCGCGAGAATAAGCAGATGCAGACGGCTGGAAAGCACAACATCGCACTGCATCGCGGCTTCCTGCACAGCCTCTGGCGTATCGCCCGCCATGCACTCAACGCCAAGCTTTTCGAGAAGCGCACGGTCGGTCTTTGGATTCATGGGGATCCCGAGGACCCGTCCGCCTTCCGCGCGCACGGCGTCGATCATCCGCCTCACTCCGTCAAGGTCGGCCACCTGCCGCTGGGTGGAGATGCAAAGCCCGAGTGTCGGTTGTGCTGCACGCGCCGGACGCGCCGCGCCATTGTCCGGGCGCAGAAGTATCGCAGTGTCTGCGGCGACTTTGGCGTCCTTGAAGCCCATTGAGGCGAGTTTTGCCGCGCTCTGCGGATCGCGCAGCCACACCCCGCGGCATCGCGGCAGAACCGTCGCGATCCGTCTTGCGAGGCGCGCACGAAGCCTGCGCTCGTACCAATCGACGAGACCGAAACAGGCGAGGACGAACCTCCGCCTGCCGTGCACCTTGAAGAAAACAGGATTGAGCTCATCATCCATGCCAACGCCCCACACATACGTCGGCACGCCCGCCCGCTGGGCCGCTTCAAGCAGGCCGAGCGCCACGTGAGGATAGTCCGAAAGCCCCGTCGCCCCGCACCAGATGTATGCGTCGTGCCGGCGGACCTCCTCGGAAAAGCCTTTCATGCCGACGCCCATAAAGCCGAACACCGGTATGACGGCAACACCAAGTCGATCCGCCGTAGATCTGTCTGCCGTCGCGACCGTAAGTTGAACACCCGGGAGCGACTCCTTGAGCATCTTCACGACGCAGGCGATTATCGCCTCGTCGCCGATGTTGTCGCACCCGAGCGGAATGCCGCCCAGCAGGATCTTCAGTCTGTTGCGAGAAGTGTCTATGGACATACATGTCTCCATGTGGGCGTATTATACCATATTCCTATTTCACCCGATCAGGGCATAAGCCAGTAGCCCGGCAGTTTGCGAAGGTCGTCCGCCGGCTGCGGTCGCTGCGGCAGAGGCGTGCGGCCGGGCTGCATGAGATAGCCGCAGACGGACGCCGCCGGCGCGACAGTCTCCCATACAGTGTATTCGCTCGCCGCGACGGTCTTGTTTTCAACATTTCCCCACCTGCGCCAGATCGGACATTTCGTCGCGAGGGACTTGTCGCCGCCGTAGACCATCTCCACGGCTTTGGCCGGCATGCCGTATGTCCACCTGTACGGCGTTATGCCCGGGACATATTCGGCGATTCCGTCCACGTAGGAAGGCAGGTCGAGGAATGAAACGGGATACACACGCCCGAGTCCGCTCGTAAGAGTCGTCCCCTGCGGATTGCATCCGTTGTGAAAGTCAAGCGCCGCGAAAGCCGCGTCAAGATAGCGGGCGTCGCCGCCGATCTCGTACGCGAGGACGAGCAGCTGCGCACGCCGCAGCGGATGGCTCTCGCCCCAGCCCATCGCATGGCTGCTTCCATTTCCCGGCGCAGGCCACGGACATCTGTAGGCGTAGGCGCTCTCCACCTGCGACAAGGCGTCCTTCGCGCGGTTCATAATCTTCGAACGCCACGCTTTCATGAGCCATTCCGCCTGCGGCGGCGTGCCGAGTTTGTGTTCGGCGGCGAACACCCACGCGCTCCACCTCCACTCGTTCTTCCTGAAATCATCCTCCATCTCACGGCGTCGTTCCGTAAAGACGGCGCAGTACGACTCATCGCCTGTAAGCGCGCAGAGGTTTAGCGCGGCCTTGGCGAGACTTTGCGCAGAGAGAGTCTTGGGTTCGCGCCATTCAACCATGCGGCGCTCTACCGAAAACCGCCCCTTCTTGCGTTCTACAAAGAAGTCGTCATCGGCGGGAGGAGTGTTCATCGCGAAGTTCCACGCCCGCACTGCACTCTCCAGATACTTTTCGCGGAACTTCGGCTCCAGCCGCGCAAGAAGCGCCGCATGGGCGGCATACGCGAGCGAACTGCCGCGCGTCGCGCGCGAGACTGCATACTGCATTGTGTCGCGTTCGGCAATATTGCCTGGCTCGGGATGCCGCGTGGATTCTATCCATGTCCCGACGCCGCCGTCCTTCTGCTGCACTGCGAGAAGATGACGCAGCCCCCATTCCGCCTCGTCGAGGATGTCAGGAACTCCGTTCGTGTTCTCCGGGATGGCGAGCTGCCCGTCGTAAAAGGCGGCAGACTTCATGGCGTATGCGGCGCATAGGGCGTTCACTATGGAAAGGTGCTGCGGACGGCGGTCGTAGTCGGCGGCGTCGTGCCATCCGCCGACAGCCTCGATCTTTTCTCCGTTCTTCCAGTCTGTGCCGGCCCGCACAAAATCGAACCACCGCAGATCCTTAGGCATATCTCCCTCGTCGGGCGGGAATGTGCCGCGCACGACGGTCTGGTGGCACGCGCCGGCCGTCCAGTGCGTATATGGTTCGGTCTTGGCGATTCCGCAACGTTTCTGGTACAGACCGCCCATATGTACGCGAAACGACTCCTCGGCCGCCCCGCGCCATATGCGGAAATCCTCGCTGCGGCCGACGCCGTCCCACACAACATGATAGACCCCTTCGTTCGTGACGGACGAAAAATCCATCTCCAAAGTCCATTCCCCTGTGAACGGCGTGCCTTCGCTTGTAAAGGAGTCGTCCACGCGGTGACGCGGCGGCGCACCACCCTCAAGCACGCTCTCGCCTGTCGCCGCGTTCACGACGCGCCACGCGCCGGCGTTTTCCGGCGGACGCCACGCGCCGAGCTTCGGCCCGAGCCACGCGCCTGCATACACATACTTCGGCTGAAGAGGCATATAACCGACCTGATTCACCTTAAAGACGACGCTTGGCTTCTCAGAGTCGTAGCCGGGGAATGGCGTCTCGCTTATCCTGTAGACGTTGTGCATTATGCGTGCCGCAGGCTTTTTCGCGAGCGGATCGACCTGTCCGTTGGCGTTCGCCCAGTACCCGTCCTCGCGCGCGATGCGGCGGCCCTCTCTGGAGTCGTCCGTCTGGTACAGCATTGTGAACGGGTCAAGATACGAGGTTCGCGACTCGGCCCGCGCCGCGAGCGGCGCCAGAACAGCTGCAATCAAAACCGCCGACGCCGATATTTGACATCCTGCATTCATTCCGCATTCTCCTTAAGGCGCGGTCTCTTCGCTTTTGAGCCGCCGCCAGTTTGAATCCAGATAATCCAGCATGGCGAAGAACACCATGAGCAGTATAAGATTCATCTGCTGTCGCAGCACCCATTCGAGACAGCTTTGAAGATAACACACGACAAACCCTCCGAAAAGACCGCACGGTATCGGCGCCCATCTGGAACGCCCCAGCCTGGCGACGAGACGCAGGCATACGACGAGATACCAGACGAACCACACGATCATCGCCGCAAGCGCCGGCAATCCGCACTCCGCCCCAACAAGCAGATAGACCGTTTCGACCACGCCGTCCTTGAATTCGCCGCCGCGGTTCGTGGAGCGCCCTGCGCGGTAGGCGTAGTCGTAGGGCTCGTTTATCTTAAGCCCCCAGTTGTTTATGCCGACGCCCCGCCACGGTTCGTCAATGATCATCTCCTTGGCGCAGAGCGCCAGTTCGATTCGCGTGTTTTTGGACGCCTCCGGAGCGGACTTGAACCGCTCTATTATGCGCGGCAGCATTATACCGAGACCGATCAGCCCGAGTATCGCAAACGGCATGACGCGCTTGAAGAGCCTGCTGAACGAGCCTTTCATCGACTTCGCAGCCACGCAAAAGAAAGTAAGCGCGAACCATACGGGAGTTCCAGCTATGGCGCCACGGGAATACGTCCTTACAACGCACGCCGCCGCGGATATGAACGCCATGGCACACAGGGGCGAGTTCTTCCAGCCGCGTGCAAGACAGAACGCAAGGAAAAGGCTGCCGAAAATGTGCATCGCCATGGCAAGACAGTTCTGGTGGGGGAAAACGCCGTGAGGCTGGTATACGCCTTGAAGATGATCCTTGACAACCATTATGAAATTCAGCACTGCGAATGCGGCCAGCCCGCGCAGGAGCGATTTCATGTCGTCGGTCATGTCGAGAAACGCCCTCACCCCGAGATAGACGAGGTAGATCATAATCATCTTCCAGGTCTCCAGCCAGCAGAACAGAGTGTTTTCGGCGCTTGTCCACGACGGCAGGCAGAGAAGGAAGTAGATAAAATACAGCTTCGCGCCGACCGACGGCAGCAAACCGGGAAAACGCATCCGCGCGACCGAAGCGAGTATGATCGCCATCGCGAAGAGATAGGCCACGCTTATCTCCATTCCGCGCGCAGACCCGCGATACTCCTCGTGGGAGAAGAAATTTATCGCCGTCGACTGGTAGACCGCGAGCGCGGCTATCAAAGCCCACATGACGTACTTCGTCCACCTGCGGTTGATCACCAGAAGCGCCGCCAATGGCGGCACTCCAGCAGCGGCGACGGCGAAGACGAAGTACTTCATGCGGCCGCTCGCTACTTGTCGTTGTCGGGATTGAGCACGGAATTGCGCGACGAGAGCAGATTCACGACCTGCACGGTCGGCATGATCTTCCGCACGAAGACGTTGTATTCCGATATGTCGTCTTTCGGGACGTAGACTATGTCACCCGATTTGAGCGAAACGTTCTTGCAGCGGCCGGCGAGAATCCCGTCCACGTCGACCTTGTACATTTTCGGATTGGCGAGGCCGTCCCTTATGATTATGACATGCTTCCAGTGGGTGTCGAGCATCCACCCTGCGTCTGTAAGCGTCTCTATGAGACCCATGCCCGGCTCGTAGAGGCGCTTGTGCGGCGAACGAACCTCGCCGCATATCGTGACGGACGACTCCAGACGCTGGGCGATGTAAACATAGTCGCCCTTGCGTACGCGGATGTTGTTGAGCTGGTCGCCCTGCTCGATGGCTTTGCGAAAGTTCACAGGCAGGGCTTCGCCGCTGCGTATTATCATCGAGTGTTCGAGGTCTGCCACATCCACATCCACGCCGTTGAAAAGACGTTCGGCGCTTGAACCCGCCATGGCGTAAAGATCGGCTATGCGCGTACCGTTGGAGATGCCGTATACGCCAGGCCTGGAGCACGCACCCGCGATTGTCGCGGTCTCGCTCAGCACCTCCAGTATGGTTATGCTCACGACAGGGTTCTTGACGTATGGAGCAAGGCCCTCGCGTATCTTGTCGGCGCCGTCCGCAAGCGAACACCCGCTAAGCTTGATCTGCCCCACGAACGCGATGCCAACGGTGCCGTCCGGCCCGATCTTCGTCACCATACCTATGTCGTCATGCCCGTATACGCGAATCTCTATCTTGTCGCCCGCGTTCATATGGTACACGGGCTCCTCCTCCATCTCCAGCTCCATCAGGCGCTTCATTATGCGGGCCTCCGCGATCTCATCGCGCCCCGACTCCTCTAGAATGGCGCTGTCGTCGTCGGTGTTGCTTATCTCGAAAACCGAATCATAGTTTGACGTGAGCCGCCCGGGATAGCACCCCGCGAGAGCGGCCGCGGCAAGAGCGAGAGCGGTTGCCCGGCGTATCATATTCTGGCCTCCATTTCGCCGCGCAGGGTCTTTGCGGACGCATCCGTAGCAATCGCCATCATCGGCTTGCCGCTCGCCGCCACGTGGCGGCGCACATACCTGAACGCGCTTCTCGGTGTTGTGCCGGTGCCGATCACCAGTATTACCGAGTCGCACAGTTCTAGAAGCTGATCGAAAAAGGTTCCGCCGGTCCTCACGCCCTCCTCCATGCGAAGGAACACATTGTCGAATGCGTTGCGAAGCTCGGCGATGTCGGCCGTGAGAAGCTGCAGCTCGGTTGGAGCCATGACGAATCTGTTGGCGGTCATGAACCAGCCCCTGTTGCCTTGGCGCACTACACTTATCATCTGCTCGGCGCCCTCGGGCGGAGTGAAGTTGCTGCTCGAGACTATGTCCAGCACGAATCCGCTCATGCCCGACATGGAGGCGGTGAAGTCGAGGGCCGACATGAAGTCCTCCCGCACCTCTGCGCCCGGAAGCCTGCAGAGAAGCGCGGTTTTGTAGTTGACGTTCGCGAGGAACATCTTGAGTGCGGCGACTCCCATCACCTCCCGCTCCTCGTCGTCCGCCAGGACGCCCTTCTTCGGAAGCGAGCCGAGATACGATATGCCGTCGTATGCGGCTATTTCGCGCCCGCCGCGCATCTTGCCGAACAGAAGTTCAAGCAGTATTATCCAGAGAAGCAGCGCGCCGCAGCATATCGCCGCGCCGATCAGAGAAAGCGCTATCTGCTTTATCCCGAACGGGCCCTTATCGCCGACACCGCCCGCGCGTTCTATCTGGCGGAGGTCGTTGCGCAGGGTTCCTTTGACATACTGGATGTCGTTCAACTGTTCGTCTAGGTCACGGATGCTCGTCGACACGTCCGCACGGCGGGTTTGAAGCCGCTCGTATTCCGGTATCAGCGCCGCAAACTCGGCCGCGCGTGCCTCGTTGTCGCTTATCTCCTGCTCTATCGCACGACGCTTCTCGGCTATCGCCTCCAGACGCGTAAGGCAGTCTGCAAGCTCGCCTGCAGAGCGCTCGAGCTGGTCGATGTTCTCTACGTCTATCTGCTCGGCGCCCTTAGACTTGAGAAATGCGCGCATCTCGGCCACGCGCTCTTCGCGCTCGGCGACCTTGCCTGCGACTTTCGGGTTCAGGTCGGTGTAGCGCTCTCTAAGCTCGACGAGTTCCTTGTCGATCGCGGCTATCGCGTCCGCGCGCTTGCGTATCGCATGGGCGTTGGCGGTTATGGCGGCGCCGCTCTCGCCGACAAGCTCCTCCAGCTTGCGCCGCTTGAGCTCCTCATTCGCCGCGTCTACGCCCAGGGCGGACGAATTGCGCCTCTGGTCGGATATGAGCATGTTGAGGGCGAGAAGCGCCTCCTGCGGGGCGAGCACGCCGGTTTTGGCTTTGAGCGTTGTCTCTTGCGACTCCAGGTCGGATATCTGGTCCATCAATCCGCTGCGTCTGTCAGCGAGCGCCAGGCTCAAATCCTCGAGGTCTTTTGTGCGGTAGGCGACATATTCTTCGATAATTATATCGGCGTAGGCGTTCGCCTTCTTCACGGCGCCCTTCCACGACTGCGAAGAGGCGCTAAGTGTGAAGAGGTTTGTCGGCCGCTTCTCCTGGGTGATCTTCATGTCGACCGAGAGACACTCGTTCTCGGCCTTGGGCATATCTACTTTCTCGCCGACACGTCGCTTGAGCGACTTGCGATCGATGATAGACATCAACTGCCTGTCGCTTATTGTCTCGATCGTGGAAACCTTTCGCGGATTGTAGAGAAGCCTCGTCTTCGCCTCAAATCTTTCAACGCTGCGTATGGCCCTGAGCGTGAAAAACCCACCGAATGCGAGCACAAAGATTATAAACAGCGACAGCACAAGCCATCCCCACTTGGCGATTATGCCGGCGATAACCTTCTGGAGCGTCAAGATGCGTTGCATCTGCGCCCGTTCTGCCTCTGTAAGCTCCTCTTCCACGATCTGTTCTAAGCCGAAACCTTTCTACACTCGGTTCGACCGCATATTATCTCATATTTCGCCGCGAAAATCAATCACCCGCGCAACTCGCGGCGTAGGAGGCGGCGGGCAGCCCCGGCACCCTCCCTGAGACGCGCCAAGTACTCTTCAATACGTCCAAAAAGCGGAGTATTGACGATATTCAAGCCAAATATCGACTCATCGGCAAGTATCTCGCGCTCACGCCCTTCTTTTACCTTTTCCATGAGTTCATCCTTGAGCGGATCGGGCGAAACCTCCATCGCAGTACCGTCGTCACGCGTCCCCTGCAGGTAGCGCAGCCAGCCTGCAATCGCAAGAGGAATCGCCACGAGCGTCGAAAGGTCGCGACCTTCGCGCAGATAGCTCTTGATCGTTTCACCGAAACGTATGCCGACCTTTTGCGAAGTATCGGTTGCTATTCTGCGCGGATCGTCCGGCATGAACGGATTCGGCAGGCGCTCTTCGACGACCTCGTCGAGGAACGCCTTCGGCGAAATTATCTTCGGGTCTGTCACGACCGGCAACCCCTCCACATATCCAAGGCGTTTGATCAGCGCCACGATATCCTCATCCTTCATCTCCTCGCAGATGAGCGTGTAGCCGAGCAGGCAGCCGTACACCGCCATTGCTGTATGGAGCGGATTAAGGCATGTCGTGACCTTCATCTTCTCGCACATGTTGACAGTCGTCCTGTCGCAGAAGTTCACTCCAGCCTTTTCAAGCGCGGGGCGTCCGTTCGGGAACCTGTCCTCTATGACAAGATACTGCGGCTTCTCGGCGTTGACGAAAGGAGCGATGAACGTCTTCTTCTCCGTCACGATCGGAGCCATTCCCTCTATATCGTCATCGGCAAGCAACTTTTCAACCGCCGGGTGCGGCCGCGGGGTTATCTTGTCTATCATCGTCCAAGGGAATGCTACTTTTGATTCGTCCGACAGATAGGCGGTGAATCCCGCCGGCGCAAGCCCGCGGCCGGTCCACGCATTCGCGACCTCCAGAACAGCGTTCTTGAGCCGCTCGCCGTTGCGCGAACAATTATCCATCGATACGACAGCTATCGGCATGGCGCCAGCCAGATACCGTTCAAGCAGAAGCGCGGCGACAATCGCCATCGCGTGGCGCGGACGCGCAGGTCCTCCGGCGAAGTCGGCCTCGGCGACAGGCGCAAGCGCCCCATCCGGCCGGCGAAGCTGATACCCCTTCTCCGTTATTGTAAACGACACCATCTTGAGCGACGGCGCGGCAAAAATCTTTTTGAGCCTTCCGGCGGACGCCTCGTCATACATGTCCGCCCGGATTCCTTCGGCCACGCCCGCAAGGACCTCGCGTGTCGTGGAGCCGTCAGGATTGAGCAGAACGTTCAGGGTAAGGTTGTCGTGAGCGTCGTATATCCTGTCGATCACCTCGAAATCAAAAGTGTCGCAGGCTATGATTCCTGTCGAGGCTTCTCCGGCGTTCAGAAGGCGCTGGTTCAAAGAACCGATGAAACCGCGAAAGATGTTGCCTGCGCCGAAATGCACCCACTCCGGCAAGGCGGCAGTTTTCGCGCGCATTGCCGCTATGTCGAACTTCGGCAGCGCGATACCCGCCGCAAGCCAGGCGTCCCGTTCGTTAACAATGGAATCAAGATTCAGCTTCATGTTCACTCCTTGACGATCTTGACCGGTCCAAGCAGTCCGGAAGGAAGCAGCTTGTCATCCGCGCTCCAGAACCTGCATGTCGAGAACGCATGACGCCCTGTCGGCGAACGCCCGCCGTCCAAGAGCCACTTCGGCCAGCCGGTTACAAGCGGATACCCCTTGCTGTTGCTGCCGTCATCCCAATCGCAGTCGTCCGGCAGAGCCGCATCGCCGATAAGCCGGTTGACCCAGCGGTTGGTCACTTTCACCTCTATCTCAAGTTCGCCGACGCCGCACGGCAGCGCGTCCGAAATGTCTACGCGGTAGGGCGGCGTCCAGAGCGCGGGATATCTGCGGCCGCATACGGTCACTTCGGCCACGTCCCTCACATCGCCCAGGTCGAGCACCGCCTTTGAGCAGGTGCCGCCATCCCATTTAACGGACGTCGTGTATGCCGCAGTCCCCGAAAAGAACCGTATATCCGACTCGTTCGAAGCGGTCCACGAAACAAGGTTTGTCATAACCGTTCGCGCAATGTCATCCTCTGCCTCCGGCTCACGGAAGGACACTCTCCACGGCCCGCGCACATCGACCGCCTCCACGCGCCCCGCGCATACCGCCGGCGCGGCGGTCTCACGCGGCGCACCGCCGCGGAATACGATAAAACCGGACCAGTCCGGCCCGCACTCAAGCTCCAGCTCGGCGCGTCCGCAACGCGTCTCATACCACACTGCGCGCGTCTCGCCCGAGACGGGGTCCCACAGTTCCGCCGCGCGGCCAGCACCGTCTCGCAGGGAGAGGCGCGTCTTTCGAGCAACGCCGGATGGAACCGCCACGAAGTAAACATCATCCTCGCCGACGCGCCTGTGGCACCAGGTCGCGTCTTGATAGTCGCAGATGAAGTCCGGCGCGACACCTGCGGCCTTGAGCGCATTATCCGCGTTCCCGTCCCAACGGACCGCTGCGCGGTATTTCGCGCCGCCCGGCGAGACGATATAACCCCCTTCGCGTCTGCACCGCGATAAAACGGAAGGATGGCACCTGTCGCCGCTGTATCCTTCAGGGACTGTCCCCTCGGTGCCGAAACCGGGTGCTTCATCGGGCGTGATGATAAGAAGATCCACGACCGGTTCGCCCTGCTGAAGAACATACTGCGCCCGCGCGATATAGTCGAGGAACTCCCGCGCGCCGTGCTTCCACCAGGTCTGCGTGCGGTCGAAGTGTGCACCGTAAGCCGCCATGGTCATGCCCGGCATACGCGCAGGGCTGGTCCACGGCTGGTGCACAAACCTGTGCAGTATCATAAGGTTGACGCCCTCGCTCAAGATGCGGTCGCACTGCGCTTTCATGTAGCGGGGCGCCTCCATCCATCTGCCCGACGCTTCATCGGGATAGGAGGTGAAAGCCTCAGCGCCGATTATCCTGCGCCCCCATATGTGGCCCGTGGAAGCGACCGTCTTTGAATTACCGAGAGGCTTGCAGCCCCATCTGCATAACATATAACCGCCGCCGCCTTTCCGTTCAAGTTCCGCCAGATTGACGCCGCTGTCGCGCGGCCGCCAGAACTCCGCCATCGGTATATCACACTCTCGCGCGAACTCCAGGTCGTTGAAAGGTCCGTTGCCATACGGCTCGCAGTAGAACTTGAGACCGTTTTCACGGCACCGTTCGCGCAGTCTGCCGGCGTAGTTGCGCACGAACTCGTGCGAGATCACGCGGCGCAGATCGCGCAGAAAGCGGTCCGTCTCGGCGGCGGACCCTACGGGCCAGCCCGCCATCACCGGCAGATAGTTGGTGATGGAGTAGCCCGTCTGCGCGGCGAAGGCGGCGTCGAAGCCGCGCGTCCAGTTCTGGCCGAAGACCTCATAGCTGTCGAGGAGAACGCCTGTAAGGGCGCGGTCCGGCCCGAGAAGCTTCAAAAGGCGGCCGACATATGCGTCGAAGTGGACGTCGAGCGCATGAGGATCGAGCTTGTCGCATTCAAGCCCGAGACCCGCTTTCGTCGCGGAACGGTTCGTGCGGCCGTTGTCCATGTAGCCGAAACGCATGACAAGCCAGCGGCCGGCTGTCGCCGGCGCCTGCCAGCGCAGACGGCCTTCGGGCAACATGAGGCGCGTCAGGTCGACCACATCCGACGGCGCGACGCATGACGAAGCGGGCGCATAGCGCTCGGTCACGCGCTGCGGGAGGACGGGGCCGCCCTCTTTCGCGCCGAGCAGCCAGCCGCCCCGTGTGCGGAATATCTGCGAATCGAAATCCTCCATGGCGTGAAGCGGCGGCGCCAACGCCCCGTCACGCGCAGGAATCGCCACCACCGCTATATCCTCGTAAAAGCCGTTCACGTCGCGCGGGAGCGGCAGGACGCCGTCAAACATCCCGCCGCCCTTGACGCATACCGTCGTGTTGGTCACGAACTTCATCGAGAGCGCCGGCGTAATCCACGGGCCGGCGCTGCTCGTCCAGCCGCTGCAGTTCGCGACGCACAGTTCAAGTCCGAGCCGCCTGGCCTCGCGGTCGGCGTGCACAAGGCAGTCGAACCATTCGTCGGACGCGAAATCGACCGGACCTTTCGGAAGCGCAAGCCCCGCATCGAATATCTGCGCACCTCCAAGCCCGGCCGCCGCCATTGCCTCCAGGTCGGCCGTTATGCCGGCTTTGGTGACATTGCCGTTCATCCAGTGCCACCACGTGTGGGCGCGAGCCTCGTGCGGAGGGTTCGCGAAACTCTCGCGCGAAAGACCGGCCTGCAGCGCGGCGGTGCAAAGACACGCGGCCAGAAGCGTTGTAATCCGTTTCATGACTTTCTCCATCAGCGGATGAGCGACAGGAACTCCTGACGCACCTTTTCGTCCGTACGGAACGATCCAAGCACGGCGGAGGTCGTCATTTCGGAGTTCTGCTTTTCAACACCACGCATCATCATGCAAAGATGTCTTGCCTTGATCACAACGCCCACGCCCTCGGCCCCGGACTCTTCCATAACGGCGTTTGCAATCTCCTCGGTAAGCCGCTCCTGTATCTGAAGGCGGCGCGCGAACATGTCGACTATACGCGCCAGCTTGGAGACGCCGAGAACCTTTCCCTGCGATATGTAACCGATTGAGCACTTGCCGTAGAACGGCAGCATATGGTGCTCGCAGAGGGAGTAAAGCTCGATGTCTTTCAGGATTACCATATGGTTGGTCCCGCTCGTGAACTTCGCGCCGTTCACGACCTTGCGGATGTCCTGGCGATATCCACGCGTGAGGAAAGCGAGAGAGCGGGCGACGCGCTCGGGCGTCTTCTTGAGACCGTCGCGTTCCGGGTCCTCGCCAAGCTCGACGAGAAGCTCCTTCACGAGCTTCGCCACCTTCGCCTCGTTCGGCTGCATTGATTTCTTCTGATGCATAACGCGAGTATTATACCAAATGTCTCAGCACAGCGTCGCGCCTGCTTACCGCTTCATGTTGACGTGTCCGAAGACAAGCCTCTTCTTTCCGACGGCGCGAACCGGCGCGGATCGGCGCGACGGCTCCCGTCTAGTCGCAGTCGCACTCGCGCTCCTCGAAGAAGAAGCACCCGTCCTGCGCCTCGTCGTCGCAGATGTATTCGTCCTCGCTCTCCGAAAAATTCGGATGGTCGCA
>OCTX011960081.1_pt1 | contig 13989 bp, 11 predicted proteins | sample 1539691 | NCBI WGS metagenome assembly OCTX01 (sample SAMN02144231, study PRJEB22623) | gut metagenome | biome: sheep rumen | host: Ovis aries | place: New Zealand | reverse complement strand
ATCAGGATCGGAATAAAGCTGACACCGCCCAGCAGGTACGTCGTATCTAACGTAAAGCGAATCGCGCCGCTCATGGCGTCAATGCCCACCGTCGCCAGGAAGAGTCCCATAACACCACCCATGATCCCTTTGAGCACATTGCCGCTGGAAACGCTGGTAATAATGGATAACCCGAACACAGCCAGCGCAAAATATTCCGGTTTGGAAAACTGCAGGGAAATTTTGGCCAAAAGAGGCGCGCAGATGATCAGGCAAATGGTGCTGAAGATTCCGCCAAAAGCACTGGCCGTTGTGGAAAGGCCAAGGGCGCGGCCTGGCTGCCGTAATTCCACGGCCATGGGGTAGCCGTCCAGTGTCGTAGCCACACTGGCAGGAGTGCCGGGGGTCTTTAATAAAATCGCGCTGATACTTCCTCCGTAAATCGCGCCGCAGTAAATACCCAACAACATCAGTATGCCGGCCATACCTTTAAACGCAAAAGCCAGCGGCAACAGCAGCGCCAGCCCCATATTCACGGAAAGACCCGGCATGGCGCCGAACATGATTCCCACGCCCACACCAAAGATCAGGCACACAAAATTGAAGGGATCTGCAATCATTCCTAATGCTGCAATAATATCTGCCATCTTTGCCCTCCTATTCTAAAAATACAGAGGACGGCAGCGAAGTATGCAGCAGCTGTCCGAACACCAGGTAAATAAACAACGTCACACAAAGGGCCGTCAGCAGCATCCGTTTTTTATTCCGGCATTCCAGCCGGTACATGATACAGGGAATCAGGAGCAGAGCTGCCGGATAAAAACCAATCAGGCGCACCAGCACACAAAATGCCGCTATCATCCCCATTATCACATAAACCTGCCGGTTGGCTGCCGTACCCAAAGCCACTTGTTCCTCCGCCAGTTCCTGCCGGTGGAACAGTGTATAAACGGCCAGGATAACTGCTGCAATCGCCAGAGCCAAACCCAACAGGAACGGCCAGAAACCGGGGCCAGGCCCCTGTTCTGTAATCTCCATGGGAAAGCGGGCAGACGAGCCCATAATGCCGCCGCCCAGGAAAATTCCCACTATAAAAACCACAAAATTACACGCCTTCATGGAAACCATATAATAACTCCCCTGTAAGAAGAAGCCGTAGCGGCATACACCGCTGCGGCATTGTTACAGTTTACAAATTACTTTTTCAGGAATTTTGCGTACATGGCATCGTCATCCGCCATCATCTTATCACAGGCATCGCCAATAATCGCTGTGGGATCGATCCCCTGCTTTTTGAAGTAGTCTTTAAACTCTTTGCTGTTGCAGACTTTTTCAGCAGCTTTGCGAAGCACATCCATCTTTTCTTTCGGCGTATCTTTCGGAGCCACTAACGCAGCCCAGGCGCGAATCGCCATAGGATGTCCCAATTCCTTAAAGGTCGGAACATTGGGATAGAATTCGCTGCGGGTATCTGCCATCACGGCCAGGATTTTCAGCGTACCTGCATCAATCTGGCTCTTGAATACACTGGGATCCGCCAGCGTCGCTTCGATGTGTTTGCCGGCCAGCGCGGCTGCAATGTCAGCGCTTCCTTTTGGATACGGAACGTGTTTGAATTTTACGTTGAATTCCTTTTCAAAATTCAGCGCGGCAATATGCCAGATAGCGCCGGTACCGGAGTTCCCCATGGAAACCTTTCCTTCATTCGCTTTTGCATATTTTACAAATTCATCCAGCGTATTATACGGAGCTTCCTTCGTAACGATCAGGGCAGCCGGAGCTGCGATAGGCGCACAGACAGAAACAAATTCCTTATTGGTCACAGCAGCCTTGCCCTGATGAGGGAACATGGCCAGTTCGACCGTCACCATGCCTAATGTATGTCCGTCCGGTTTTGCCTTGGACAATTCCACCATACCGGTAATGCCGCCTCCGTCCGGCTTGTTCACGGGAACGAACTTACTGCCCTTTAACTCCTTCTGTAAAAACGAGATCAGCCCACGGGCACTGGTATCCGTACCGCCACCCGGCGCTTTCGGAATAATAACTGTAATATCACCGTCCGCCGGATACGCCGCTTTCTTTTCTGAAGTGCCGCCGCAGCCAACCATCCCCAGCAACATGGCCGTCAGCATCAATATTGTTAATAATTTTTTCATTGTGTTTCCTCCTATGTTTGCTTTTTGTAGTTCATTTTATCACTTTATAATTCATCCTGCCAACGAAAATTCACAGTTTTTCCCGGTTCCTGAATTTACGGCATTGGGCAATCTCCCGCCAGGACAGAAAAGCGACAGCAATATTCTCCCGGTTATAGGTATAAGAAACCCACAACCCGTGGAACGAATAGGTCAGGGACGGGTAACTGAATTCCCCCTCTCCCTTTTCCAGACGCAGGAACATCTCCCATTGGCTGCCGTCTTCCCGGCCCATAAACAGGGCCAGCGGCGTACGGGCGCCCCAGTTGCCCCGTACCGGATTACAGGCCAGAAAAAGCCGGCCCCCCGGCGTGCGGATCACATCAAAGCCGCTGTTGTTATTGTAAAGCTCCGTAGGCTGCGGATCGGTCCAGTGTTTTCCCTCATCTTCCGAAACACTGCTGTAAATAAAGCCTTCCGTACTGCGCATATACATGTGCAGCTTACCCTTATCCTGCCAGAGAACCGGCTGGATGACGCCACGGCCATTAAAGCTTTGGGCGCTGAGAGGCGGCAGGGTCGAAGTATCCGGTGGCGTCTCAGGCAAGTCCCCTCCTGCTTTCGGCAAATTAAGAGCCAGCAGGTTCAGTCCCAGTAACGCGGTACGGTTCCATGTGATGCCGTAATTATCGCTGTAATCACAGAAGCACTGCCATTCACCACGCTCGATACTGCCACCGGCACAGATGCGTCCGGAAGGAAGTATAACCGGTTTTGTCCGCACCGGTCCCCGTCCTCCGGTAGCGTCTCCCGGCACAAGCGGCCGGGGATGTCCCCAGTACACCGGATCGGTACGGCTCAGCATCACCATGGTCTTCCAGTCCGCAATTATATTCCCGGTTTTAAAAAACAGCAGCACATGTTCATGCTGTACCAGCAATACCGGATTCCAGCAGGCCTCCGGCATACTTGTGATGCAGACCGGTTCCGTCCATTCGCAGGAAACCGCTACCGAGTCCTGCACACGTCCGTCATGGATATGCTCCCGGCCACTGTCCTTCTTTTTCTCTTTCACTGCCGTATAACGGGGCCTGCCTACAGAGAAATAAATCTCCGTGTCCGCCGCACCTTCCCGGCTGCCGCCGAACCAGACGCAAAGCAGGGAACCGTTTGGCAGCGCCGTCAGACAGCTGCCGTGGCACATGGCAGTCGGCAGCGTTTTGCATATCATCTGCTTAAACAAAAAAGGTCACACCTTTCCTTGTTTGTTGATAGTTATATTTTATCATTTCCCCGGAAATTACGCAAAAAAAGCAATGAGCTTCCACCAAATGGCAAAAGCCCACCGTTTAATCTTTTCTATTTGTTTTCCTGATAAAACTCTTCCATAAACCGCGCCAGCGTTTCGCAGCCTGCCAGCGGCATAGCGTTGTAAATGGAAGCGCGGATACCGCCCACGCTGCGATGGCCCTTCAGTCCGCCCAGCCCGCGCTGTTTTCCTTCTTCTACAAATTTTGCTTCCAGCTCTTTGGAAGGCAGGTTAAATGTCACGTTCATAATAGAACGGCTTTCCTTTGCCGCCCGCCCTTTATAAAACTCCGGATACTTATCCAGCAGGGCATACAACAGGGCTGCTTTTTTCCGGTTCACGGCTTCCATGGCCGCCAGGCCGCCCTGCTTCTTCAGCCACTTTGCCACCTTGCCTACCATATAGATAGCAAATACCGGCGGCGTATTGTACAGGGAATCCTTGTTCAGGATGGTTTCATAATTCATCATGACAGGCAGCTTTTTGTCACGTCCTGCCACGAAGTCTTTTTTTGCAATAATCAGCACTACACCGGCCGGTCCGATATTCTTCTGCGCCCCACTGTAGATCAGGGAGAATTTCTCTACCGGGAAGGGACGGGACAGGATTTCCGAAGACATATCCGCAATCAGCGGCACATCGCCTGTTTCCGGATACGCAAAGTACTCCGTACCTTCAATGGTATTATTGCCGGTAATGTGCAGGTACGCGCAATGTTCCGGCAGCTTCACCTCTTCCGGACGGGGCACCCGGTCATAGCCCCGGTCTTTGGAACTGAACACCTTCACCGCCTTGCCGACTTTTTCCGCTTCTTCAAAGGCTTTGTCGGAGAAAGAACCGGTGTCGGCATACGCCGCCGTCATTCCTTCTTTTAAAAAGTTGCAGGGCACGCAGCTGAACTGCAGACTGCCGCCGCCTCCCATAAAGAAGATACCGTAATCGTCCGGCAGGTTCAGCAGATCCTTAATATCCTGTTTGGTTTCTTCCAGCACTTTTTCAAAGGCAGGGCTGCGATGGCTGATCTCCAGGATGGACATCCCGGTATTGTTAAAATCCAGCAGTTCTGCCTGTACCTCTTCCAATACTTCCAGGGGCAGGGCCGCAGGGCCCGCGTTAAAATTATAAATCCGGCTCACGTTTTCTACTTCCTTTCGCTAAAAATCGTATGTTGATACCCTGTTGCCAGCTTGCTGTTGCCGGCGCAACTGCCGCAAAGAAAAATATAACACATTTCATGTCTTATTGTAAATCTTCCAGCAGATGCACCACCATGCCGTCCCGCAATTTGGGTTCGAACCAGGTAGACTTAGGCGGCATGATCTGACCCGCATCCGCAATCGCCATAACCTCCTGCATCAGGGTAGGATACATGGAAAAAGCCACGGCGAATTTGCCGCTGTCCACTTTACGTTCCAGTTCTGCCAGCCCGCGGATGCCTCCCACAAAATCTATACGGCCGTCCGTACGGGGATCCCCGATCTTCAAAACAGGAGCCAGCAGATTGTTTTGCAGAATGGAAACATCAAGCGAAGCAATGATATCCTTCGGATCAAAGGTTCCTTCTCTGGCTTTTAACTCATACCAGCGCCCTGCCAGATACATACCAAAGGTATGACGTGATTCGGGATGATACGCCTTCCGTACAGGCTTGATCAGGAATTTTTCTTCTACAGCTCTCATAAACGTGATTTCACTATAGCCTGCCAGGTCTGTCACAAGGCGGTTGTAATCCAGGATCTCCATCATATTATCGGGGAAGATGACAGCCTGGAAATACTCATATTCTGCATTCACATCCTTCGCGCCGGCTTCTTTTTCCAGCTGGTCCGCCACGCGCATGGCGCCAGCGCAGCGGTGATGGCCATCCGCAATGTAAAACGCAGGCACAGCCTTAAACAGGCGGATGATCTCCTGAATCTGTACCGGGTCGTCCACTACATAGAGGGTATTTCGCACACCGTCTTCCGCAATAAAGTTGATAACCGGTTCCCGTTCCGCCATCAGCTTCAGAATATACGAACTGATTTCCGGACGCTGCCGGTACGTCAGAAAGACCGGACCTGTCTGCGCCTTTGTCTCCGTAATGTGACGTACCCGGTCCTGTTCTTTTTCCGTACGGGTCAGCTCATGCTTCCGGATAATCCCGTTCCGGTATTCATCCACAGAAGCCGTGGCCACCAGCCCGATCTGAATGTGCTGGTTCATACGCTGCCGGTAAATATAAAAGCAGGGCTTGGGATCCTGTTTCATTTTTCCGTTTTTTACATAGTTTATCAAATTCTCCCTTGCTTTCGCATAGACTTCATCACTGTAGGCGTCCACCCCTTCCGGCAGGGTAGCTTCCGATTTCGTTACCGTCAAAAAGCTGTATGGGCTTTCCGCGATCTTACCGCGGGCTTCTTCTGTATCCATTACGTCATAGGGCAGCGATGCGATTTTTGCTGCCAGTTCCGATTCGGGTCTTAAGCCCCTGAAAGGTCGTACAACTGCCATAATTAAAACCTCCTGTATAAAAACTATAAACGCTGTTCTGTTCCCGATGTTTTGTTTGTTTCTTTTCCTGATATGCAGTTCTCTATTAACTTAGCTAGTAACTAATTATAGTAGTAAAAAGAAATGATTGTCAATATATGTTGTGTATCTTTCACAATTACATCTGACTTTTTCACAAATCTGTTTTTGTATTTGTAAAAACTGAGACACAATCAAATTTTATTTTCCGTACAGAATTGCAGAAAACAGGAACTCGCTATATAATAATTAAGTATTATTACCATTTTAAAGGATGGTCTTTATCTTGCATTTTAATAAAAAAGTGATTCAGCGGGCCATGCCGATCTATATCGGCTACCTGTTCCTGGGACTGGCCTGCGGTATTCTGGGACAACAGGCGCACATCGCACCCATCGAAGCGTTTGTCATGAGCATTCTCGCCTATTCTGGAAGCGGGCAGTTCATCTGTATCGCCATGCTGATGGATCACGCGTCCCTGTTTTCCATTCTGGTTACTAATTTTATGGTAAGCCTGCGGTACATGTTCTTTTCCACTGCCATGTACCCTCATATTAAGCATTGTTCCCTGCCCTACTCGGTCCTGTTCGCCCAGAATATTACCGACGAGACTTTCGCAGTCAATTTGGACAGTTTCAGTAAGGATAAGGAGTGGGACGTGAATCAGGGTCTGGCGTTGGGATTTTCTCCCTGCCTGGTCTGGGCCAGCGCTAACTTCATCGGCTGCGCCGCAGCTGCATACCTCAATCCGCCAACGGAACTGGTGTCGTATATTTTAGTCGCCATGTTCCTGGGCATCTGGAGCGGTTATCTTCACGACACAGCCCTGCTGATCGCCGGTCTGGCAGGCGGCATCCTGTCCGTCTTGTTATCCTTCATCGTTCCCTTCAAGCTGCATATCGTGCTGGCCACGCTCATCGTATCCTGCATCGCCTGCTGGCTGGAAGTGAAGCACACGAAAAAGCAAAACGCGAATCCCTGACCATAAACGAAACGTCATGGCAGCTTGCAATACAAATCGCTTGCCGGAATACAGCCGGCAGACTGGAGAAGCAAAATGAACAGTGAATCCTTATATATATACGGCGCTACCCTGATGATGGTGATCGGCACTTTTTCCTGCCGGGAACTGCCCCTGCTTTTACTGCGGGGCCGCAAGCTGCCGGACTGGTTCAACATCTGGCTGAAGTACATACCCACCGCCATCTTCGGCGCACTGATTTTTCCCGATATTTTTCTGAAAGAGAATGTACTGAACTTTTCCCTGCAGAACTACGGCCTGTGGGCCACCGTCTGCGCGTTCCCCATCGTTTACAAGACACAGTCACTGCCGGTGGCGCTTGTCGCGGGAACAATCTTCTTCTGTGTTTTTAAATATGTGATTTAAAAAAAGTCTTTCAAAATTAAAACTCCTTTTTGTCTTGGTTTATTTTGGAGGTCTCATGATGTTTCCTGCAAACAAAAAACGAATCAGTACAATTACCGTTGCACTGATTTTTTCTTTTTATACTACGCTGGCGTCTGCCGCGCCTGGTGCGCCGACGGTACGTACACCCGGCAGCGTGCCAACTGTTCCCCGGCAAACTTCCGCGCAATCCACTGCAGCCACCCAACAGCCTTCTGCGGAACCAGTTCAGGCATCGCAACCTGCAACAGAAAAACAGGAAAACGAACCTGTTGCAACAGCACCAGCCGCAACATCACAACCAAAAGAAACCAAAACATCCAAACCTGCCTCAGCTCAAAAACAAAGTGCCGCCGTTGTGCCCGGCCACCCCTTCCGCATCCAGAACAAAGAGGAAAATTACAACTCCCTCTTATCCAAAACCGCAACACGGAAGCTGGACGACGCACTGGCCGGCATGATAGGCGGCTATGGAGAAAAAGTGCCTGGCCTGGCGGTCATCGTGTTCAAAGATGGCAAAGAAGTGTACCGCAACATGATGGGCAACCGCTTCCTCAGCCCCCGGAACAAAAACTGGAACCTGCCCGTCACCTCCGACAGTTTCTTCCGCGTGGCTTCCATTTCCAAAATCTTCACCGCCACCGGATACATGCAACTGGCAGAGCAGGGAAAAATCGATCTGGATGAAGACGTGAGCCGTTACCTGGGCTTCGCCCTGCGTAACCCCAACTACCCCAATCGCGCCATTACGTCCCGGATGCTGTTGTCCCACACTTCATCCATCCGGGACTACCCCACCCCCTATGTTCCCTTTAAGAGTAATGTCAAATCCTTTTTTACCTCCGCTGACTGCTGGACAAAGGGGAAGGCCCCCGGCACGTACTTCAGCTATTGCAACCTGAATTACGTACTGCTGGCTACCATTATAGAAAAAGTATCCGGACAGCGTTTCGACAAGTATATGACAAAGAATGTGCTGAAGCCGCTGGACATCAAAGGCAGCTTCAACCTGCTGGACTTTTCCTCATCAGATTTGCAGAAGATGGGAACCCTGTATCGCAAGACAAAAGGAGAGTCCGGGCGTTACTACGCACAAATCGATGACCGCCCCATCGACCTGCCCAGCACCTCGCTATTGGCCAATTACCGTCCCGGGACCAACGCGGGCATTTTTTCCCCACAGGGCGGCCTGCGGATTTCCCCGGAAGAGCTGTCCCACATGCTGGAGATGATGATCGGCCGCGGTAAATATAAAGGCAAACAGATCCTGAAACCGGAAACGGTACAGCAGATGGAAAAGCAGGTCTGGAACTACAATCCCTCTCCGCCCAACGGCAACATTGAAAACGATGCCATCGAAAGTTACGGCCTGGCCCTGCAGTATTTCAGCGGCAGCGGTTCCACCAGGCCCGCCCCTGACCGGCCTGACTTTGACCTTGTGGGGCATCTGGGAGAAGCCTACGGTTTCATCGGCGGCCTTATGTGGCAGCCCGGCACGAAGAACGGCTTCCTGTTCCTCCAAAACGGCTTCGCCACCGGCTACAAACAGAACAAAGGCCGTTACAGCCGCAACTACCGCTGGGAAGAAAACTTCATGAAAACTATAATCGAAAACGTGTTCCCAAAATAAAGGATCCGGTCACAAAAGTGACCGGATTTTTTTCGCAACTTCAGTCGCAGAGCGGTTTTTGCGCCTGCTCTCTGTTAATAAATTTAGACAGTCTCTATGTCTTGTATCCAGGTAACATATCATACCTGCATTTTATTGGTTTGTTCGGGAGAGCTGCCACTGCGCCGACCCGCTAAATCCAGCTTTTTCAGTTTCCATGTATTGTGCGCCACCAGCACCGCCGCCACAAGGGTAGCAGCCAACAGCATCCAGGGCTGCAGCATGGGCCCACCGAACAGCGGGACGATGCCTAAAGCGAAAGGCAGCCATACCAGATTGCAGATACAGACAATGCGCAGATTATGTTTTATCGTGGCCACGCAGGCGCGGCTCAACGTAAAGGCAGCCGCCACATTACACAGATTGTTGTCGGTCAGTACAATCTGGGCGGCTTTCCACACGGTTTTGGTACCGCTGCCCACGGCAAAGCCGAAGTCCGCGCACTCCAGCGCCGGGGCATCGTTGTCCCCGTCGCCAACCACCGCTACCACTTCTCCGCCTTTGCGGAAGGTCTGCACCAGCTGCGCCTTATGGGTAGGCAACAGCTCCGCCGCCACACGGTCCGCCCCGGAAAGCCTGCCTAAATACAGCCCGGCCCGCTTGTTATCGCCGGTCATCACCGATGTGGTAATTCCCATGGTTTTTAACCGTTGCATGGCTTCCGGTGTTTCTTCCCGCAGTTCATCGGAAAAACCAAACACCGCGTACAGCGTACGGCCCACGCTTAAATACCACACAGTCTTACCTGCGTCGGACATCTGTTCTACGTACCCGTTGACCTCTGCCGGAATCCGGGCATACCGTTTTACAAAATCCAGAGAACCCAGCCGGATGTTTTCCTTAAAGCAGCGGGCGCTGTGCCAGCCTTCCGGTGTGGACCGGATCTCTGTACAAAGAGGCAGGTTACATCCTTCCGCCGCATCACGCACCGCCGCCGCCTCCGGCAGGTCGCTGTCCTGCAGCATGGCTGCCGCCAGACTCAGAAGCCCCGGTTCAGAGCCGTTGTTGAAGATATGGATGTCCGTCAGTACCGGGTGCCCGATGGTCAGGGTTCCTGTTTTGTCAAAAATAATCAGCGATGTTTCACCGGCATCCCCTAAAATGGTTCCATCCCGCAACAGGATGTTCTGCGCCGCCGCTTTCTGCACCGCTGTAAAGGACGCCGCACTGACAGCAGGCCACAACAGGATGGGGCAACAGCACACAAAAACAGACATGGCAACCTGCCAGATGGGGAATGTTGCTTTCCCGGTAAAAAAGAAGCTGAGACAGGCAACAATGGACAACAAAATGGAACCGCTCACCAGCCACATGGAAGGCAGATCCATAAACTGCGGCAGGGGCGCCTTGCACCAGCGATCCAGATAAACGCTTCCCAGCGCTGCCGTCACGCACAGGCCGATGTAAGCCAAAAACAACGGCGGCAAATTCCCGTAAGGCTGCCCCAGTACAAGCCGGACAGCAGTATATAATCCCCCTGCCACGGCAGCAATGGTGCTGATGAGCAGCAATACCTCCGCGGAAGGGATCCGTTCCTGTAAGTCCTGCAGGGCCTGCAGGAAAAACTGACGGCCTGCGTAGAGGATGGGGGTTAGCAACACCAGTTGAAGCACGCCGCGCAAATTGACTGCGTCATATGCTCCCGGCAGATCAAACAGGCTGGCCCGGATACCGGCAGACACCAGTAACGGCGCAACTTCTGTCCAAACCGCAACCACCATCAGGGGAACCAGACACAGTAATGCCAGTTTCAACCGGGAAATCTGTCCGGCAACTGCACGCCTTTTTTGTTTAGGCCTCTGCCGACGTTTCGGCTGAGGCGCTGCATCCTGTTCCGCAGCATTGATAGAAGCGGTGTCAACTTCCTGGACTGCAGAAGCGTCTTTTTTTTCATTCTCTGTTACGTTTTCTGATTTCATGCACACAAGGCTCCGAATTTTAGTATGGTGATTCACTTCATATTAATCTTAACAAGGCAAACATTTCTTGTCAATTTTGCTGATACGTTTCTTCGCATTTTGCTGTATAATATATGGTAGAAAGAACAGTTACACAGTAATGCTTGTAATGTTTTCCGTTGTTTTAAATTCACCAAATCCGCCACAGATTCAGGCAGAGCATCTGACTGATAAACCGCAATTCAGAAAGGAGTCCTCATCATGTCAATCCTCGGCGCAGTACAGGTCCCCCATCCGCCCCTGATCCTTCCGGAAGTAGGCCACGGAGAAGAAAAACGTATCCAATCCACCATCGACGCATTTGAAACTGCCGCAAAATTCATAGCGGAACTGCAGCCGGACACGGTCATCATTTCCAGTCCCCATTCCATTTTGTACTCCGATTACTTTCATGTTTCACCGGGTGCCTCCGCAAAAGGGACCATGGCCCAGTTTGGCGCGCCCCAGGTTAAATTTACCGTAGCTTACGATGAAGAACTGGTGAACGCCATTGATGTTGCCGCCAAAAAGGCAGGCATCCCTGCAGGCACCCTGGGCAACCGGCAGCCGGAACTGGACCACGGAACCATGGTACCCCTGTATTTTCTTGCCAAGTACTGCAAAACCTGCAAAATCGTACGGCTGGCCCTTTCCGGTTTCTCTCTGAAAGAGCATTACCGGGTGGGCATGCTCATTGCGGAAACCGCAGAAAAGCTGGGGCGGAAAATCGCCTGGATCGCCAGCGGCGACCTGTCCCATAAACTCACAAAAAGCGGTCCTTACGGTTTTAACCCCGCAGGTCCCGAATATGATAAAAAGATTATGGACGTGATGGGAAACGGTAACTTTGCTGAACTGTTTTCCTTTAACGATACATTTCTGGAAGAAGCCGCCGAATGCGGTCACCGCTCTTTCGTTTTAATGGCCGGCGCTCTGGACGGGCTGGCAGTGAAAGCGGAAAAGTTAAGCTACGAAGGGCCCTTCGGCGTGGGTTACGGCATTACCCTGTTCACCCCGGCCGGTCCGGATGAAAGCCGGCACTTCCTGAATGCCTATGACGTGATCCGGGGCAGGATGAAAGCAGAACGGCTGGCCAGAGAAGACGACTATGTGAAGCTGGCAAGAGAAGTCATTGAACATTACGTAAAAAGCAAAGGCGGCTACCTGCGTTCCCCGCAGCATATTACCCCGGAGATGACAGCGCAGAAAGCCGGCGTGTTTGTTTCGTTAAAGATCCGCGGCGCGTTGCGGGGCTGCATCGGCACCATCGGCCCCATGTACGACAACGTAGCGGAAGAGATCCGGCACAACGCCATTTCCGCCTGCAGCCGCGACCCCCGTTTCACCCCGGTGCTGCCTGACGAACTGGAAGAACTTGAATACAGCGTGGATGTGCTGGGACCCATGGAACCCATCAGCTCCCCGGCCCAGCTGGACGTAAAACGGTACGGTGTGCTGGTGACCAAAGGCAGCCGCAGCGGTCTGCTGCTGCCCAACCTGCCCGGCGTGGATACTATCGAACAGCAGATTGATATCGCCAGACAGAAAGCAGGCATCCGTCCGGAAGAAAGCGGATGTGAACTGAAGCGCTTTGAAGTAATACGGCATTTCTAATTTTTTATAAAGCGGAGAAGCATCCTGCAGATGCCGCCTTCACATCGTGACCTTTACCGGTTTTACACACGAGGAGTAACAATCATGTCATACACCTGTCCTTACTGTCATCACCACTGCCAGTTGCAGGAAGGCAAGACGGGCTTCTGCCGCGTCCGCACGCTGAAAGACGGTAAAAATGTCTGCGGCAATTATGGGTTCCTGACCTCACTTGCCCTGGATCCTATCGAAAAGAAACCGTTAAACCGTTTTTATCCCGGCACAACCATTCTCTCTTTGGGCAGTTACGGCTGCAACCTGCGTTGCCCCTTCTGCCAGAACTTTACCATTTCCCAATATGGGCGCGACGCGTTCCAGCCTGTCATCGCCACGCCGGAACAAATCGCGGCCAAAGCACTGGAACTGAAATTTCGCAACAACATCGGTGTCGCCTTTACTTACAACGAGCCGCTGTTAAGCTGGGAATTTATCCGTGACACCGGTAAGCTTGTACATAGCAATGGGCAGAAAAACGTGGTGGTCACCAACGGGAACTTTTCTGTGGAAATCGCAAAAAATCTTGCAGGCATCGTGGACGCATACAACATTGACCTGAAAGGTTTCACTCCGGCATGGTACAAAAAGCTGGGCGGTAATCTGGACATGGTGAAAGCATTTATCACCGAAGCGTGCAAAACCGCCCACGTGGAACTGACAACACTGATTGTCCCCAAAGAAAACGACAGCCCGGAAGAAATGGAAGTCATCGCCCGATGGATTGCCGGCCTGTCTCCGGACATTCCGTTGCATGTCAGCAAGTTCTTCCCCCGCTGGAATATGGTGGACAGAAATGAAACGCCTGCCGCCCGGGTGTACCGGCTGGCAGACGTAGCGCGCAACTATTTAACATATGTTTATACAGGAAATTGTTAAGGAACCGCTGGTTAATTCCTTATCTTTTCTCCATAATCTTTCCGTCTCTGTATGCCTTCAGCAGATCCGTCAGGTCGGCGATCTGCTGTTTTAAATTCTGTCCGTTATCCGTGTCACCGATCATCACGCGCTTGGGTTCCATCTCCACCTGGGTGGTGACGGAGTCGATGTCCGCGTTGGTAGTGAGAACGTGCTCAATATCCTGGAAGGGATAATGAGCCTTGATGCGGATGCCGTGGGAATTGAAGATCAGCGTATAGCCCGCGATGCCGGTGGATTTCTGGTACGCCTTGCAGAAGCCGCCGTCAATGCAGATTTCCTTGCCGCCTGCCCGTACCGGGGTATCCCCCTGGGCCACCTTCACCGGCGTGTGCCCGTTGATGATGTGGGATTGCGGGGAATCTAACCCAAACTCGTGCAGCACCTTTTCGCAGATTTCCTTCTTCCGGTGCAGCTTGTAATACGGATCCTGAGGTTCCGGCCAGGTACTTTCGTCATCAATGTAACTGCGCTCA
>OCTX012067320.1_pt1 | contig 13991 bp, 5 predicted proteins | sample 1539691 | NCBI WGS metagenome assembly OCTX01 (sample SAMN02144231, study PRJEB22623) | gut metagenome | biome: sheep rumen | host: Ovis aries | place: New Zealand | reverse complement strand
GATGGACGGGAAAATGAATCCGGTGACGATACAGGTGAGGGAGTTTGAGAGGAGACCGAATGCGGAGTTTAGGAGGGTGATGGGGTATTTGGAGAGAAGTAAACCATGACGCAATTATTCGACACAGATATATAGTGAAATGGATTTCAGCTATAGGGAGGATGCTAAATGAAAGTAGTTGAGTCAGGATATAAAATGGATTTGCATATCCATTCCTGTTATTCCAAAATAAAAGATGGAGCAAAAGTTGTTTATAACACTATAGATAATATCGGAACACTTATTTCCAAACTAAATGAAAATGGTGTTCAGCTGTGTTCTATAACCGATCATGATTCATTTGGTTTTGATATATATCAAGAACTTAAGAAACAGGAAAGCCATGAGGATTCTACAATAATTAAAGTATTTCCCGGAGTGGAATTTTCCGTCGAATTCCAAGGTGATACGAAATCAGCGGTTGTCCATGTAATAGCAATATTTGATGATTCTGATGTAAAAAAGGTATCAAGGATTAGTTCGATAATAACGGGTGCAGATGGGAAACCATTATATGATCGCGGAATGGCTTTTTCTGAAGAAAAATTCATAGCTCTTCTTAGGGAGATTGATTTGGATACTATTCTTATTGCTCATCAAAAAGAATCTCTTGCAACAAAAAGCAGACCAAAGAAGAGCGATGCGAATTCAGTTGGAGATAAGCGCTTTCAAGAATTCGTATGGACAGAATTTTTTGAGGCGTATGAGTTTAAAAACAAACGTAATGAAATCTTTCACAAGTATTATTTGAACCAAACAGGTACAGAGGAAGATATCCGTTTCATTACGGGATCTGACTGTCATGATTGGAGAGTATATCCAAAAGAAACAGCTTCGGATATATCGGAATTTGTGTATACCTATGTTAAATGTCTTCCTACTTTTAGGGGATTAGTAATGGCAATTACTGATCATAGAAGAATTAAACGCGTAAATAGTTTCTTTAATGTTGCTGAAGATTATTTGCCAGAAATTGTCTTTTATCTAAATGGAGAAGAAATATCTGTTCCTATGTCTAGGGGAATTAATGTAATTATTGGAGACAATTCCATCGGAAAATCGTTACTTCTTCATAAATTAACTGGATTTGTAAAACAACAAAACAAATGTATTCAGAAAAAACTAGTTGATAGCTATAAAAGATATTTGAAAGATAATAATATCAAAATAGAGACAAGCATTGATGCAGATCAACTATTTGGATTTGATATGCAAGGCGAAGTAAGATCAAAATTCGAAGAGGGCAAAATAAAATCTGATGAATTTTTAAAAGAATTTTATCCTAATGAAGTAAATTCAGCACCTTATCGTGAAATTGTTCAACGACAATTAGAAAAGATTTATATGTATCTAGAGGAAAAGTTTGAATTAGATAGATTGGAAGATACATTAGGGCGTTTCACTATTGAGGATTATGATGGAGTATTGGCCGATAGTATGTCGTTCATTGGTCAGCCTCCTAAAGATATAAAACGTTCTGAAGGCTATGGAAAAATATATACGGAAATACAAAGCATTATTGAACAGTTGAACACGTTGCTTGGAAATAAATGGCTTGATGAAGCAGATAGGGAAGATATAAGACAAATTCAATACTTATTGGATGCGTTTGCGTCTAAATTTGAAAAAAGGAAAACATTAGTAGATAGAGAAAATAAAAGAATAGGAGCATATCGATCCGTATTGAATGATTTTAAGCAACGTTATGGAGTATCAAATACAGACAATCATAAAAAAATGTCAGCGTATAATGAGAGACTTAATTTGGTAAAAGAAAGAATTGTAGAATTAGTAGGGAGGCGAGAAGCAAATAAAGTTCCCGAAATACATATTGAGCCGATAGAAATAGCAGTTAATACTAATCGTGTTTACAACTATGAGTTTAATAGTAGATTATGTATTTTAGAAATTGATAACGAATACTTATGGAACCTGTTTTCGAGGGCGCTAAAAAAAGACAACGATATTCTTGTTTTAGAGATGTCTTGTGAGCAACTAAGAGAAGCACTGCCATATTATGATGGACCAGAAGCTGAGGCGTTAGACATACTTAAGGCAAAAATTCAGAATCTGTTGGATGAAGATTTAGCATCTAAGCATACGATAACTCAGTTTGGTATGGATAAGACTAAAGAACTATCGTCTGGTTTGAATGCACAAATATACTTTGATTTATTATCTTATGCAGATGATAGAAATGGTATTTATATTATTGATCAACCTGAGGATAATATAGCACAAAAGGCTATACGAGAGTATTTGCTATCAAGATTTAAGACTATGGGAGAACGTAGGCAGGTTATTATTGTAACGCACAATCCTCAATTTATAGTTAATTTGGATGTTGATAATGTAATATATCTCGGAAAAGATGCACTGGGTAGATTTGGAGTTCAATCTGGTGCCCTCGAGTATAGATGTCCAGAGTATAGCATGCTTGATATTATTTCTACACATGTAGAAGGGGGATTGGATACGCTTCAAAGGAGATGGAAAAGATATGAGAAGAATAGTAGAGTTTAATGACTTAGATACAGAATATGTCTTTTTTGAAAATGAAAAAAACGTATTTGAGATTTCGAAAACAGAACTTCAGTTTGATGCAAAGAAATTCTATCAAGCTTTTTTTTCAAATGGTAAAGATTTCACTGAAATCGAGCTACGAGAACCAGAAAATATGGATAAAAAAGCAAAACATGTTTTTAGTACAGTTAAGTTGCTTTTTAGAGAAATATGTGATCGTTTGAACGAAGAATTTAAAGATGAGGTTAATCAGAAGAAGGGGTTGGAAGAAAATAAAAAAGAGGAAGACGAATAACGGATATGAATGCCTGAAACTGAGTGTGGATCTTATGCTTAATGAAGATGAGTGTTGGTGAAAAATGAAGAAACACTATCCTCGAGACAGCATCGATGGCAGTGAGAGTCCAAAAAATAGAGCTACGGTAGAACCGCAGCCCTTACAAAACTTACGTTTTTCTTGATGGCAAATATTATACGCTAGGTATTCTTAAAAAACAAGGATTATTTGAGAATTGTTTCAAGCTTCTTAAAGAAATCATAAGTCGATGTTAAAAGCTGGTTGGTGGAAAAATATGAGCTGTTGATGATTAATCGTCTGGTTATTAGTTCGTGCAGTTCTTTCAAACGGATCGAACGGGTGTTTTTACTTGTAACAATTAAATCATATGCATATAGAAGGTGAACAATCTGATTGATTCTCGGGTTGGACAATTTCTTAGATCTAGAGTTTTTGTTTATGCCAGCCTTTTTGACAAATGCAGTGATGTACGGAGGCGCGCATGAAATACCTGCTTTTGCAGTTCCTGAGTTTGAAACGGGTCTTAGATCATTAATTATACAGTTTCCGTGAGCACATGCATTTCGTAACTGACGAACTCTATCAAGTGTTTTTAAATCTACAGGTGGTGCCCACCCTGTTTTTTTGGAATAGTATTCGACTAAATCCTTAATGTCACCAAATGATCCTAATTCGACAAAAGCCCAGATTGGCATTTCATCTGAATAACTGTTGATAAGTCCTCCACAATACGGATTCATTTTATTTTGTTTTATTTTTCTTGAGAATTGATTATTGCGTTTAGCCATGGCGGCCGCTTTTTCAGAGATATTAGTATTATCATCTGCACGAAGAAAACCATTTATTATCTCATAACCGTCTTCATCACCATGAGTAATCATGCGAGTCTCCACGGCTTTTATGAGCGCGACTTTAAGAAAATGCTCTATATCTAAACACATTTGTAGTAGTAAATGGCGAACTACAGTATCAATTCTAGCCAATTCGATTAAATATGCAAAGTCAAGCTTCTCATACTTTCCGGAGTTGGGTCCAGTGGTAGTTTTTGTATAGTTCTTTCTGTATGAGGTCAGCTTGAAATAATTATTATGATTGTCAAGATGTAGCTTGGCATCGGACTTGTTAATGATGGTAAATTGAATACCTTTATTTTCCATGTGCATAATGAGTTGGTCAACGGACATCATTGGTTTTCTTATAGTCACAAGTTCACCTCCAATGTTAAGTCTGGCATTTATTATATCATGATAGTATAAGGAGATAAAGAGACGATAGTTTCAGATTAATCTGTCAGAGTATATGGGGATTTTCTATATTAGGGAAACACTTACGGATGTACTTGATGTCCTGAATTTTTTGGTTCATCAATGAAATATTCCCATTTTCTTGTTCGGGCAGAGACGCCGGTTGCTGAACACAATAAGCCAAAGATAGTTGTATTTTATCAAACTCAAACCTGTCAACCACTCGACTTATTTTGGTAGGGGTTGAACACTATCGGACTGTTTACACAGGAGGATGCTGCAAAGAATTATGCTTTTCATATCGATAAGGGTCACGTGCTGGCTTATCCGAAAAGTGTATGAGTTTTGTGCTGGCAGCGTAGCCTTTACCAATATGTTCTTGTCCATGCCTGGTGAGAGGCATTCGGACTTACATGTCATATCTGAAGCGCAGTATAGGCTATATGTAGAGTTGAGGAGAAGGATGAAGGAAGTGAATTATTCGGAGAGGGCGACAAGGGTTGTATTTGAGGGGAAGAAGATAAAGGTGCCGATAGTAGAGTATGACGCATTATCAAATTAACGTCTGGAAAAGTATTTGTTGCATATTTTCGAGATTTCGATGTAAATAGGAGACTAAATAAAAATGGCATATCCCAAAGGTGGTCGTGCTGATAAGTACGGAAACCGATTTGAGTATAATTGGGCAATATTTGAATTGCTAGATGTAATTGAAGAAAAAATATTATCTGTTACTTTGGAGGCCGTCGGAGAGGATGAGAAAGGTGTTGACCTTTGGATTAAAAACAAAGACGGCTCTATGGAAGGGCAGCAGTGCAAAGGGCGAAATAGGAGTAAGGAAAACTGGACATTTTATGAAGCATCTCAGCTGAATATTTTTACTAATTGGAAGAAACATCTCGATTATTCTGAGACAAATAGAGTATCTCTTGTTTCGCCTATCAGTTTTACACTATTAGAAGATTTAACGACGGCTTCAAGAAATATAAATATGGATGAACCGGATTTCTTTGTTGACGAGCAGGTATTTGGCAAGAATACTGGGAAGGAGACCAAGAGTCTATTCATAAGTATATGCAAAGTGCTGGAGATAGATTATACGTCATTATCGGGGAAAGTCAAAGCACAGCATTATTTTTCTCGAATGTATTATAGACAAGTTCCGGACGGTACTCTCAAAGACCTGATTTTAAGAAGAATAGACTTGTTATTTGCTACTGATAAAGAGGAAGTATATAGCAAATTCCTAAAATTATTATTTATAGAGGATATCCTAGGAAAGCCGTTAGATATCGTTTTTATTAATAGTTACATTGAAGCTGAAGGCATAGAATATCTTGATTTAGCACGTGATGACAGAATCCTTCCGGCTATAAATAAATTGAATCATGAATATCGCAGATCATTTATCCCTCTTTTTGGTGGTCTGATACAGAGGACTTCTTTTGAGAGATGCAAAAGAATCCTAGAATCCGGGGAATCGATTATTATTCATGGTAATGCAGGGAACGGGAAAAGTGGATGCACAGAGAACATAATTGATTATTGCATTAACAACAAAGTGCCATTTCTTTCAATAAAACTAGATAGGCATGTGCCAGAGTATAATTCGAGAAAATGGGGGGAGATATTAGGCTTGCCAGCTTCTATAACACATTGTATTAATGCCATATCAGAAAACAGACCAGCTGTTTTAATACTAGATCAATTAGATGCGTTGCGATGGACCCAAGCCCATACGGGAGACGCCCTCTCTATATGCGCTGAAATAATAGATGAAGTTAAAAATATTAATTCCCGGCGAAACCTTCCTATAATGATTGTGTTTGTATGTCGCACTTATGATTTAGAGAATGATCGTTCAATAGTGAGTTTATTCCAAAATGAAGATGATGACAACTTCAAGTGGAACAAAGTTATGATTGATACGCTTGATCAAAACGCTGTTAGTAAAATAGTTGGAGATCAATATCAGGACCTGTCTATGAAGCAAAGAAGCTTACTTTCTGTCCCAAGTAATTTATTCATTTGGGAACAATTAGAGGATAAAAATGGTTGCTTGGAAATAGACACCACTTATGGACTGATACATAAATGGTGGGATCAGATATTGCTTAGAGCACGAAAGCATAGTATTGATACTGCAAAACTGGTGGATATAAAGGATCAAATAATTGGTTTTATTGATAAACATGGGCGGTTATTTACTCCAGCATCAGCTATAAGCGCATCAACCGAATATCTGGAATTTTTAAAGTCAAATAGCTTCATAACAGATGAAAATAGGAAAATTACATTTGTTCATCAATCAATATCTGATTGTTTTTTATCAGATATAATGTTTAAACGATATTTCGAAGGATACTCTATAATACAAATCTTTGGGGAAAAAGATAAACAAACACCAAGTAAAAGGTATCAGGCTCAACTATTCCTTCAACAATTAGCTGAATATGATATAGGAGAGTTCTTGACAACAGGTAATGCCATACTTGAGACTGACGGGATTAGATATAATATGAAATATGTCTTTCTTGAGGTAATGGCTCAACTAAGTAGAAAAGATAAGTTAATTTTTGAGTTTATTATTCGGAAAATGGAGGATCCGGAATGGAAAAAACATTTTTTGAATAGTGTCGTGCGTTGGCGAAAAAGATATGTTAGATATTTTCGTGAAGAAAAAGTATTCGAAAAGTGGATGAAAAACACTGATGAACAGGAAATAGTTATTCAACTGATGGCATCTATTGCTCCAGATTATAATGAAGATGATATTCGATTTATAAAAGAATATGCTTTAAATGAAGATGATAGATGGCATGTTTGTTTTTTGCGTAACATCCATGAAGGTAGTGATGAGTACTTTGATTTAAGACTTCAATTCTATAAGCAGTATCCAAATTACATGCTTAGGAATATTGATATAAAGGATATGATGGAAATCTGTGAGGTGCGCACTATAAGGTTGGTCGCTTTGATGATGGAGTTATTGGTGCGCGGAAGTGAACAACGACTCTATAAATACTCTGAGGATTTCATCGATGATAAAGACTTTAGTGTTACTGATTATTTGGCTGTTTTTAAATATTTACTGCCGTTCTTGCCAAATAAAGATGAAGTCAATGTGGAGTACAGCAATTGGTCACTTTATCATGGGAACCATAAATCACTTGAAAGAGCATGTACCAACATAATAAAAATGGCATTGCGGCAATGTGCTATTGATGATGCAGATTTGTTAATCACGATGCTTGAACCATTTTTAGGGTGTGGCAATGATTATTATAATGAACTCATTCTTGATTCGTTTAGATATCTTTCTTCTGACAGATCAGATTATGTTATTGAATATTTAATCACTGATTTTAATAGGACCGGATTTGAGAGAACAAGTGGGAACAAGGATAGTTTACTGTCTTTGAAAGAAGTAATAAAAAAGCATTCAGTATATTGCAGTGATGTAGTATATGCGCAATTAGAAGATAAAATAATTCATTTTGTTCCAAGCAACGCAAAAGATGAACTGCAGCATAGAATGGATTTTAACCGCGAAAAAAATGGATGTCATGCTTATTGGGCTTTTTGGGGAGATTTTCAGTACGAAACAATTGCATGTCTTCCAGAACAGCGGAAATCATTGTTTATTCTGGAACTATATAAATCTTTGATTCGTCGAAGAGGCAACAACCATTCAATATATGTTTACGAATGGTCGAGCTTTCATGGAGTTAATTCTCCAGTAGCTGGCAAGCAATTATCTGCTAAAAACTGGAATCAGATAATAAATAATCCTGAGATTACCTTCAATAGAAAAAGAGTAGGCAGACATGTGGACGGATATTTCATAAGCTCTAATCTTATTGAGTTTGCGGATTCTTTTCAAAGATATGTCCAGAATAATCCTCAGGGAGCATTGGAATTATTGTTAAAGAATAATTCTGATATAAATCCTATATATATTGACAGAGCGTGGGGTGGTCTGAGTCGCTCAGATATGATTAATGAAGTCTCTAATACTCAAATTGAAGTATTTATTAAAAAGTATGGGTACAATTTAAGCGATTTCAGAGCGAGAGATATTTGTGAGTGTATAGAAAAGAAAGAGGATATAGTATGGTCAGAGGATATTCATAAATGCTTGATTGACATTGTTACAAATCACAAGAGCCCAGAAAATGATTCTCCGATATTTTATTCTAAGGATGACAACAATAGCAATACTGCTGAGATGCTGTTGAATAACGCGTTCAATTGTGTCAAAGGATCTGCAGCAAGAGCAATAGGTAATCTTTTATGGCATCGAAAAGAGTTATTTGGAAAGTATAAAGAGTCAATTGCTAAAATAGCAAACGATGATAATCCTGTCACTAGATTTTCTTCACTTTGGGCATTATGGCCTTCCTATAATATTTCGCGAGAGTGGGCAGTAGAAAATATATATCAAGTCATGAAAAATGACTACAGAACTATCATTTTTCATGATTCTCGAGAAATATTTTGCAGAACTTACGATGTGAAAAAAGAGGTTATTCGCCAAATCATTGAGGAAAGTTTGTGTACAGAGGATAAAGAGGTATTACAAGTCTGTGGATATTGTATAGCTGAATTATTTATGCTTCATGATGACTTCGGTGATTATATAGAAAAATATAATGAGCTGCATGATGAAGTGAAAGTACATGTTTTGGAAATGATTATTACATATTTTAGCGTTCCTAAGTATCACGATAAAGCAAAAGCACATCTTATTCATTTTGCCCAAGTTGAACATGAAAAAGCCGATGAGGTTAAATGGGGACGGTTGTTTAGAGATAATCTTTTAGATATAGAAGAGGATAGGGACTTATTAGAGGCAGTAGCATCTTCAAGGATAGGAAAAAGAATGTTGGAAAGCTTTCTTGAATATCTTGACTTGAACAGAGCTCGCAAAAAGTATGCAACACTTATTCTAAACATATGCGAAAGAATTATCGACTCAGAGGGAATAGATAATGATTATGAGTGGGGATTAGAAACGATTTTAGTAAAAACAATTATTGGATTATATAATGAGGTTAAAGGAAGTCCATTTTCTGAAGAAAAGGAAATTGCTTCGCTATGTTTAGATATGTGGGATCTTATGTATAAAAGGGACTTTGGGTCAGCGAAACAATTAACAAATCAATTTATGGATATGTAGGATGGTGTAGACGTTAATAATTAACTTAATTCATATAAGGGTCAAGTAAAAAAATGTTCATATTATCCCGTTTGACTTTAAATACTGGGAACATGCGAGGGACAAATTTATTAAACAGATAAAATACGTTAATGAAAATTGATTAGTTATATTAAAATGCTAAGACCTATATCTCGGATTATACCTATATGGAAAAATGCTTGGAATGGAGAATATAATGCAAGTCAACTGGGAAAGCTTCAAAACATTTAATCAGGACTCACGCGGAGTTCGCTATAAGTTTGAAGATTTATGCCGCCAATTATTTGTTAACGAAAACCTTTCTGGGAATAAACAATTTAGGTACCTACATGCTAATCCAAATAATTATGGACTTGAGACAGAACCGATTTATGATGAGATTACACAGCAATGGATTGGTTTTCAAGCGAAGTTTTTTGATCATTCTGTAAAGTACGATCAGATTAAGGATTCTGCAAGAAAGATAGTTAAATACTATACGGGAAAAGCTGGGAAGGTTGATCTAGTATATCTCTTTTGTAATCAACCCGTTAAAAGCACAGCGCCTACTTTTGTGGATACCGTTAATTTACTAAAGACGAATAATATTGATATGCAACTGATTACAGATACAGCAATTCTTGATCTTGTAATCAATAAGTATCCTTATTTAGGAGGGTATTATTTTGGCAACCATACTATTCAGGCTGAATGGTTCGACAAGCATTCAAAGCAAATGTTTGATGTGTTGGGAGAACGGTATAACAGAGAGCTTAACATTGAAACGGAATCCCTGGATGAATTATCTCTGTTTGTCCATGATCAAAGAGCGGCTGATTACCTTAACACTAAGAAGCAAGGTCTTCTTGGCAAAATAGACAAGTACTATTGGAATTGTGGATGGAATAGAGAATATTTATCAGCTCTCAGTAATGCCATTGAGGAATTACCGGACGTAGATATTGAATCGCTATATAATGCTTCGACATGGGAAGATACGGTAAAGGTTAAGGTTCAAGGCTATCTTGCGGAGCTGTGTGGAGAGAAAGAGTGCCTAGAAGACCAAAGGAAAGAAGCTTTTCGCATTGCTGATATGAATGAAAAGAGTAGTGAAGAAAGGCACGATGCAATTGAAAAAGCGCATAATCTTGGCCGACGAATTGATGAACTTACGTTCCTTATGAATCTGCCAGAAGTAATTGCAATAAATGAACGAGAACGGTCGCTCCTCCATGGAAAAATAATGATTTTGGAAGGAAGAGCAGGTACAGGAAAATCTCAATTGTTAGCAGCTAAGACAAAAGCTCTTCTAGATGATAACAGAATGTCACTGTTATTAATTGCCGGGATCTACTTTACTGATGATCCTATTCGAGAACAGATTGTTAAAAATCTTAGGTTGAACTTTAGTTTGGAAGAACTAATAGATGTTTTGGAAATTATCGGTGAAAAGAACAATTGTATAGTTCCTATTTTCATTGATGGCATAAATGAAACATGGCATAACAGATTATGGAAGATTGGTTTGCCCCAGATTATCGATAAACTTAGAGATGCTCCGATGGTAAGAATGGTGGTTTCTTATAGACCTGAATATGAACAGACAGTTTTACCAGACTCAATGAAAAATGGAGAGGAAGGAGTTGTAAATATAGATCACCGGGGATTTGAGGATAATAGCGTTGAGGCGATAAGAGAATTCCTTAATTATTACGGCATTCCGTTTACTCCTCTTGAGTATTTTGGATATGAAATGTCGAATCCTCTTTTCCTGACATTGTACTGTAAAACTTATAATGGAGAAGAGGTAAGTTTGCCTGATCTTTATGAGCGACTTATAAAAAAAGCAGATGAGAATATTTACTTCGCACGTGAAGAAGAACTTAGAAGACTAGGGTACAATGTAGGTGATGATTTGTCTAGGCCTCTCATTGGTCAAATAGCAGAGTATTTCGTGACGCATGGTGAGAAATTAATCTCAAAATCGGAACTTGCGAAGCTGAGTTATTGGACGGAGTATGGTTTAACTCCGGCACCATATATCAATTGTCTTATCAGAGAGAACATATTGCACGATTCCACATTCGACAATGTGGAGAAACTGTATTTTGCTTATGATCAAATGAATGATTATTACTGCGCGAAAGTAATAATGGATATGTGCAGTACAAAAGAAGCGGTAAGAAAATTCTTATCTGAAAAGGTTCTTGGAATAGATAATAATAGAATAGAATTCTTTTGGAATATTGATTTATTTATAAATGCTTGTGTTTTATACGCTGAAAAATATGGCGAAGAATGCATAGATATTATTGACGAACTTACAGAGGATTACGACCAAGAGGAAGTATTCTCGAGATATATAAGTGCATTTCAATGGCGAAACACAAGAGGAATCTCGGAGGATTCCTTTATAGAGCTTCTCCATAAGTATCCGTGTAGAATGGATGACCTGTGGGCCATGCTAATTGGGAATAGTGTTAAGGTTTCGCATCCATTCAATGCTGATTTTTTACATAAGCTATTATCAAGTTATGCGCTTAACTATAGAGATTATCTTTGGACAGTATATATCAATAAACTGACTTGGGATGAGTCCGATAGGGTCGTACAACTAATTCAGATGTATGATAGGGGTGAAAAGCTGAATGCAAAAAACGAGAAACAGGTAGAATTGTTGCTTACACTCTTTGGCTGGATCCTTGCGTCGTCAAATCGATGGTTACGAGATTATACATCCAAAGCAATGATTGAGATTTTGAAGGAACATTTCAATCTGTGCAAGCCGTTATTGCACAAATTCAAAGACATTAATGATCCATATATAGTGCAGAGGCTTTACGGTGTTGTTTTTGGTGCGTATTGTAAGAGGAAGACTGGAGACATAAAGGACCTTGCAGAATACGTATATGAAACTGTGTTCAATCAAGAGCAAGTATATCCGGACATTTTATTACGGGATTATGCGAGATTGATTATAGAAAAGTTTCTGATAGAGAATCCAGACTACGAAGGTATCATTAGTCGAGAGAGAATTGTACCGCCATATAATTCTGACCCGATTCCAGATATTGAAAACCAGTATTACGGAGAAAGGGATTATAATGGAGCAATACTGCAGTTGATGATGTCTATGCGGGTTGAGGATATGGGTGGATACGGCGATTTTGGTCGATATGTTTTTCAAAGCGCATTATCTTATTTCGACGTTGATATGAAAGAGATGTTCAATTATGCGATTTATCATATTATCAATGACCTTGGTTATGATGAAGAGTATTTTGAAGACCACGATTGTCATATCGGTGGATACGATCGACACTTAACAGCAAAAATAGAAAGAATCGGTAAGAAGTATCAATGGATAACATTATATGAGATGATTGCGCGGATTTCTGATAACAGTAATATGCTTAATCGTTGGAGCTATCCAGCGCAGGAAGAACTGAGGTTTGAAGGTGCATGGGAACCATACGTGAGAGACTTTGATCCAACTCTTAATGATAAGTTTATGATATGTGCTGAAGCACCAGTTTTTAGAGCACTAGAAGAGCATATGAGCAATGGAATTGCAGAAAACAAGGCCACAGACATTTCTACATCGATGCTTCAGAAAAATTGGCTTGAACACAAGGGTGTGTTTTATGAAGGTCTAAAGGACACGTTAATCTTGACTGATGATACAGGACAGAAGTGGATATGCCTCACAAAGCATTGCGATACCCGGTATAAAAATAGTAGTGTTGATAAGCTTTTGGTATGGAGTTGGTTATATGCTTACTTCATGTCACCAGTGCAGGCGGACGAATTCAAGAGCTGCGCAGAGAAAGGAATGTCAATCATCTCATATGATACAGCATCTCATCATGAAACATACACTATATTCAACCGGGAATATCCATGGTCTCCTAGCTGTAAAGATTTCGAAGAGTATGCATGGGTGGATGCGCATATTAGAACTGGAAAAGTCGAAACAATTACTGAAATAGTACAAGAACCAGATTTTTCGGATATAGAGGTGTTTCTTCGGAAATATGGTGGAGCGACTGATAAAGAAGGGGAAATTCCAGATGATGTCATACTTCTCGATGAAGACGAAGCCCCGAAAAGAATTGTAGATTATGAGGTTCCACCGATTCATTCTAAAAAAGTAATTAGGCAGCGGGAAGTCGAGAGAAAAATGGGAAAGATTCTTCATGCAACTACTGACCTACTTTGGGAAGAGGAATATGACGCAACGAAGGAAGAAACAATTTCAAGAAGTTTTCCATGTGGAAAGCTGATAGAATTGATGGGATTAAGGCAATTAGAAGCAGATGGATTCTTCTATGATAGAGATGATAAAATTGCAGCTTTCGATACGGATCTGACGCAAAAGATTAACAGTGTCGTAATACGCAAGGATATCCTTGACAACTTCCTCGACCAAACAGGGTTGAAACTCGTTTGGCTAGTTGATGCTCAAAAGGAGATTCATACAAATAAATCCTATATTAAAGATAAGAGCGACTGGGAAGCAGTATTTATCTATGAAGGAGATTATGTAGAAGGCGATATACATAGAATTCCAGAAGGGAATCACTGGTAAATCGCTATACTCACATAACTAATTCGATACAAATTGTATTTTATAAAATACAAACCTGTCAACAACTTGACTCATGCTGGTACCGGTAAGACGGTAATTGCTGCATTTGATTACAGAAAC
>OCTX011821711.1_pt1 | contig 13991 bp, 15 predicted proteins | sample 1539691 | NCBI WGS metagenome assembly OCTX01 (sample SAMN02144231, study PRJEB22623) | gut metagenome | biome: sheep rumen | host: Ovis aries | place: New Zealand | reverse complement strand
GACTCCGCTTGAATTGCGAAGCCAGTTCGTAGCTTGATTTAATTCACCATAGGGCTTTTTTGTGCTGTACGCACAATGTGGGGCGGTTCAAACCGCCTTGTGCGGTTCTTTTTTTGTGGGTTGGTTTGGGTGGTGACATCCCGTTTTTGGTACATCGGGTGTAGTATGATACAGACAGAAAAGGAGGAATTACCTATAAGAATGGCAAATGAATAGGATATACCGCAAAGCTACTTGACATACCGGGGTTTGTGGTATATAATGTAATGCTAACCACAGGAAAGGAGGCATCGCAATATGAGTTTCGACAAAGCTATCGCCAGCGGCAAGGAGCACCGCAAACAGTATCGTGGAGCCAAAGCTTTTGATACCTACTGCCGCAACCACGGCGGCTGCTCGTGGTGTGCGGAAAACAGGCAGTATGCCAATATGAAAGCCAAGCAGAAAGCCGATGCCGCTATTAATGACTACAGCGAGGAACAGGAAACCAAGGACGAAAAGTGAGACAAGAAATTCAATACACGAGACAAAGGCTTGATGCTGTAAGACTGACATTATGCACAGTTTATCCTGACCACGAAAAGAGGTTGATACTATGTCAAATATCACAGATCTTAGCAAATCGAGATACTGCAAGGGCATACAGTGTCCGAAGATGCTGTGGCTCGATGCTTACAAGCCGCAAGAAGCTGAGGATATACTGCCCGAGTCGATGTTGGCGAACGGCACACTTGTAGGCGATCTTGCACGCAGTTATTTCGGAGAATACTCACTTGTGGATTTCTCTTTTGACAAGACCGAAATGGTGAACAAGACCAATGAGTTAATGCAATCCGGTGCGGAAAACATTGCTGAGGCAGCCTTGAGCACAAAGAGTTTCTCGGCAAGGAAGGCACTGACCCGAGGCGTGCTCTTGTTGAACAGCTTGTTCTGGACATACCTACGGGCTTATGCTCGCTTACGTTCAACATGAGTATTGAATGGACTGTCATCAAAAATCTTGCGGAGCTGTTCCCAGACCTATCGGAGCGACTTATGGACATACACGATAGTATGCACGACCTGATAATACCATTCAAGGATCAGGATTACTACTCAAAGGCGATGCAGGCAGAAAACAGATGGCTTATCTTTTCCAAAAGGGTATTTATAACGGCTAAATAAAGATACTTTAATATGGTGTCAAAATAAAAAGGCTGGTGCAGATCATTTCAAAATTGCATCAGCCTTGTATTTTTATTCAATATCTGATCCTGTGGCGCCATGATGCCGCAACCGATCATTTCCACAAACCGGTTATCACCCAGTCATTTTCTTCAAGCTGGTATGGCGTATGACAGAACGGACAGGCTTTCACATTATGTGCATCAAAGCTTGCACCGCAGGATGGACAGCTCACAGCGGAAAAAGAAAACCCAAGCTCGGTAGGCTTTTTCAACCGCTTTCTCATACTCATACGGAACTTATCGCACTTGAGCACTATCTTGCCTTTTGTGTAATGCAGACAATCGAGAAACAGCGTAACATCAACATCGCACACATCGCCGTTTATCTCACATCTGTTCACATTCAGGTTGAAAATATCCGCCTCGATTATATCAGCCGCTTTTTCGGGGCACTGACACTTACAGCAGGCAAGCTGCGTGGGGTCAGTGCTGTAAGCCGCCATTCTGAACAGTGATATCGCTTTGTCACGGAAATACTCGCCGGAAAACTCAGGATCGTGCTGTTTTATCTTGTTGAGGCGATAAAGCGTCGATATTGTTCTGCTGCCGCCCCTTGCGTTCTTGCCAATAAGAGCGAAAGTCTCAAACAACTTTTTCATGCAAAACAGAATAAAGCCGACAATACCGCCCGCAACGACAGCGCCTGCAAGTCTCATCAGAAGGTCGTCACCGAGGATAAAGGACATTATAATCAGCGGGATAATGCACGCCGCCATAAATATCGCTGCCTCACGCTTATTCTTTGCACTTTGCTGAGACCTGTCCTCATGCCTTGTGATGAAAAAGTTGCTTACCTTGGGGTAAAGCTCGCTCATAACAAACTTTGTACCGCAGTATTCGCATCCGTCTTCAAGCTCACCCAGCGTCGACGCCGCACCGCAGTGCGGACAGCACAGCGGCATACTCTTGTCGGGCTGCGTGCCGCCCTTTAAGTCCTGTATCACCGCAGTAAGACCTATCTCATTGGTGTCCTTGTACGCCTGATACTGCTTGCTGCCTATGCTTCTTGTCATGTTCAGATTTCCGCTGACTATGCTGTTGGCAAACACCCTGTCGCTGTACGTAATGCCTGCCGAATCGTCCTTGTCCGCACCCGACCTTTTCATCGTACACTGCATATCAAGCCCAAGCGAGTTCATCTTCTGCCTTTGCAGCTCTAAAGCAAGGCGCAGATCCTGACTTGCAAGCTCGGGCAGCTCACCGCCGCCGTACCAGCCCGAAAGCTGCTCTACAAACCTTTTATACGGCTCTTTCTGTGCAGATGCGTCCGTAATATTCATACCCAAGATATCCATACATTCTTCCTCTTTTCTTATCAAGGTCGGTGACCGCTCGATAAAAAAGCAACACAAAAAGCCCGATATATCAGTTTTTTTATGCGTCTGCAAGCAGTACCTTTGACGGCTGAGACTTGAAACTTCATATAAAATGAATGCGAGTGTAAACCGTGCTTTTGCACGCTCGGGACTTTAACCTGTACGCTTCCGCCAACAGAACCTAATGGCAGCATAACTACATTGGTTTAAATTTCCCCGTAGATACGCCGTTTTCGTGATCTTATTATAACTCACAAGAGTGAAAAAGTCAAGTGGTTTTCGCATCAGAAATAAGAATCCGGATTTGTGTTCAGATTTTTTCTGATATCTGTTTGATGGATACTATACATAGTTTCACCAACTTCATCTTGCATATTTCTCGATATCCTCATCGCTTATGCTCTGCCCGATGTCCCAGTTCTTCTTGTACGCCAGCATATCGGGTATCCTGACTTCCCTGCCGTCATCAAGTTTGAGGGTGACCAAAGGCTCTTCCCCGGGCATAAAGCCCTCGCAGCCATTGTCAGGCTCGGTAAGTTCAACTATTTTTCTAAGCATAGTGATGCCCCTCCAATTATTCAACTAATTGTTTTTCATCATTATATCATACCTTTCTGATTTTGTCATCTGTTTTTGCTGAGAAATAATCGGAAAGTGCTTACAAACGCTCTTTCGGCAGTTAACTGCTATAACAAAAAAGCGCCTGCATTATTCGCAGACGCTCTTATTCTGTTATGCTGCCCTGCTGGCTGTTACCGGTTCATATCGATGCTGCGCTGCAGGAAATCGGTATTCATAAAATACCAGTCCGAAAATTGGCCTTTTCCGTCTCTTATGCGGTGGTCGCTGTTAGCGCTGACAGACTGATAGCTCGCATCGAATGATGCTGTATGATACGGCTTGATGGAATAGCCTTTCATATTCAGAATGTATTTGCAATTTACAGGTACGAACAACTCCATCTTTTCTTCTGTCGCATAAGAATAGTAGCCTACGGCGATACCGTCGGCACAGCTGTTGACAGTGCTCTTCTGAGCCTTTGCTCCGCTGACGCTGACAAGATTTTCACTGCCGCTTTCATCAAGCAGTCCGATATCGTTATAATCCTTGAGCGAGATACGTCCGAAATCTGCACAGTCTCTTAATTCAACAACCGGCATTTGAGTCTGGTGACTGAGATTATAAGAGTCCACATAATAGCTGTCCTGAGCTTCCAGATGAGCAATGGTCACCTGGTTGTCATGATTCTGGAATATCTCTGAGATATAAAGTCCTATGGAGATCAGTTCATTCGGGCGCTCCCAGTAAGCTTTGAAGATGACTCCCAGCAGTGGGCTGATCGAATCAATGATCTTGTCGATGTCGATACTTTCCGGCATTGCATCTTTGATGATTTTCTCCGGCAGGTAATCCATACCCGGTAACGAGAAGACAGTTGCACACAGCAGAAGCTTGCTCAAGATACAGTACAATTCACTTTCTCTCATTGCACCTACATCGTTCATCAGTACAAGCAGGAAATTGGATACTCCGCTCTGATACTTGCTGCAGTAATCGTCACGGCTGCCTATATTCTTTGTAATCTCCTCAAGCAGAAGATATGTTGAGATGTTTGCATCATAATTTGCTTTTGTATTGTCCTTTTCTAAGGCAGGGATCTTACCGTCATGGATCTGGCTGATGATATCCGCTGCTCCAACGGGGAATACAGTTACCAGTTCTGCAACAAGCGCAGCGACGTTTTTTAACGGAGTTCCGTACATCTCAAAGTTATCCGCTTTATAGTCGTTTACAGGCTGACTGTTGGCTGCATACATGGCTTTGAAAACTTCCCTGTTAGACTTAAAATTCTTGGGATCGTAAAACTTTGTTGTGATGAATTTGTCTGTGCCGAATCTTGTGAAGCCGTACTCTCTCATAGCGACCTTGGGTACAAGATCGTTAGGATTTACGACGTTCCAGATGTTGTTGTAGATCGGATCTCCGGGCAGCTTGACTGTCTTGGAATTGTAATTTGCGCCCTGGGGAGCTTCAAAGGTATAGGCATACAAGTCGTCACGGGTAAGGGTCGTTTCGCCCGAAAGGACCTTTGCATTATTCTCTAATGCGTTATCCAGCAGACCTGCTGTGAGGTTTGCTGTTGCTCCGCCTCGGGAAAATCCTGCGATCCAGACTTTGATCTTTCCGGTGATCTCCTTGGAAGAGATATACTCCTTGAGAAATACAATTGTCTTATTTGCGGCGTTATACCAACCCTCATGCATATAGTCGGACTTTGTTCCGTCGCCAAGCCAGACGTTGTTTGCCCATTCACGGAAGTATCCGCCTGAACGGATACCCACACCGATGACTGTGCAGTCATCAACTTTCTTGCAGGCTGCTGCGACTCCGATGGTATCAAATGCGCTTCTTGACGTATAATCCTTGTTGCACTTGAAATCTTCAAAGCCGATGTTGTTAAAAAATCCTTGGAGCCTTTCGGGCTGGCTTTGATACCAATGCTCATCGTCAGTGCTTGAAGGATTATCAAGCGGTATGGAGTAATTGCTCATGATGCAGGAAAGCGTTGCAAGATGCGGATCATATTGCGTTGACGAATGTCTGAAATATTCATCGGAATAATAAATAGTATCTTCTTTGTATTTGGAAACTGATACTTCGCTCTGCTCGGCAGCAAAAGCGCTTGAAGCGGTAGCTGCTGATGTGGTGAAAATGGTGACTAAACAAAGAAATCCTGTAAAGATCCTGGTTTTGATCGTTTTTTTCATGTCCTTTTCTCCTTTTTTGGCTGCTGCGGTTATCACTCGGTTTTTTGCAAACCTTTTTATTCTCTTACAAAAGTATACTACCACGCTTCTGAACTTATTTCAATAAATAAAAACTCCCTGATCTGTAGTATAAACTACACATCAGGGGATCTTTGTCGTATAAGCTACAAATGAGCTTGAAATTGTATAGATAAAAGCACGGATTTTGAAAATCAGATCAGCTGCTTGGTTTGCATGGCAATGCCCTTATTGAAAAAGGCTGGTGCAAATCAAACTGCATCAGCCTTGAATTTTTATGCGAGTATGGCGGTTCTGCGAATGCCCTGGACTTGAGTATCAAACGCAGATACGCCGTTTTCGTGATTTCATCATAACTCACGAGAGTAAAAAGTCAATCGGTTTTTCATATTTTCAGAGTATGCCTGCATGGACTGCTGCCTTTGCCATTGTAATTACCTCCGTAAAGTATGATAGGTTTCGGTTTCAATGTCTGAATGATACAGCCCGTTTGTTTGAGCTTAGTTTGAGTTTTGTTGCAGTAATATTAAAATACTCTGATGTGACTTGAAACATTGGCTGGATTTTGTTATAATAGTACAAACATCGGCGTGATAGTGGATATTGTAAAGGCGTTATTGCAAAAGAATGGCTATCAGCTTGCGAACACGGTGCTTGCATAGTTCAAAAAACTGATGCCGCAAAACTGATATTTGCCATATTCAAGGACGCACCGAAACATCAAACAGGAGGAATTACAATGATACATATTTTAGTAGTTGATGATGACAAAGACCTGAACCGCCTTGTGTGCAGTTATCTGAATGACAGCGGCTTTACAGCAAAGGGCTGTTTGTCGGTCAGCGAAGCCTACGACGAGATGTATTCCAATCTTTATGACCTTATCATTTCAGACATTATGATGCCGAAAATCGACGGCTTTGAGTTTGCTGAAACGATCCGCAAACTGAATGCGAATATCCCGATACTGTTTCTTTCGGCAAGGGACGATCTGTCCGCAAAGGAAAAGGGCTTCCGCCTGGGAATTGATGATTATATGGTAAAGCCTGTGGAGCTTGCAGAGCTGGAAATGCGTGTACGTGCGTTGCTTAGACGTGCCAATATTGCGGAATCCAAAAAGCTGACAGTAGGTGACCTGACATTGGACGGCGATGCCATGACAGGAACAGTGAACGGAGAGGAAATGCCGTTATCTACAAGGGAATTCAACATCCTGTTCAAGCTGCTGTCCTACCCGAACAAGACCTTTTCAAGGGCACAGCTCATGGATGAATTCTGGGGTATGGATTCCGATGCAAGTCTGCGGTCGGTAGACGTATATATCACAAGGCTTCGTGACAAAACGTCAATCTGCTCAGGATTTGAGATCAAGACCATCCGGGGCATCGGCTACAAGGCGGTGCTGAAATGAAAAATCAGGATATAGCAAAGGCAGCGAGAAGCAGTCGTTTTCCGAAGTCAATTTTCTTCGGATATTTCGGTGCACTGTTGTTGCTGTCCGGTGTACATATCGCACTGCTGCTCGGTATGCAGCGGGCGCATTTCAATGAGATCCTACTGATCCATGTGATCCTGATTTTCTGGGCGCTGGTGGCAGGCGGTCTGACACTGTATACACGTCATCAGGTACGAAAGACCTATGAGCTGCCGATGCTGCGGCTTGCAGATGCAGCGGCAAAGATCGCAAAGGGTGACTTTTCGGTGCGTGTCGAGCCGATCAATGACCGTGAGAAATTTGACTATCTCGATTATATGATAGAGGATTTCAACAAAATGGCTGCGGAGCTTGGCAGTATCGAAACGCTCCGTGTGGACTTTTTTTCAAATGTTTCCCACGAAATTAAAACGCCCATCGCCGTTATCCAGAACTCTGCGGAAATGCTGAAAAAGCCCGACCTGTCCGAAAAAATCCGTCAGGAATATGTTGACACCATCACAAATGCTGCCAAGCGCCTGAACACACTCATCACGAATATCCTGAAGCTCAACAAGCTGGAAAAGCAGAGCATAACTCCTAATGTCAGTGAGTTTGATCTGTGCGATCAGCTTGTGCAGTCAGCACTTCTGTTTGAATCAGTTTGGGAGGAAAAGGGTATTGAATTTGAAGCAGACATTGCCGACGAGCGCAGACTCATCACCGCTGATGCGGAATTGCTCCCGCTTGTGTGGAACAATCTGCTGTCCAATTCTTTCAAGTTTACAGAGAAGGGCGGCACAGTCACACTTCGGGAATACTCCGGAAACGGCAAGGTAATTGTCGAGGTCCAGGACAGCGGATGCGGTATGGACGAGCAGACGAAAAAGCATATATTTGATAAATTCTATCAGGGAGACACCTCCCATTCCACCGAGGGAAACGGCTTGGGGCTTGCGCTTGCTTTGCGGGTGCTTCAGCTCACAGGCGGTGAGATAGATGTGCAAAGTGAACCGGGCAGGGGTACAAAGTTTATCGTGACAATGAATATTTAATATAAAGCTGTCGGCTAAGGTCGGCAGCTTTTTAATATAACTGAAACAAAACTGCATTGTTACTGCAACAAAAGAGATATAAAATTCAGACATACCAAACAAAACAGGAGGTTATCAGAATGAAAATGATTATTTCGCCGGAAAACATCTGTGTGACGGTTCGGAGGGATAAAAGATGAATGTGATAGAGGTAAACAAGCTGACAAAGGACTACGGTCACGGCAGAGGAATATTTGATGTGACCTTCGAGGTACATAAGGGTGAGACGCTCGGTTTCCTTGGTCCCAACGGCGCAGGAAAATCCACCACTATGCGCCACCTTATGGGATTTTCAAAACCACTCAGCGGTACAGCAAATATCGGCGGACTTGACTGCACAGCAAAGCACCACGAGATACTCAGAAATGTCGGTTATCTGCCCGGCGAGGTAGCTCTCCCGGATGGCCTGACCGGCAGAGAGTTCATTTCAATGATGAAGAATATGCGCAACACAAAAGGTGATGACAGGACCGATGAGCTGCTAAAGCTATTCGAGCTTGACCCGAACGGCGATGTAAAACGCATGAGCATCGGCGAAAAACGAAAACTGGCAGTTGTTACGGCTTTTATGTCAGATCCCGATATACTTCTTCTTGACGAGCCGACCAGCGGCCTTGATCCTGTGATGCAGGAGGTCTTTATCGACTTTATCCGCAACGAGAAGAAGCGTGGCAAAACGATACTGCTTTCAAGTCATATCTTCAGTGAGGTCGAAGCTCTCTGTGACCGCATTGCGATCATCAAGGAAGGCAGACTGATCTCTACCGTAGCTGCCGCCGATGTCAAGCATGGGCTAAAAAATGAGTTCACAATAGAGTTTGAGACTACTGATGATTATGATAGATTCATTCATTCGGGGCTAAGTCCCGAAAAGGGCAATAAATCAGCTAAAAAGTGCGTCATCTCTGTTCCCGATAAAGTGACAAATCACTTTTTGGCGGCTCTTTCAAAGTGCAGTATCAGAAGTATTGACGAGCATTCCGTCAGTCTTGAGGAATTCTTTATGCACTTTTATAAGAATAATAAAAAATTCGGTGTGGGAGGTATACAAAATGCCTGAGATCATCAAAATCGAACACATGACCAAGGACTACGGCAATGGACGTGGAATTTTTGACTTCAATATCTCGATCAACGAAGGCGAGGTATACGGGCTTGTGGGTACCAACGGCAGCGGCAAGACTACAACAATGCGCCACCTTATGGGCTTTCTTGCTCCCGACAGCGGAAGCTGTGAGATCGGTGGTATCAACTGCCGTAAGCATTCCGATCAGATAATGAAACGTGTAGGGTATGTACCCGGGCAGATAGACTTTCCCGATGTAGGAAGCGGAACGAATTTTCTTAATATTCAGGCTCAGTATCTTGGAATTGCCGATATGAGCTATACCGAAGAACTGATAGACCTGTTCAAGATAGATACTTCAGCACCGCTGAAAAGAATGAGCAAGGGCATGAAGCAGAAAATGGCACTTGTAGCTGCGTTCATGGCAAAGCCGGATATCCTCCTGCTTGACGAACCCTCTACAGGACTTGACCCTGTTATGCGTGATACCCTGATAGATCTTATCCTTGAGCAAAAAAAACGTGGAGCGACAGTTTTTATGTCCAGCCACATTTTCAAGGAGCTTGAGGATACCTGCGATAAGGTGACTTTTATTCATAATGGCAAGGTCATCAATACCGTAGGCCGTGATTTATATAATGAGGATATGCCCAGGCTCTACCGTGTGGGATTTGCAGACGAAGGCCAGTATCTTGAGTTCAAAGATCACACCGGATTTCAGATCCAAAGCAGCAATGACACGTACAAACATCTTATGGCAGCTGTACCGATGAACGAGATGAACAGCTTTGTAAGGGAGCTTTCAAATTACGATATGCGGTATATGCGATATGTACCTTATTCACTTGAAATGTATTATAAGAACAATATCGAGACGGGAGGAAATGTATAATGTTCAGCTTACCTTTATTCAAGCAGTCGGTAAAATCAAACTGGGTGATGTGGGCTTCCATCACCGGTGTTATGTCTGTTCTGTGTGCACAGTTTTCAGCTCTTAAAATGACACAGCCTTTACTTTTCGTAATTTTCTACGGCATGATGACGACTATCCTGCCTGCCATATATGTTCTTGTTACGGCAAACAAGCTCATTGCAGGTCAGATCGACCGTGGCTCTATGGCTTATATTTTGTCAACGCCTGTCAAACGATCCACGGTCGTATTTACTCAGGGTGTTTTTCTTGTAGGCTCTCTTGTGGCTATGTTCGGCATAGAAACACTTGTGCACCTTGCGGTCAATGCAGCAAAGCCTATAACGCTTGCAACAGCACTTGGAAACAGCGATCTTGGGATACAAGGTGATCTGACCGCTAGTATGATAGTTCAGGTGAACCTGTCTGCACTTGTGGTCTGCATTGCGATAGCTGCTGTATGCTTTATGTTCTCGGGTATTTTTAACTCAACAAAATACTCTATCGGTCTGAGCGGAATATTTGTAGGTGTGAATATCCTTGCCAATATGCTCGCCATGTTCGGAAGCCTCGGGGTAAGCGGTCTGGACAAGTTCAAGTATCTGACCATCTGCTCCTTCTACGATTATAAGTCGGTGCTGTTTTCACACAATGACTGGATCACAAAAATGATTTTCCCTGCAGCGATCGCTGTTGCAGCTTTAACGATAGGCTCGGCGGTGTTCAAGAAAAAGGACTTGCCGCTGTGATGATATAAAAGATATGATAAAAGGTCTATACCTTCCATTCGGAGGACATAGACCTTTTTTAGTTTTGATATGGTGATCATTGAGTAAATCGTATTTCTTGTATTTCCTGCATCAGTGCCGACTCAGACTGAAAATGCACTTGTGGGCAACGTAGCGTTTGAGCAGAGCGTGACAAAGTATAATGACGAACAGGTATAAAAAGTAAGGCTGGTGCAGATAAAACTGCATCAGCCTATGTTATCTGCTATTAAGTTTTGCCGGGTTATTTTTCTGCTTTGAGTGTACTATCGTTGTACGAAACGAATATGTGGTGCTATCTGTCCAAGCACGCCGAAGAAATAATCCAGATCCTTTCTATGAACATTATATCTATACTCTTTTCCGGAGGAATCTGTAAAGATGACCATGTCAAACCTTGTTTGTTCATTGACTTTAGACGCTACATATTTGTCAGCAGCATAATTGGCCGCCAGAGAGCCTGCTGTCAAAATAGGATTTCCGACAACGATGGTATGTGGTGTGTTAAAAGCACCAACATGGACAGTGCACAGGTCTTTAAGCTCCATATAGTTTACAAGCTCGACACCGGATACGATGAAAGTATCAGTCATAAGCGTAGCAAATGGGGTATTTGGATTCATATCATCTGCCAGATAGCAGGGATTTTGCATTCCCTCATTTATTTTCATGGCAAGCAGTGCTGCATTTCCATAGCGTTTAAAAGCACGGTGATGTTTCACACGGATAGCTTTTACAACAAACCACAAAAGCAGCAGGACACACAATGCGAGGGCAACAAGGAACACTATAGTCAGGATATTCTTCCACCCAAGCTGAGTACCGCAGAATACTGCGCAAAATCCAAGAACGGCTCCGCCGACACCAGCTGCAACAATTGCGCCTGCCATACTTCCTGACAGCTGCTTATAAAATGTTTTTTCAGTTACTGTCTGCATTATGGACTCCCCCTTTTCACTCCCAAAAACTTTTTATATCGCACATTATACATCAAAAGCGGTCTGCTGTCAAGAACAATCGAGCAGTCGGCATCAATGAACTATGTCACCATAGAGCCACGATATAATTTAACGGTTGAGAAAATGCCTGAGCAGCAGCCCGGTCGTTTCAAACAACCGCCAATTTATATTTTTGTCAATGAACAAGGCTGGTGCAGAGCAAACTGCATCAGCCTCACTTTTTTGTGGGTGCAGCCGTTATGTGAACGCCCGTGACTTAGACCTGCAAGCCTCCTGGGAGCAGCAGCAAATGGCAGCATAACGGCATACTGCCATTGTGCCCGGCTTCAAGGACGGTGCGGCTATGATGCAGCAGATTCAGGATCAGTAATATAATAAAAGGGCAATGTCCTCCATGCGTGGAAGAGATCGCCCTTTATCATATCCAATTACTTCAAATATCAACACTCTCCAAATAGAACCTGCTGATCTCCTCGGGGGGATATTCACAGTATTCTTCTTGATCTGACGCATTAACTTTGAACCCACTGGATTCAAAGTCAATAAAGCCCTACAAATTGACACACCCCATAGTACTGTGGTATAATGCTATGGGGTGATCCTATGAATAAAAACCTTGATCTGTTCCTGACCTTCATGAAGATCGGAGCGTTTACCTTTGGAGGCGGTTATGCGATGATACCGCTGATACAGCGTGAGATCTGCGAAAACAAAAAATGGCTGAATGAGGACGATATACTGGAAGTCGTTGCGATCGCAGAGTCTACACCGGGACCGGTGGCGATCAATGCGGCTACGTTTGTTGGCAGCCGTAGAGCAGGAACGCTCGGCGCTGTCTGTGCAACTCTGGGTGTGGTTTTGCCGTCATTCCTTATTATCTCGCTTGTTTCTTTTGTCCTGAAAGCCTTTCAGGAGTCGAGAGCCGTGCAGTATGCTTTTATGGGGATCCGTGCGAGCGTTCTCGCATTGATACTCAAAGCTGTATATACCATGTTCAAGGCAACGAAAAAGCACGCTGTCTCCTATGTTATTATGGCAGTGGCATTGGTGCTGACTGCTTTTCTGAAAATAGATGCGGTCTTTGTCATCATCGGCTGTGCGGTGTTCGGGCTTGTATGGTCGCTGCTGTTCAGAAAGGGGCAGAGCGATGATATGGATTGAACTATTTCTGACCTTTCTGAAAATCGGTGCGTTCACGTTCGGCGGCGGTTATGCGATGCTTCCTCTGATCCAAAGCGAAGTCGAGCGTCATGACTGGCTCATGCAGTCTGAGGTGGTGGACTTCATTGCTGTCAGCGAAAGTACACCGGGGCCGCTTGCGATCAATATGGCGACCTTCGTCGGCATTCGCACCGGCGGCGTGTTCGGGGCTGTCTGTGCTACACTCGGAGTTGTCCTGCCGTCCTTTGTGATAATTCTGATCGTAGCAAAGTTCTACGAAAAGTTTCGCAAGAGCCGTGCTGTTGACGGTGTGATGTACGGTCTGCGTCCTGCTGTGATCGGTCTGATCGGGGCGGCGTTTCTGTCTGTGGGAATGACGGTTTTCTTTCCGAACGGCATAAAGAACTCTGTATTTTCAGGTGCAGGCTTCTGGCTCTCTCTTGGCATATTCGCCCTCGGTGCTGTGCTTGCTTTCAAAAAGCTGCACCCAATAGCGATCATAGGTATTTCTGCTGTTATCGGCATTATCGCAGGATATGCACTTGGTTTATAGTGATAAAAAATTCCGTGAGTTTTTCGGTCGGTGCCAATATAAAAGCTTTGCCCCTAAGTGTCAGCTCAGGGGCATTACGTTTATTCGGTTGCTAAGTTTGATCATATTTTAGTTGTTCTTGACAATGTATCTGTTGATCTGTACTGTTTTTTCCATTAACGGTAAATGCTCCTCGCCGACTTCAAGAAAAATTCCTCCACATTTTTGAATGACCCTGATAGAAGCAGTATTTTCGGGCATAGCATCTATCCTTATTTCTGAATAACCTTTGGAGAATAAATGATCTATCACACAGCGGCAGGCTTCTGTCATGTAGCCATTACCCCAATATTTCTGCGCCAAATTATACCCTATTACAGGAGTACCCTTGACACCCCCTAAATAGCCGACCACATCGATCCCGCCGATCAGCTTATCTTCCTTCTTCAGCTCTATTGCAAAATTCAGGCGTTCGGGCTTTTCGTACTGATCGACCCATAAGCTCAGTATCCCCTTTGTTTCCTCAATATTTTTATGAGTATTCCATGTGAGATACTTTGTGACCTCGGGATCGCTTGCCCAGCCAAAGAACATTTCCTGTGCGTCCTCTATTGTGAAAGGTCTTAAGATCAGTCGTTTTGTTTCCAAAGTCAATTTCATACGATCCACTCCCCCCATTTTTGATAATAAGAATTATACCACAGTATATTAGCACTGTAAATAGAAACGCCGCACCTTCGCTCACGGAATTTATGTTATA
>OCTX012223857.1_pt1 | contig 13993 bp, 12 predicted proteins | sample 1539691 | NCBI WGS metagenome assembly OCTX01 (sample SAMN02144231, study PRJEB22623) | gut metagenome | biome: sheep rumen | host: Ovis aries | place: New Zealand | reverse complement strand
CAGTAAGAACAAGCTTTTACAGCGAACACTATGAGGAGTCCGCTGAGGTGGACGTTGAAATGGCTCTGGGCTGCGAATACGACGAGCTGCTCTACCGCCATATTAACGACTATAAAGACCTTTTTGACCGTGTTGAGCTTTCCCTTGAAGACAATAGCGATGCTGATATCGCTTCGATGACCACCGATGAACGTATCGACCGCCTTAAAGGTGACGAGCTCGATAACAGAGAGTGTATACGTCTTATCCACGATAACAAGCTCATCGAGCTGTATTTTAACTATGGACGCTATCTTATGATCTCTGCGAGCCGTGCAGGTACTCAGCCAATGAACCTTCAGGGCATCTGGAACGAGGAAATGTGGCCTGCATGGGGAAGCAAGTACACTGTGAATATAAATACGGAAATGAACTACTGGCCGGCAGAGAGCTGTAATCTCTCCGAGTGCCACCTGCCGCTTTTTGACCTGCTGGAGAGAGTCTGCGAAAACGGACGTATCACAGCTAAAGAGATGTACGGCATAGACAAGGGGTTCGTATGTCACCATAATACCGATATATGGGGAGATACAGCTCCTCAGGACGAGTGGAAGCCTGCAACTTTATGGCCTATGGGCGGAGCATGGCTCGCTCTTCATGTTTTTGAACACTACGAGTACACTCTCGATGAGGAATTCCTTGCAGAGAAGTACCACCTTATGAAAGAGGCTGCCGAATTCTTTGTGCAGTTCCTCATAGACGACGGTAAGGGACATCTGGTGACCTGTCCTTCTGTGTCTCCGGAGAATACCTACATCACCGCCAACGGAGTTAAGGGCTGTATCTGTGCCGGACCTTCTATGGACTCACAGATAATCACAGTACTTTTCAATGACGTTATCAAAGCAGCTGCGATACTCGGCAAGGACGAAAAATTCGCAAATAAGCTCAAAAAAATGCTAAAGAAGATACCTCAGCCGGAAGTAGGAAAGTACGGACAGATAATGGAGTGGTCAGAGGACTATGACGAAACAGAAGCCGGTCACAGACACGTTTCTCAGCTTTTCGGACTTCATCCTGCTGACATTATCTCACCTTATAAGACTCCTAAGCTTGCTGATGCGGCAAGAGCTACTCTTGTACGCCGACTCATCCACGAGGATACTCACACAGGCTGGAGCTGTGCGTGGATAACTAATATGTGGGCAAGACTTTTCGACAGCCGCATGGTATACGAAAATCTCAAAAAGCTCCTTGCGTACTCAACTAATCCGAATATGCTCGATTCTCATCCACCATTCCAGATAGACGGAAATTTCGGCGGTATATCCGCAATAGCTGAGGCACTTCTGCAATGCAGCTGCGGAGAGATAAATCTTCTGCCGGCTCTTCCTCACGAATGGGAGAACGGTCATATCACCGGACTTCGTGCAAAAGGCGGTTTTGGTGTTGACATAGAATGGGCAGAGGGCAAGTTGAAAACAGCAGTTATAACTTCTGATATGGGCGGAGAATGCCGCCTCAGAGCTAACTGCGTAGTAAGTATAATCTGCGACGGTGAGAGCGTTGGCTCACGCATCGAGGACGGCGTTGTGATATTCAATACAAATGCCGGAAGCAGATATACAGTCAAAGCGTAAGCTATAAGGAGCATAAATGGACATTAAAAGAATATTATCCCTTGCTGCCGCAGCTGCTCTGGGCACTTCATCGGCCGCAGCTTGCAGCAAGTCGAAAAAATCAGATGACAATGCACCTGTGCCGATAGTCGAGGAGACTGAGACTGTCCCCACAACTACACAGCCGGTCGTGCCGGATAAAGAGTATCCGGATTATCCGGTAACTATACCTGAGATACAGAAACAGGCTACCGGAGATTTCTATGAGGCTGAGGACTGCGAGCTGAAAGAGGGTCTGAAAGTTGCTGCGGAAAAGGAGAATTTCAGCGGTAAGGGCTATGTTACAGGCTTTGTACCAAATGGCAAACAGTCGCTGACATTCAAGATAAATGTGCCGAGCAATCAGCATTACGACCTTTCTTTCAATATCGAATCAGACAAAGTTACACAGTGTCAGCTGCTTCTTAACGGAGCTCAGCTCACCGACTTTTCAACAGCATCAGAACGAAAATTTACTCAGATAACCATTCACGGAGTATTCCTCACAAAGGGAGGTTCTGAGATAACTGTTTGCCCTAAGGACGGCGATATTTGCCTTGATTACCTCAAACTGACCGATAACAAGACTCTCAGTGAGATAAAATACGAGGCTGACGGTAAGCCTGTAAATAAAAAAGCAGGCGAATCTGCAAAGGAGCTTATGAGCTTCCTTACGGAAAATTACGGAAAATTTATGATAACCGGACAGTATGCCGCTGACGATGATAATTCCGAACTTGACCTGATATATAAGACTACCGGTAAATACCCTGTTATCCGATTCTGCAACCTGACAGTGCCCGGAGGTTCTTACGATGAGAGCTTCAAGGACGTTGATGCGTGTGCAGACTGGTACAGAAACGGCGGTATAGTGTGTGCAAGCTGGTATTGGAACTCACCTTCTGATAAACGCTCCGTAAGGACTGAGGAGACTGACTTCAGTCTTGCAAAGGCAGTTACCAAAAAGGATATAGCAAAGCTCACTCAGGAGGAGATAAGAGGTCTTTACGGCGAGGGAGATATTTCCGAGGAGTGCTATGACCTCATACTCGATATTGATAATATGGCTGGACAGCTGACTTCACTGAAAAATAAAGGTGTTCCTGTGCTCTGGAGACCGCTTCCGGAAGGCTACGGAAACTGGTATTGGTGGGGAGCTTCCGGAGCTGATGCCTACAAATGGCTCTGGGACCTTATTTACGTCCGCCTGACCGAGTATTTCGAGCTTGATAATCTCATATGGATATGGAATGGTCAGAGCGAAAGTACTCTTGTGGATAAGAGCAGATACGATATTGCAGCTGTTGACATATATATGTCAGATTCCCGTGACTACGGCGACAAGTTCTACGAGAGCTTTGCTGCTGTACAGAAATTTGCCGGAAAGGGCAAGCTTGTTGCTATAAGCGAGTGCGGAAGTGTACCGGATGTTGACAGCTCCTTCCGTGACAATGCTATATGGTCGTTCTTCGGACTCTGGTTTGGTGAGTATATCGAGGACGAAAAGGGTTCTTATTCCGAAAAATATACGAGCAAAGAAACTCTCGTCCGCACATATAACTCAGACGGTGCTTTAACTCTTGATGAGTACAAGAAGCTTTGCAGCGGCGGAAAACTGTCTGTGAATACTGAAACTGTAACCGAAGCAGCAACTTCTGAGAGCACTCAGGCTGCTTCCGCTACAGAAGCTGTTACAACAAAAGCAGGATGATATCGGGAAAGGAGGACGATTATGTTCGGTGAAAAAAAGCTCAGCCGCAAGCCTTCTGAAACTCAGGAGCAGCTTATGTCAAAGCTTATCGGAAGCGTTTCCGACAGCAATTTCAAGGCTGTGAGCTTCAGGTTGGAGGACGTTCTTATAATGACTCCGTTTCTTCAGAAAAACTGTCTTTTCATGTTTATGGAGGAAGATTACTCCATGTTCGATGTGAGCGGAAAGAAGTCGTTTACCGAGCTTCGTACTGCTGCCGAAGAAGCTGCTGAGAAGAAATACGGAGTCCGCACAAAGGTAACTCTTGAAAAGGTATATGATATTTTCGCAAAGCTCAGCAAGATAAGTCCGGAGGGCAAAAAACGTCTCATGGAGCGTGAATGTGAGCTTATAGAGCATTTTTCTTTCCCGAGAGAATGCGGAAAAACTCTTTTCCGTGAGGCTAAGAGAAATAAAAAGCGAGTTATAATATACTCCGAGAGTGTTTATCCCCGTGAAACCATACAGGCGATACTTGAAAACTGCGGTTACAGCACCTATGACGGTCTTGTAATACTGTCTGAGCTGAAAGATGCAGATGCACGAAGCTGGTATGCACCGGTGCTGGAAAAGTCCGGAGCTTCGGCAAATAAGCTCATAAACTGCGGAAGCGATGTTGCATTTGATGTAGAGCTTTCAATAATGAAAGGCTCAAAGGCACTTCTTATAGCTCCTGCGATCCAGCTGATGGAGCGTTCAGGACGTATAGCCGGATTCATAAAGGAAAAGATACTCTATAATTCTGATTCGTCCGAGTACCTTGCTATACAGTGCATACTCGGTCTTTACTCCGCATACTGCTTCGATATTCCTCAGAATAAAACTCCGCTTAGCGATATATGCGGCGACGGAAAAGCTTTGGGATTCCTCGTCCTCGGAGCTTACAGGCTTTGCAGCGATAAGCCTGAGCTTTCACCAAGAGCCAGACTCATTATAGAAGCCTTGAATTCCGATAAAAAGGCTCTTGAAGGTGCTGATGACCTCGATATGCTCCTTGATGAGCATTTCGGAGAAACACTTAAAAAATTCGGAACTAAAGGCTGTGAGCTGCCGCTGAAATTCCTTGAGGGATATTGCAGTGCCTCAGACCGTGAGCTGTTCCGTCCATATATGTCGGCTGATGCGTTGAAAAAGTGGGGAGCTTCCGTAAAAGAACCGGAGCTTGTTCCGTATTCCTCCGGAGCTGATGAGAGAAACTCACTGTATAAGCTCGCCGACAAAATGTTCCCGCCGGGAACAAAAGTCCGCAATATTACCGAAGGCATACTTGCAAAAGGACGAAAAAAGAAAAGATAACGTTTTTTCCGACATTTATAATATCTCCTGCATTGCCTCGCCATTTTACAGCTGATATTTACATAATTCATTGAAATAAATCGTTGCCCCTTATTGTCATATGTGGTATCATATTGATTGTAGCCGCAGAATATACATTATTCTGGCGGATGCCGCAAGAATAAAGGGAGGTATAAAACAATGAACGACAAGGTAAAAGTACTTATCGGTGATGATTCTGCCGAAACAGGTGTAAGTATCGCAAACAAACTCAGGGAGAGAGGAATGTATGCTTATACACGCAGAAAGGACTGTAGTGTAATATACGAATCCATAAAGAACGATTCGCCCGATGTCGCTGTACTTGATATAACCGCTCGTAACGGTGACGTGGTCATGATAATGAAAAGAGTAAAAGAGCTTGGAGGCAAGCATCCGATATTTATAGTAACATCAGACCACGATAACGAGTTCATAGAACGTCAGGTAATGGAAAACGGAGCTGCAAAGTTCCTTCTAAGACCTTACAGTGCTGATGATCTCTGCGAGGCTATAAGCTCTGCACTCGGAGACAGGGCAAACAGTCTCAGCAGTGATATGGAGATCGTCGTTACCGATATGATACACCAGCTTGGAGTTCCGGCACATATAAAGGGTTATCATTATTTAAGAACTGCGATACTCTATTCAGTAAAGGATTCAACGCTGCTCGACAGCGTTACGAAACTGCTCTATCCTACTGTTGCCGGAGTTCATTCCACAACGTCATCAAGAGTCGAAAGAGCTATCCGTCACGCTATAGAAATAGCTTGGGACAGAGGTGATGTTGACACTCTTAATTCCTTTTTCGGATATACTGTAGATACCGGAAAGGGCAAACCAACTAATTCAGAATTTATAGCTCTTATCACAGACAAACTCCGCCTGCGTTACAAGGCGGCACTCAACAAAGTGTGAACAAAAGCTGTGATAAAGAGCAGCATATAATATTTAATTACTCTGGCAATTAAATATTTATAAAACGACGTAAATCTTATAAATATATTATTGCCGTATTAATAAGGAGGTCTTTATCATGGCATTTGTAAAAACAGACATCAGTAAACTGAGCTTCAATCCTTTCGACAAGATAGGTAAGGAGTGGATGCTCATAACAGGCGGAAATAAGGATAATTTCAATACTATGACCGCTTCATGGGGGCAGCTTGGTGTGCTCTGGAACAAGAACGTGCTCACCTGCTATATCCGCACAAACAGATATACCATAGGTTATGTTGAAGAGGGAGAGTTCTTCACAGCTTCTTTCTTTGATGAGAAGTATCGCAGTGCCCTCAGCTACTGCGGAACACATTCCGGAAAAGACTGTGATAAGGTAAAAGAAGCAGGACTTACTCCGGCAGAATTTGAGGGAGCAATGGGCTTTGAAGAAGCAAATATGGTTCTGGTGTGCCGTAAACTCTATACATACGATATGCAGGAGAGCGGATTTGTAACAGATGAAGGTCTTGTTCAGCAGTACTACAGCAAGGACCCTTATCACAAGGCATTTATTGCAGAGATAATCGGAGTTTATGTAAAAGAGTGAGTAAAAAAGGCGGATGAATTTTTTTCATCCGCCTTTGATTTATCTGCGTTGGTTGTAGTTGTTATTATAATTGTAGTTAGCGTTTCCATTGATATATGGCGGGTTTTTGTAACTGAAGCCATATCCCTGATTTCTATAAAGGTGCTGAGCAGAAGGTCCCCATTTATTGGTAAATGGCTGACTTGGTCTTATAAACCATATAATAAGTATTATTGCCAATATTACAATTATTAATCCGAACAGTCCAAATAAAGGATTTTCTATTAATTCTTCGGTGTCTGATGCAGTAAAAATAGTTATATCGGAATAAATACTGTAAAGGACAAATGGGAAGTACCACCAGCCGCTTTTGCCTACATCGTGAAGTCTTCTTACTGTAAGGGACGTATTTGGAATTATGACGATTAATCCCCAAATACCTGAAATAAAATTTTCTAATGACAAAGCCGTTTGTGTTAATGCTATTATAAAAGATATTGTTATCGTAAATAAAACAGTATACCAATATTCACTGGCAGTAGAGCGTCCCTTGAAGTTCAAAAAATTCTTAAAGAACAGCTTTACAGCACCGGAGAAGTCTACGTGAGCCGGACTTACGACCTCACCTCTGTTTACCCTTTCTTGTAATTCAGGCGATATCGGTTCATTGTTATACTGCGGATAGCCGTACTGCTGACCGTTATACTGAGCATTTCCGTACTGCTGTCCCTGCGGATAGCCGTACTGCTGACCATTATACTGAGCATTTCTGTACTGCTGTCCCTGAGGGTAGCCATATTGCTGACCGTTATACTGAGCATTTCCGTACTGCTGTCCCTGAGGGTAGCCATACTGCTGACCATTATACTGAGCGTTTCCGTACTGCTGTCCCTGAGGATTACTATATGGCTGATTATTATATGGATTTCCGCTGGGCTGCAGACTGGGACTTGCCGAAGAATCAGCAGTATTCGCCGCTGGTGTCAGTTTAGCACCGCAATTATTACAAAATTTATCTGTAGGTGATATCTCATTACCGCAAATAGAACATTTCATGTTATCAACTCCTTATTTTTATAAATTTATTTTATCAGATTAAAGAAATAATGTCAATATGAATACAAAACAAAGACAAATATTGAAATCAAAAAATTTATATGCTATAATGAGTACAAAGAATTCGTTGTAAATAATTTAAGGCAATTATTGATGAGGTGACAATATGAAAAAGACAACTATCATAGCATTATTGCTTTCTGTAACTGCACTTTTATCCGGATGCGGACATGATGAAGCTGACTCGTCGAGCAGTTCGGCTATCTCAAAAAAAGATACTGCTGTAGAGGTCACTGAAACAGAGACAGAAGCCATAACAGAAACAGAAGCTTCAACAGTTCCTGCAACTACTGAAAAGCCTACAGAAGCAGTAAGCACAACTGCTGATCCGACTCCTGCTGATGAGGATTACACCGAATTTGCAGGTTATTGGTACATAAACGGCGATCCCGATACAGCGTCATTCCATATCACAAGTGACGGAAAGTTCACAGCTTATTATGCTTCCGGCTATGAGGAGGCAAAGGGATATATAAAACGTGAACTCGATACTGCGATAAATAATTACGTTTACTATATGTACCTTGATTCCGGCGAGGTGTACAGTAAGTTTGCGGACGACGGTGAAAAGGAGAAAACTGACATATATATCGGCGGTGCGACCGGAGATACCGACCTTGTTCACTTTGTAAAACTGTTCGGTGAGGGCGGTCTTGGCGACGACGGACGTGCTCCCGATGAAGTCTTTGAAGGAAAATGGAGCTGCGAAAGAGCTAATCTTACCATAGAGAATAACGGCGAGGGAATTTTCCACGCTACAATAAAGTGGGGCAGCAGTGCTTCTTCTCATGTTGAGTGGGACTATCCGCTTATCTTCGACGGTGAGAAGCTTGTCTGCGAAGGCACCGGTACTAAGACGTATGTGGAATATGCTGATGCTGAGTCTGAACCGTCAAAAACTGTTGAATATACAAATGGTAGTGCGGAATTCAGAATTGAAGGTGCTGGCATCGTATGGGACGACCTCAGCGAAAACAGCGGAGCAGGTATGGTCTTCAAACAGACTACCGATTTTTAAGCATAATATTTAGCAAATACAAAAATACATAATGTTAAAGTCCTTGGTGCAAATGTTAATATTTACCTTTTTATTCTTAGAATTTTATCATTGTGTACAATGTTTGTTTACAATTTGTAATATGCCACAAATTACATTATTGTGTTTTGGAGATAATGCGTATTGAATTATTTCTGCGTTAATGGTATAATAATTACATGAGAGGACGTAGTAAATAAAGGATGGACTTTATTTACAAAAAGTATTTTTCAGCCGGTAATTTTATCGGCTGATTTTTTTATAGTCGTGAAATGTTTGCTTATGAAATCATAATAATGGGATTCCAAAGAGTGACTCCCCACTGTGTGGGGAGATGTCACGAAGTGACAAAGGGGACGTGGCGGTTAGCCTATCAACCCTTTGGTCAGGTCAAGGGCTGAAAGCCATTGTGGGGTGTGGGGCAAAGCCCCACATATAGCCACAAAACGCTCTGCAAGGGGTGAATTCAAAAACAGTCCGGTGGACTGTTTTTGAAAAGGGGACGCTCTGCACGAGAGAGCGTCCCCTAAAGAATCGATACACTTATGAAATTCCGAACCGCAAGAGACAAAAAGTCCCTTGCGGTTTTGTTAATTATCAAAGCGGTAATATTTGAATATATCAGACAGCTTCATAGAAGAAAAGACCTTCGGCAGCGGAAAGTTTTGATATTAGTTTCTCAACCTTTCCACAAGCATTGTATACAGTTATATAAAGGTCGTCACGGCTGAGAGTAAGCAGGGTGTCGTACTCAGGGAGTATGATATTGATATACGCAGTATCGTTATTGAAAAAGCTATCCAGTAATTTTATCAGTTCTTTGGCTGTTGGGGAGTCGTTCACAATTTCCTGACCGACCAATATCATATCATAATAGCAGAATATTTTCAGTATAATATCCGTGAATTTACGGTCGACATCTGAGCGATTCTGCTGAAAGAATTTTTCAACGTCAAAATACCTGTTATCGGCTTTTTGTGGGACTTTTTCCGGAAAAATGTCTATGAGCTGAGTTTTTTTCTGCATCATCTCATTTGTAAAGGATTCTATTATTTCTGATTTTTCTTCAGACGTACAGAGTTTGAATTTTTCATTTTCTATTATCATAGCATCATCTCACGTCGTAATAAAATTTATCAGCGGCATCTCTGTTCTTGCCGGTGAAAATAGCTTTTGTGAGCTTGCGGTTCTTAATAAGGTACCAGTCGCCGAATTCGTCGAATTTTCGGCTTGAAGTGACTATGTGAGCTTTTTTCAGAGTGCCGTACTTCTTGCCGCAGGTCTTGCCGAGAGCTTTAAGTTTTTTTGCGAAATCCATATCTTCGAGACTAATGAGGTCCTCATCAAAACCTCCTATTTTATCGAAATCGCTTCTCATGAACCAGAACATAGCTCCGGAGAGCATACCGCCGCTTTTTATCATAACTGGTATGAGGTTGATAGCGATATAAATGGAAGATACTGCGATACCAAGCGATGCACGGTCGAATTTTGGCATAGTACCGCCGCCTATGTATTTTCCTGAGAGCAGGAGCTCTTTTATCTCTGAAAGTGAGCTTTTAGTCATAGTGCTGTCGGCATCTATTGTGACTATTATTTTTCCGCTTGAAGCTCTTATTGCAGCGTTTCGGATGCTGCTTATGCACTTATCGTCATTATATACTACCTTTGCACCGTATCGTTTTGCAATATCGGCAGTACTGTCAGTACACCTGTTGGCAGCAACGACTATTTCGACTTTGTCCGGTACTTGCTTTGCTGCATATCTGATAGAACGCAGGCATTTGCCGATGTATTTTTCTTCATTATGTGCCGGGATCACAACTGAAAAGAGAGTTTCCATTATTGACCTCCTGAAACGCAGATTTTATGTTATTACATTATAATCAGGACTATTTTGCTACAGTTACATTATACATTAATGCCGCAGGTCTGTCAATAATAATGTGTAAAATAAATATTTTGTAAGAACCTCTGAACAATGCTTTGCTGACATGATGCAGGAAATCATAAATTTTTGTTTAAGCTTTTGGTTTAAAAAATAAATGCGGCAGAAATTTCTGCCGCATAGTTTTTATTATTCGTTGATCTCAAAATCAGCAGATGCATTACCTGAATATTCAAAGGACATTGCATCATCTTCAGTTACAGCCTTGAATTCATCAACTTTTACAAGATAAGCTAGCGACTGCTGTTTATCATCTTCATCGCTCATATTAAGGACCATTTTATCGTCCTTATATTCAAGTTCGACAGGTTCGTCCATTTCTTCTCCGGTCAGCTCGATTTTATTATCTTCTGTTTCTTTCCACTCTATATCCAAAGTTTTATCTGAGTCAAGAGACAAGAAAGTTTTATAAGTACCTTTATTATCTGCGGATAACTCTATCTGATATATTATTGCTGCATCAGCACCTAATAAATTATCGTAGGATTCGTCCCCGATAACTATTTCGGAGCACTGCCATTTGCCCTCATATTTATTTTTTGCTTTTTCTGCTTCTGACGAACTGCTTTTGTCCTTTCCGCATCCAACAGCAAAAGAAGTGCAAAGTAAAAGAGCGGCTGATAAACTAATAATTTTTTTCATGGAATATTTCCTCACCAAATGTGTTTTTTACTGAAAAACAGTAATATAATCCCTTAAATGTCCAGTTGCATCATGATTACTGAACAGCAATAATATATCATATTTTTACTATTAAGTCAACTACAATTTGATTACAAACAATTGATAAATTGTTAACGGCCACCTTAAAAAGCTATCGTTCACTCTATATGTGAGCATACTTTAACTGTCCACCACTGGCGTACAAGCGTATTCACCAAAAAAACAGTTGACTTTTTCTTTAATTTTGGCTTTCTGTCAATTGATTTTAATGCTGATTTGGAATATAATTTATATTGTGACTAATTTATCAATGTGATACTACTATAAAAATATTTCAGAAGGAATGATATAGAATGGCAGATAAAGTTGTAAAATTTGGCGGAAGCAGTCTCGCATCCGCAGAGCAGTTCAGAAAGGTAGCTGCTATAATCAAGGGCGACGCTAAGAGAAAGTACGTTGTACCGTCTGCTCCCGGAAAGAGATTCTCAGAGGATATTAAGGTAACTGATATGCTCTATAAGTGCTGCGAGCTTGCAGGCAGCGGCGTTGACTTCACAGACGATTTTCAGCTCATAAAAGACCGCTATAACGGTATAATCTCAGAGCTCGGCATAGATATGTCCCTTGACGAGGAGTTCGATACTATTATTAAAGAGCTCAAAGCACGTCCTTCAAGAGACTACGCTGCAAGCCGTGGAGAGTTCCTCAACGGTAAGGTGCTCGCAAAGTACCTCGGCTTCAACTTCGTTGACGCTGCTGACGTTATTGTTTTCGATACAAAGGGAGTTCTTCTTCTTGACGATACAGTCAAGGCTGTAAGAGCTAAGCTCGACGGTCTTGATAACGCAGTTATCCCGGGATTCTACGGAAAGACTACAGAAGGCTATATAAAGACATTCTCCAGAGGCGGTTCTGATGTTACAGGTTCTATAATAGCAAACGCTGTAAGAGCAGATATCTATGAGAACTGGACTGACGTTTCCGGTTTCCTCGTTGCTGACCCAAGAATAGTTGAGAATCCGGACGTTATCGAGGTAATTACTTACCGTGAGCTCCGTGAGCTTGCGTATATGGGAGCTTCTGTTCTTCACGAGGACGCTATCTTCCCTGTTCGCTCTGCTGGTATACCGATAAATATCAGAAATACAAACAGACCGGAAGATGCAGGTACTATGATCGTTTCTGATGATTTCAATTTCACTAAAGAAAGTCTCAACCATACAATTACCGGTATAGCCGGCAAAAAGGGATTCAGCACTATCAATATTGAAAAGGCTATGATGAATAACGAGACCGGTTTCGGTATGAAGGTACTTCAGGTGCTCTATGAGAACGGTCTTTCATTCGAGCATATGCCTTCCGGTATCGATACAATGAGCATCACCCTCAGCACAGAGAAACTTGCTCCGGTACGTGAAAAGGTACTTTCCGGACTCCGCAAGGCTGTTCAGCCGGATCACCTCGAAATTGAGGACGGAATTGCTATGCTTGCTGTAGTAGGAAGACGTATGAAAAATACCAGAGGTACTGTTGCTCGTATCTTTGCTTCTATGGCTCATGCACGTATAAATGTTAAGCTCATAGATCAGGGTTCAAGTGAGCTCAATGTTATCATCGGTGTAAGCGAAAATGACCTTCCTGAGGCAATCAGACGCATCTATGATATGTTTATAAATTCTGAGAAATAAGTATTTTTTCCTGTATAGCGTAATTACATTATGCTATACAGGATTTTATTTTCACAAAAGGATCAGCACAAAAGCACTTGACAAATATCAAAATATATAGTATAATATTGCACATAGGGTTTGGATCAAACCTTAAATATTTATGAAAAGGATTTGAGAAAAAATGAAGAACATCTTAAAAAAAGTTTCAGCAATCGCAATGGCATTTACTCTGCTTGGTACAGGTACAGCTATCACAAAGAATGTATCTCCTGAAACAACAACACCATCAATAACAGCTTCCGCAGCTTGTTCACACCACGGTTATCGTTATAGTACTAAAGGCAATTGGCAAACATACTATGCTTATAAAGCAAATAATGTCGTTTATTATGAGCAGAAACGCAAGGTATCAGTACACTGCGGATCTTGCAGCAAGGTAGTAAGCTCATATTACGAATATAGAACAATTCGTAAGTAATTATTATTGTTGAAAACAAAATTTCCTCCTATGGTGTAAAAGCCATAGGAGGTTTTTTATTGGAAAATTAATACTTCGTATTGACTATAAAATAATTTTGCAAATTGCCGGAAAATATGCTATAATTTATCAGAAAAAAATTTTTTTGAAAAAATTCAAAATTTCTTGTAACGTTTCTGTACTTTATACGTCTAACTGACAGAAAGCCAAAGAAGGAGGTGCGATGATTGGAAAAAAAGACTGCCGAAAAGCTATATGATGCCTGTTATATGCAGGTATATTCCTACGTGATGACTTTGGCCAAAGACCAGCATAAAGCTCAGGAGATAACTCAGGAAACATTCTTCAAGGCAATGACCACCAAGCAGACCTTCCGAGGCGAATCCGAATGTTACTCTTGGCTGTGTGCGATAGCTAAAAATTTATTCATTGACTCAACAAGAAAGTCGTCACGATATCAGGACGAGCCTGACGAAACTCTCGCAGACACCGACACCGATATCGAGCAGAGCATAACTGATTCCGAGACGTCATTCAGGATACATATGCTGCTGCACGAAATGGAAGAACCATATAAGGAAGTCTTCGAGCTCCGTGTTTTTGGTGAGCTCTCTTTCACACAGATAGGGTCAATATTCCAGAAAACCGAAACATGGGCAAGAGTAACCTATCACCGTGCCAGAATGAAACTTAAAGAAAGGATGAATAAAAATGAAATATAACTGTGATATGATAGCGGACCTGCTTCCACTTTATATCGACAAGGCTTGCAGTCCATCAAGTGCAGAAATTGTGGAGCAGCATCTCAGCGAATGTGAAGCTTGTACTAAGTTTTGCGAGGATATGAAAAAAAGCG
>OCTX012032838.1_pt1 | contig 13994 bp, 9 predicted proteins | sample 1539691 | NCBI WGS metagenome assembly OCTX01 (sample SAMN02144231, study PRJEB22623) | gut metagenome | biome: sheep rumen | host: Ovis aries | place: New Zealand | reverse complement strand
ATCTCTACAACTTCATCTACAAGGCCTGCGACTACTTGCGTGGACCAGTCGGGCACGAAAGCTTTAAGGATTATCTCACTCCGCTTCTCTACTACAAGCGCCTGAGCGATACTTGGGACGAGGAATTCGAGGCGGCGCTTGAGGAATCCGGCGGCGACATGGAGTATGCCCGACTCCCCGAACAGCACCTCTTCGTTATCCCGGAAGGGTGCCATTGGGAGGATGTCCGCGCGCGCGACGAGAACCTCGGCTCCGCCATCGTCGAGGCGCTGCGCCTCATCGAACAGGCGAACCCCGACACGCTCTACGGTGTCTTGAGCGCATTCTCCACGGCCAACTTCACGGACAAGGCCATCATCAGCGACGAGCGCTTCCGCAACCTCGTCGAACACCTCTCCAAGCGTCGTCTCGGCAACAAGGACTACTCCGCCGACTTGATGGGCGACGCGTATGAAATACTCCTCAAGAAGTTTGCTGACGAATCCAAGGCGAAAGCGGGCGAGTTCTACACCCCTCGCCCCGTAGTCAAGCTGCTTGTCCGCATCCTTGATCCAAAGCCGGGGGAGCGCGTCTACGATCCGGCATGCGGATCGGGCGGAATGCTCATAGAGGCCGTCCACCACACGAAGAATTCCAAGCTCAGCTATGGACTCATCTTTGGACAGGAGCAGAATCCTGTCAACGCGGCCATAGCCAAGATGAACCTCTTCCTGCATGGCGCGACGGATTTCCGCATCATGCAAGGCGACACGCTCGGCGACCCAAAGATTCTTCAGGGAGGCGGGCTTGCGACCTTTGACTGCGTCATAGCGAATCCGCCGTTCTCGCTCGACAACTGGGGCGCGGCGAAGTGGGCCAACGATCCGTATGGGCGCAACCTGTGGGGAACGCCACCGGCGACGAACGGCGACTACGCATGGATCCAGCACATGGTGAAGTCGATGCGCCCTGGGCGCGGTCGAATGGCCGTAGTCCTTCCGCAAGGCGTCCTCTTCCGCAGCGGCGCGGAAGGGCAGATTCGCCAGAAACTCGTGCAGACTGGATTTGTGGAAGCGGTAATCACTCTCGGTGACAAAATCTTCTACGGAACTGGCCTCTCGCCGTGTTTCCTTGTTCTTCGCTGGGTAAAGCCACACGGACGCGAGCGCAAGACCATCATGATCGACGGGTCGAAGATCCTCACCAAGCAGCGCGCGCAAAATATCCTTTCCGATGGTGATGTCGATCGTCTCTATAAACTCTACGCCGACTTCAAGGATGTAGAGGACTTTGCAAAGGTCGTGACGATCGACGATATCGCGGCAAAGGACTATGACCTTTCTGTAAACAAGTATGTGAAGTATCACGAAGAGGAAGTCCGCAGCTACGCGGAAGTCAAAGCCGACTTCGACGCGGCACTCGCAGAGGTGAAATCGGCTACTGCTAAATTCCGCACGCTCCTGAAGAAGGGAGGGTATCTTAAATGACTCTCGACGAATTGAAATCATCGCTTTGGGGCGCGGCGGTTTTGCTTCGCGGCAAGATCAACGCTACCGGCTACAAGGAATACATCTTCCCGCTCGTCTTCTTCAAGCGCATCAGCGATGTTCATGAAGAGGAATACAAGAAAGCGCTCGAGCTGGCTGACGGCGACGAGGATTTCGCAAGGCAGCCCGAAAACTATTCGTTTGCCATCCCCGATAAATGCCTTTGGCGCGACATCCGCGAAGTGACCGAGAACGTTGGTCAGGCGCTCGTCACTGCTTGGACTCGTATTGAACAGGCGAACCCCGACCGACAAGTCGGTAATCGCACTGTCGAGGGGCTTGGAGGAATCTTTGGTAAGCGCGACCACTGGACGAACAAGAACATCCTGAAAGACGAAACGATTTTAGAACTGATCGAGCATTTCTCAAAGATCGACCTCTCCCTCGCGAGTTGTCCCGCCGACGAAATGGGCAACGCCTACGAATATCTCGTCGGGCAGTTTGCGGACGACGCCGGCAACACAGCACAGGAGTTCTACACCAATCGCACCGTAGTCGAGCTTATGGCGGAGATCCTTGAGCCAAAGGCTGGCGAGTCGATCTATGACCCGACCTGCGGAACGGGCGGAATGCTTATTTCCTGCATCGCAAGGTGCAAGACGCGGGGCTCGACGGCCCCGCACCCCGAGAACTGGCGCGAGATCAAGGCATACGGTCAGGAGCAGAACGCGCTTACTTCCTCGGTTGCGCGAATGAATCTCTTCCTGCATGGCGTGGAGGAATTCAGGATCATCAACGATGATACGTTGCTTCGCCCGGGCTTCCTTGAAGCTGGCAAGCTCAAGACATTCGATGTAGTCCTCGCCAATCCGCCATACTCGATCAAGCAGTGGAACCGCGACCTCTTCGCGCACGATCCCTTCTCTCGAAACTTTCTCGGACTCCCGCCGCAAGGCCGCGCTGACTATGCTTTCATCCAGCATATCCTGAAGTCGATGAACCCGAAGACTGGCCGCTGTGCGATTCTTCTTCCGCATGGTGTCCTGTTCCGGGAAGAGGAAAAGCACATTCGCAAGGCGCTTATTGAAAGCGATCTCGTCGAGGCGGTGATTGGCCTCGCGCCGAACCTCTTCTACAATTCGCCAATGGAAGCATGCGTCATGGTCTGTCGCACGAAGAAGTCCAAGAAGGCGAAGGGGCGCATTCTCTTTATCAATGCCGTTGGCGAAATGACGCGCAAGAACGCCGAGTCGAAACTTGAGACCGTACACATAGAAAAGATTCTCAAGGCCTATCGCGAACGCAAGAGCGACGGAGTATTTGCCTACGATGCAACACTTGAAGAGATCGCCGCAAAGGACTGGTCGCTCGCAATCTCGCTTTACGCGCATGTGGGGGCAGGATCGTCCGGGAGCGCAGAGACGCGGAGCTTAGAGGATGCGTTGATACAACAGATGCTTTCATCCGACGATGCGAAAAAGCAGTTGGAAGAGTTGTGGGATGCGATAAACGACGGTGTGCTGGTTGAAGACCATGTCCGCCCGCAAATACCGAAAGTGAACATCCCGCACCAAAGTGAAGGTTCGAGAGTAAGATTGAGCGATGCCGCGGAAGAGGTGCGCGGTAATTGGGTGGGCGAGACCAAAGATGTGCCCGTAGTTGGGCTAGAACATCTCGACCCTGACGATATATGGCTTCGCAAGTGGGAGGTCAATCCGTCAGAGAACACTTTCACAAAGGCCTTTCGCAAAGGGCAAATCCTCTTTGGCCGCAGACGCGCCTACCAGAAAAAGTTGTCGTTGGCTCCACGCGACGGCATCTGCTCTGGTGACATAACTGTGATCGCCGCTAACGGCGACAAAGTAATTCCCGAATTGTTGCCATTCTTCCTTCGCACTGACAAGTTCTTCGACTATGCGATTCAAGGCTCGGCAGGTTCGCTTTCGCCGCGCGTCAAGTGGGCGCACCTCGCCAACTACGAATTCGACTTGCCACCCATCGCCCGGCAGCGTGAACTGGCTGATCTTCTGTGGGCGGCAAACGACCTCAAGGAGTCCTACAAAAAGGCCATCACCGCCACCGATGAAATGCTCAAGGCCAAGTTCCGGGAGATGTTCGGCGAGGCTGGTGATACTTCACGCGGAGTCGCGGAGGAGCGGAGAGATGGTTCACACGGAGGAACAGAGACACGGATTTCAAAGCATGCAAGGCTTGGCGAATTAACTTCAATAAAGACAGGAAAAAGGGATGTAAATTTTGGAAGCGAGAATGGTAGATATCCATTCTTCACATGCTCAAAAGATCTTGCAAAATGCGATTCATATTCATTCGATTGCGATGCAATACTTGTTGCAGGCAATGGTGACATAAATAATATTCATCGCTACACTGGAAAGTTCGAGGCTTATCAACGGACTTATGTTATCGAGGTTATAAAGGGAGATGTGATAAGCATTGATTTCCTTGAGTATTTGCTTCGCACATTTTGGGTAAGCGACACGAAGCGAAATATGATAGGCTCAACAATTCCATATATTAAGCTTGGCATGTTGTCAGATTATAAGCTCCCACTCCCGCCGCTTTCCCTCCAGCGCGAGTTTGTTGCGATTGCCGAGAGGGCAGACGCGGCAAAATCCGCCCTCAAGCAATCCATCGCCGATATCGAGCAGGTGATGAAAGGGCTGATAAATGGGTGAACAAGTAGATTTCTTCATGATTCAATGGGAGCATCGTTATGACTAATTCAAAAAATCTTTTGCAACAAATAGAAGAAGAGGCCGTCGATTCGAAATCCGATGTTGCCTCGTTACTGCGAAAATGCCAAGTATTGGCATTTCGGCTACACAACGATTCTCTAAAAGGATGGATTCACAATGAATTGAATGGATATTCCGATCGATTAGAGATTCCTGAATATCGCGTATTCCCTTGTCAAGCGGTAGGGACCTTTTATGGTATGGGAACTAAGATGAAGAATGCGCCAATTCCGCAAATGTGTGTGCCAGAAGATATTCGCGAGGATCTTTTTACTCTGCGTTTTTACCAAGGTGTCGGCTCACTTCAAGAATTACTCACGAAGGACAACGGTACACTGACTATACCATGGCCCGGCGACCTCGTTGCACTACTGTCGCAAAATGTGTATCAGGGGATGGGCATGTTGGATGCTCATATGGAATTCTCGCCCGATTCCATAGTAAAAATACTCGAAACTGTCCGCAACCGGATACTGGATTTCGTTTTGGCATTGGAAGAAGACTGCCCTAATGCCGGAGACGCGATTGGAGCTGCAAAAATGGATAAAAAGAGAATCGACCAGATGGTGACGAACAATATCTTCAAGGGTGTCGGTAATGTTGCACTCCACTGCGGAGCGGTGACACAAAATAATACGGTCAATGTCGAGAAGGGCAATTGGGCGTTACTTGAAGGATTGCTAAAGGGATTAAAGATAGCCAACGAAGAGATTGCAGAGCTGAAAGAAATATTGGAAAACGAGAAGCCTAAAAAGGAGGCGAGATTTGGTGATAGACTTTCGGCATGGCTTGGAAATCTGACGGCAAAGGCAGCCCAAGGGGTTTACGATATTTCAACAGGAACAGTGTCGGGTGTCATAGCCGCTGCAATCTGTAAGTATTATGGGTGGGTTTAATTAAGGAGGTTAGCCATGGAAATCAAAACACCTAAAGTTTTCGTTTCTTACAGTTGGACTTCGGTTGACTATAAGGATCGTATACGGCATTACGCTGAACGTTTGCGTGCGAACCATGTAGATGTCTTGCTGGACATTTGGGATTTAGCACCTGGCCAAGATAAGAATGCATACATGGAAAAGATGGTTGCAGACCCGTCGGTAACTCATGTATTGGCATTCATTGACAAACGATATACGGAAAAGGCTAACGCTCGCAAAGATGGTGTTGGAACCGAGTCACAAATTATCTCACAACGACTTTACTCGAGTGTTGATCAAAGCAAGTTCATTCCTATTTTCTGCGAGAAGGATGAATTGGGGAAACTGTCGGCGCCAGCATTCTTTGAATCGCGCATAGGCTACGACTTTAGCACTCCTGCGGCGGAGAATGACAACTGGGAACCTTTGCTTCGGTTTTTATTTGGCAAGCCAGAACATACCAAGCCTGCGTTGGGGCCGCTACCGGCATTCCTTGATGAGAAGTATGCGCCGGTCGCGTTGCCTACTAATGATAGTTTCAATAGATTTAAAGAGAACGCGCTCAAGCAGATGCAAGGGCCATTAGCCCTTGGGAATGCATATTTGGCTGAGGTATTTAGGGTGCTTGATTCATTGCGCGTTCGCGTGATGCCATCTGGAAAGGAAAGAGAAATATACTATGAGATAGTGTATGATAAGTTGCAGCAACTTATTCCTTTTAGAAATCAGTTCATTGAATGGGTTGAACTTCAGATACTATTGTTGGACGATGAGGCATTGGGAAATGTCTTAAAAGATCTAATACCTCATTTCTCCGAGTTGAAAAGCAGGTCAGAAGATTTAACTTCATGGACAGAAGGAATTGGCATATTTGATCTTCCTGGTGCTTGGATTCATGAGGTGCTGATTTACATTGTTGCATTATTGATCAAGGCCAAGCGCGATAAGGTTCTTCACGATTTATTATTTTCGCGTTACTACATGGTTAACGGCAAAGAATATTACAAAAAAGGTTTTTATGGTGTTGGAGCGCTATGGTGTCGCGCAGAGTCTTTTGGTCTGCGCAATCATTATCTGGAACTGAATCGCATGGATGCGTTTGCGGATTGGATCAAGGATCATGTAAATGCCCGATTTGCGACATTTGAGCAATTGATGGAAGCTGATGGTGTTTTGTGTCTCTCATCCCTTCTGAAAGAAAATTCGGCGATTTGGAGTCCTAGAACATATGTTTACGCTGAGTGGGGAAATAGTTCTCTTGAATTGTTTGACGCTGCTCGTGACTGTAATTATGCCCAAAGGCTGGTGATCATTTTTGGTGAGTCTGACATAGAAAGTTTAAAATCGAAGATAAGGGACGTGGCGAAAAATCGTCCAGCATATTACGGCGACACGATTCATTATCTTCTGAATACGCTCGAGTTTGAGAAGTGGGGCACGTTACAGTAGATATTGCAAAGTAGAAAATGAACTTGCCAATGAAAAGAGAGGTTCTATATGAGCGCATTTCAATTCAAACTAGAAGACCGTAGCACGACCTTTGATGAAAAGGACGTTTGGGCTGATGATTGTTTTAAAGATCGTGATGATGTGTCACGGCATCTGTATGGAATTGTGTCTGGGCAAGAGCGCCCATTGACCATCTGCCTGAATGGAGAATGGGGGTCTGGGAAAACATTCTTCCTCACTCGATTTGCAGAGAACTACAACAAGAGGAAGCCCGAAGGTCGTGCTATCTATTTTAATGCGTGGCAAGATGACTTCTTGGACGATCCGTTGCTGGCGATTATAAGCCAGTTGCGAAATGTCGTCAAGGATTCTGAGTCAACAATATATGATTCAATCAAAAATGCGGCTGCTCCATGTTTAGCCAAAATTGGACTGTCGATAGCAAGGCAAGTAACAAAAAAAGTCACTGGCGTGGATGTTGATGACATTGAACTAGATGATCTCAAAGCCAAGTCAGAGGCACTATTCGAACGATATAATGCGATGGACGCCTCGCGCAAACTCTTACGTGAGGCGATAGCCAAGCTTGCAGAAGCCACCTGGCAAGCTACGGAGAAACCATTGCTGTTTATCGTTGACGAGCTGGATCGCTGCCGTCCTACATTTGCAATTGAACTCCTGGAGCGCATCAAGCACTTATTTTGCGTGCCGCATCTTGTGTTCATAGTTGGCGTAGATTTGCGTCAGCTTGAGAAGTCTGTAAAAGCGGTTTACGGCGATATAGATGCCAATGATTATTTGCATAGATTTTTCGACATAGAACTTCGACTGCCTGTGCCTAACAAACTACTATATGTCTATAGGTTATGGCAAGAACATCAGCTTGAGGATGTGCTAAAGCGGCGCGGTGTTGACAGTGGTACTCAAAGCTCTATGGTTGATGAATTCGCGCGACTCATCAAGTTTCGGAACTTAACCCTTCGACAGATTGAAAAGTGTGTCCGGACATATGCTCTATTGGCAATGTCCCCGGCGCGGCCTTCATGCCAATGGGCATTATTGACTGCTATTGGCGTTGTTTTAAAAGTAACAGACGTTGACTCATACCAAAAGTTTATTGCAATGGGATATGGGTTGGGAGAATTGATTAACACGCTATACCCAGGCGCCACCTTTAATGACATTGATGATGAGCGTGGCATTTACAATATGGTCCAGCATCTTAGTAAGATAGCCTATTTTCGTTCTGAAAACTCTAGGGCCCATGAAAAGCTTGATGGGGTGAAGAGGGCTATATCAGAAAATAAGGGGATTATTTTTGATCCAGAAATAATGCCAAAGTGCTTTGTAGAATGCTCGCCAGGCCAAATCGCAACATTTTATCCATATGTGTTTAATGAGAATCCACGAATGACTTATGCCTATAAAGGCGTTCCTGCGGTTCTTCAACAAATGAACAATGGGCTTCAATTCATTAGTTGAAAAGTGGGGTTTAATTAATGAATGAGGTGTACATGAGGGAGATTGGGCGAGGGGCGACGCCCTCGCACCCAGAGATGAAGGAGATTTGCAATGCCGATGATTGATGGCAAATATCGTAGGCCACAGCTTAGAAACGGTAAGATCAACTACCGCTTCGGGTGGTTCTTCGTCACTTTCCAGGTTTTCGAAAACAAGAGCTTGCTTGGGGCCATCGTCGGCGAGAACTGCATTTTGAATGAGCTTGGGCTGGCGGTAAAGGATTTGATCGAGACTTTGTCGAAATACAATCCCGAAGTCTATGTTGATTGTTTTGTCGTCATGCCGAACCATGTGCATTTGGTCTTGAAAATCGACGACCGCCCGACAAATGAAGAGCACCATCTTGGCAAGATCATGCGCAAGCTCAAGAGCCTCGCCGCCCGTGAGTATCGCCTCTTGGGGAGCAGGGGCGTAGTCCCCTGCCAAGGTAGCAAGCTGTGGCAGGACAACTATTGGGAAAAGATTGTCACAACCCATGAGCAACTTGAGGCCATTAGACGCTATATCGAGAACAACCCCAAAAGTTGGTCAACAGATCGCTTTGGTCCAGTGACTACTTTCTCGTGTGGCAATTTGGCTCTCTTAGACGAGCCGTTTGTCGCTTTTGTGGCGAGCCAGGGGGCGAGGGGCGACGCCCTCGCGCCCCGAGAGTGGGCGAGGCACGACGGCCTCGCTCCCCAAGAGTGGAAGGCTCTTGGAGAGCGGGGGTGTGATCCCCCGCCGGTAATCTCGACCTTTACCAGCCCACAGGAGCGCGAAGCACTAAGACGGCTTTTGTCAAAGAAACGCCGCATCATTGCCGTATACCCCGGCGGCATACCGGCGGTTCTGCCACCTGCGATTGCCGAAAGCGTTGATGCCGGGCGAATGCTTTTGCTTTCGCCAGTTGAATCTGGAACCGGTGTCAACAAGCAGCGGGCAATATGGTGCAATGAATATGTAATCCGCCGGGCAAAGCAAGTCTGGTGCGGCACCATTACGCCAGGGGGAACACTTGAGTTAATCTTGAAAGGAACACAGCAATGAGCGAAACGCTACGACAATCAAATCCCTTCAACGAGTCAAACACGATACAGGCGATGCTTCTTGATGCATCCTGCCTCAATGGCTGGATGATGATGGACCCCGAGTTCATGCCCAAGAATGGCAATCTCGGGCTCCCACTGCAAGCCCAATGGCTCAAGAAGTCGCTCCTTTTGCTCAACAAGGACAAAGGGTTGACTTCAGATCAAGCCGATGAAATCGTGAGGCAGATACAAGGCGTCTTTATGGGGCTTGTGAACCCCAGTGACCTCGTTGAGACAAACAAGCGTCTCAGGGAACGAATCTTCACCTACAACTCCTTCCCATGCGGCCAAGACAACTTGCCTACGGCGATTGACTTCTTCGACATGGCGAACCCAAGGAATAACCATTGCGTCGTCGTGAGGGAATGGTCATATCAAGCAAGGGGGCAGACGAACGCTGGCGTGAAGCGGTTTGATCTTGCATTTTTCATCAACGGATTTCCGATGGTCTTATGCGAGACGAAGACTCCCGTAAGACCGGCAATCTGCTGGGCGGACGCGGCAAGCGACATCCTTGACTACGAGAAGAGCGTGCCCCATGCGTTTATCTCCAATGTGTTTAACATTGCGACCGAGGGAAAGAAGTTCCGTTATGGCGGACTTTCTGCACCGCTTGACAAGTGGGGGCCGTGGTTCGTCGACTGCATCCGTCGCGAGGGTACACTTGATGATGTGAAGCACAGCTTCATTTCGATGGTGACTCCAGAGGTGGTTCTCGACATCTACCGCAACTTTACTCTGTATCGTCCGAACAAGCGCAACACCGGCCTCATAAAGATCGTGTGCCGCTATCAACAGTACGAGGGCGCCAACGCCATTGTGAAGCGTTGCGTAGAAGGCAAGGTCAGGAAAGGGCTCATTTGGCATTTCCAGGGTTCTGGCAAGTCGTATCTCATGCTGTTTGCCGCGCAGAAGCTTCGGCACGAGGCCGCGCTCAAGGCGCCTACGATTGTAATCGTCGACGATCGCATCGATCTTGAAGAGCAGATAACGGCTGACTTCCTCGGCGCGGAAATCGAGAATGTAACAGGCGCGGCCAGCAAGAAGGAGCTTGAGGAGTTCTTCAAGGCCAAGCAGCGCAAGATACTCATAACGACGATCTTCAAGTTTGGCGAGGTCACAGGAAAGCTTGATGATCGTAACAACATTATAGTCCTTGTCGACGAGGCTCATCGCACTCAAGAGGGCGACCTTGGAGCGAAGATGAGAAGGGCACTTCCGAATGCGTTCTTCTTCGGTCTTACGGGCACTCCGATCAACAAATACGAACACAACACGTTCAACACTTTCGGCGCCTCGGAAGATTCGAACGGGTACATGAGCAAATACTCATTTCAGGACTCCATCGATGACGGCGCAACGCTGCCGCTCAAGTTCCAGACGACGCCAGTAGAACTGCACATCGACAAGGATGCGCTCAACCGCGAGTTCGAGCAGATGACGGATCAGATTACTGACGAAGAGCGGAACTATCTCGTCAACAAGACTTCTGCAGAGGCGCTATTTACGTCGCCAGAGCGTATCCGTAAGGTCTGCGAGCACATCGTCGAGCATTACCGCAAGCAGATCGAGCCGACACACATGAAGTGTCAGGTCGTCGTCTTCAATCGCGCGAATTGCGTTGCTTACAAGCGTGAGCTGGACACGCTTCTCGGGACGACGGACGCGACGGCGATCGTCATGGACTGCAACAACGACAAGAAGGGCGAGTATGCGGAGTACAAGCTGTCGCGCGACGAGCAGAACAAGCTTTTGGACAGATTCCGCGACAAGCTTGACCCGCTCAAGTTTGTCATCGTCACTTCGAAGCTCCTAACCGGTTTTGACGCTCCGATTTTGCAGTGCATGTATCTCGACAAGCCGATGAAGAACCACACGCTACTGCAGGCGATATGCAGGACGAATCGCGTGTTCTCTGACGACAAGACCAACGGATTGATCGTTGACTACGTAGGAGTGTTTGACGACGTTGCAAAGGCGCTTGAGTTCGATGACGAGCGTATGAAGAAGGTGATTGAGAACATTGCCGAAATAAAGTCTATGCTCCCTGCGCTCGTCAAGGACGCGTTGGCGTTTTTCCCTGGTGTCGACCGGTCGATTGGCGGATATGAAGGGCTACGGGATGCGCAATCAAGGCTTGATACGGATTCAAAGAAGGATTCCTTTGCCGAGGCGTTTGGCGTCCTTCACCGCGCATGGGAGATTCTTTCGCCCGATTCGGTGCTGGATGCCTATAAGGATGACTATACTTGGCTTTCGCAGGTTTACGAGAGCGTCCGAAAGATGGTTATTTCGGGAAGTCTTTTGTGGAAGATGCTAGGTGCAAAGACCATCGAGCTAATCCACAGGAATGTGACCAGCGTCGACATAGGTGAGTCGCTGGAAGAGCTTGTGCTCAACTCGGCCGTTATCGAGGCGGCGATCAACGAGGCGGACGCGAGCAAGAGGTCTAGTGAGGTTGTAAAGTTGCTCCATGCCAGGCTTGGCAAGCATGCGTCGAACCCCAAGTTCAAGCGCATTGCTGACAAGGTTGAGGAACTAAAGGAAAAGATGCGCCAGAACCTCATCACTTCCATTGAATTCCTCAAGCAGCTGCTCGTCGCCGCAAAGGAGCTGCTCGAAGCCGAGAAGGAGACGACGCCAGAGGACAACCGTGCAAGAGCCAAGGCCGCGCTCACTGCGCTTTTCGAGACTGTCAAGAAAGAGAGCGGCAAGAAGAACCTGATTGTTGAAAACATCGTGAATGACATCGACGATCAGGTTGTTCGTGTTGTTCGCACATTCACCGACGCATTCGCAACTGTAGCCGGTAAGCGCGAGGTTCGTCAGCTCCTGCGATCAATTCTCTGGGTTCGCTACCAGATCAAGGACCAGGAAGTCTTTGAGAAGGCGTACAACTACGTTGAGCAATATTATTGAGGCGGCGGCGGAGCGAAGGTTCGAGCGAGGGGATACGGCGTATTCGCCGAGGGTTCCCCGAGGAGAAGCCTTCGGCCGCCGCCGAACTCCGCTTTCGCCGGACTTGCCGCGTTTTTCGGATAGACGGCGGGCGAGCTTTTATGGTATTATACGCGTGCTCCCCGGAATTGAACTCCGTGGCGACGGAGGTACGAACGGGAGTCTTGAAGGTCGTTGGGTTGAAACTGATCGAGCCCTGCTGAGAACGGATCGAAGAGTGCGGCGAGGGACTGACCCCATTAGTGGAGTTCGAGTGGTGGAGTTAATAGATTCGGCGGTGAAGTGCGAGGAGTGATAAGGACTCGATGAAGCAGACTTCGCAGAGGTCATTGCTGTTTCGGCAGAACGTGAACCGGACGGAGGCGGAATGGGTTCATTTTCTTGATGGCTACAGGAAGGCGCTTATCGAGTTTGACATGAAGAAGTTCGGCGACGACTGGCACACCGCCGAAGCATTCTGAGAAATGAATACGACTTTATGCGCTAAGCCTATTTACGACCGGCGTTAGAAAGTCTGAAATCTCATGGACTATATCGCGCAGAGTTAGATTGCCGACATCAAGCCGCGATTTTCGCAGGAACGCTTGCCATTGTTTCTGCTTGCCAGGATCGCTCCAGAATCTTTCGGTCAGGGCGATCGGGCATTCAGTTGGAATCGGACGCTTTCTGCACTCGAAGGTTCGGGCTATCGCCCTGCCAAGGACATCAATGTCGTAGTCAAACAACGATTTGAGTTTTCAGATGTCATAGAAATCCTTCATGCGGCTATTGAGCATTCCGCGCCTGACAAGAGTTTCGAATTTCTCGGCTATCACCGTTTCCGGCGGATATATGCGCATACGAGGCGCAGGAAATTCAAGGAGCGTCGGATAGTCGGCCATTTTCGCCGTCGGCGTGACGGCGTCGCCCACCCCGATGTCGATTATGTTATGGCCTCCACATATGGAGCAATGACGTTTGCTACGCGGTCTGCCGTTGCCGCCGCCATTAGTTCGTCAATGTCGAATTTCCGTTTGCGCAGACCCTCACGTAGCGCCTCTACCGCAAGGTCAATGCCAGTCTTGTTCCTGAACTTGAAAAGATCGGCAACCGTCTTTGCGGGAGAAAATATTGGAACTTTCAGATCGTCCACCATGACGTGCGTTACGCCGTGTGTCCACGACTCTCCCGAGAGGAATGATACCTCAAGCGGGAAATCGACCGTAGGCGTTCTGCCGCCGCGTGGAAGGGCAATCCATATTGAGGACGGTAGCGCCGTTGTGAAGCCGTGTAGTTGCAGGGCGGACAGCAGAGCGACGGTGAAGTGCGTTCCGCGCTTTATCAGCACCTCGATTTCGGGGATTGTGGTACGAGGGCAGCTGGGAATCCTGTATATGCCTCGTGCAACGCGCTCCACCTTGCCGTCTTTTGTCCATGCGGCAAGTTGTGCTCGCGCAATGCCGCGTTCTGCTGCGTCTGCAAGCGAGAACGCGCCATTGAAGGTCTTCATGGATTTGGTGTCAGGCATTTATCCTCCAATAACAAAACATCTGCATTATATCACAACTGCATGCACTTTGTCAATGGGCGTGGAAGTGGTGTGGTGAAGCGTGGTGAAGTAATGAAGAAATAGGCATATTTTCTGACTTGAACTAAACTTGAACTTCGTTTGGTATAGTGTTGCCAAACGGTGTCCCATGGCATGGGGTGGTTCGGCAATGAACCGACAGTTATCAACAGGCGGCAGGTCGCCGTCTGCAAAGCCAAAGAAAAGGGAAGGGGAAAAGAACAAGACCGGGTTTCTTGCGAAACCTGTTCTAAGACCGCGCGCGCGCACGTGAGGCGAAAGCTTCCGTGCGCGTGTTCTTTTTCCGAGGCGGG
>OCTX011868673.1_pt1 | contig 13994 bp, 3 predicted proteins | sample 1539691 | NCBI WGS metagenome assembly OCTX01 (sample SAMN02144231, study PRJEB22623) | gut metagenome | biome: sheep rumen | host: Ovis aries | place: New Zealand | reverse complement strand
TATATTAAAGTCAGCTTGTAAATAAGCTGATAAACTCTCTCCGATGTCCAGCAACGCTGGACGGCAAGGTTCCCTTCTAGTGTTACTGTCTGGGAACCTTGTTTTTTTTAACAAGATTCCGAAACAAGTTCGGAATGACAATGCACCTTACACTTCGCGGCTCTTATGGCACGCAAAATACAAAATCTGTTTTTCTTTTGACATATCTTTTACAAGACTGAGCGCACGAGGAATCTTATCATCATCAAGATTTACAAACGGGTCGTCCAGAATTACAGGCGGCACCTCATCTGTAAAGAGGGCATCAATAAGTGCCATTCTTGAACAGAAGTTTACAATGTCTTTATAACCTGCACTCAAAAAATCGCTTTCATGGAGCATGCCTGCTTCATCAACTGAAACTTTTAGGTCTGTATCAATTACAAGATTTACGTTTCCACCAAGCATTTTTACATATTTTGCAAAGCCTTCTTTCATCGGGTCGCTGTAATTTGCATCCAGTCGTTCTTTTGCCTGAGAAAGCAATTCAAGAGTTTTAGTCAGTATTTTGTGTTCGGCAGTTTTTTCTTCCTTTTCCTGAGCGAGAGCTTCTATTTCAGTTTCAATATCTTCTTTACGTTCAGTGTCGGCAAGATTGTCCGAAATGATTTTTCTGTAGCTTGCAATTTCAGTATTTTTTTCTGTGATTTTATCTGCAACTTCAGAAAGCTCACTGCGGAGATCATCAGCTGATTTTTCCGGCTTTACGAGAGAAGCAAAGGACTCTATGTCATTCTGAGGATCTTCTTCAAATTCTTTTAGTTTCTGCAGAGCTGTCTGAATATTGTCTGAGGCATTTTTTATGTCGTTGATTTTATCGTGAAGCTCCTGAACCTGCTCTGCAAAAGAAAGCGCCTTTTGTGTTTTGTACTGAGAAAGTATCTTTTCGAGTTTTTCTTTTGCTTCTTTCTGAAGGTCTGAATTTTTTGAATCAGAATTGATTTTATTCTCAAGTTCAGAAAGTCTTTTCAACTTTTCATTAAGAGTCTGGATTTCTGATGTCACTGATGAAATGTCTTCTGTTTTACAGAAACGCTTAACAAAGGCTTTAAGAGACTGTTCATAATCTGCCGAAGTTTTAGATTGAGAGTTGAGCCAGGCTTCAAAATCTCTTTGCTTTCTTTCAAGATTTACATACCAGTTATAATCACTGCTAAGTCTATTTAATGAAACCAGATCTGAACCACTTTCAATTCCAAACTGAGAAGCAAAAGCTGTACTTTGATTCGAAATATCTAAACACATTTTTTCTATATAAGAAATCTCATCCTGCAGTTTTTTGATTTCTGTTAGCAGAGCAGAACAATCTGGAGCCGGAACTTTGGAAAACAATCCGAGCAAGGCAAAAAGAATAAATGCGCCCAAAGGCCCTGCTGCTACAATCACATTTTTCAGAATCAAAAAGAGAGCCACTGCCGAAACCAGACAAACTGCGGCAATAGAGAAGAAAATAATTCTTTTTGTATTTTTCTGTTTTGTCTGCTGCTGAACCTGAAGTTCTAGTTGCTTTGTGTGGAGCTTTTCTGAAACCTTTCCTTCTTCCATTTTAAGGCTTTGAATATGTGAGAAAGACCCCATGCACTCTTCTATTTTTTCGCTGGAAATATCTTTGCCTTCGAATTTCTGTTTAAGAGTTTGAAAGTTCTGCTGTTCATTTTCAGTAAGTTTTTTCTCACTTTCCTGGCGGCGGAAGTTTTTATATTCATCATCAGTTTTGATGCAGGATTCAATCTGTTCTTTAGATGGAATGTCCCCGCCAAAATATTCCTGCAGAGCATTGTACTGATCTTTTTCGGCCTGAGTTGCAGAATTGTTTTTGAGGTTAGACTGGACTGTTGTGTATTCGCTGGAAATTGAATCAATGGTTTTGATGATATCTGAATCCGGCAGCTGTCCATTGAAAAAATCCAAAAGAGAATCGCGGGCTGCTTCTGCTGATTTTACATCTTCCTTGAGCTGTTCATAACGAAGCTTGCTTTCGTATTTTGCGCTTACAGAAAGCTGTTCGCCAAGGAAATCCTGTTTTTCTTTGAGACTGGAAATTTCCGCATCCACTTTAGAAATCTTTTTTTCGTATTCCTCATTCTGAAAAAGCTTTGCATCAATTTCTGTAAGCCTTGTACGGTCAAAATCAATTTTATTTTGAAGGTCAGAAATCTCACCGCCATTACCGCGCTTTGCTTTAAGGGAAGTTGCCTTTGCATCCAGAGCTTTGCTTGCTTCATCAAAACTTGTAACGTCAGCGGCTTCTACAAGATTATTGAGCTTGGCAGAAATATCAGGAGAGCCGGCAGGAGACTCATCAAGAGTAACGTGAACACTGCGCTCGTAAGTATCGCGGTTTACACCAAAGAGGAAAACACCAAGATTATTTTCAGGATTTTCAATTACCTTGTTGGTTTTTAAATCACGGATTTCTACAGTGTCTTCATTTTTTTTGAGACTGAAGGTACGACTAACACAATATTCTTTTTCTTTAAAAGAAAAAGTAAGACTGCCGCCGTATACCCCGCCCTGCCACGGTGCATATTTTTTCAGTTCATTTTCTTCGAGATTCTTTTTAGTTGTATGTTCCATTCCATAAAACATAGCTTTTATGAAAACCGAGAGAGTTGTTTTACCCCAGCCGTTTTCCTGCATAAAAGAATTTACACCGTCTGTAAAATCAATATCATAATCGTGAAGTTTACCAAAATTAATTACGTGTGCTTTAATAAGTTTCATTAGTTGAGTCTCCCTGCCAGAGCTTTAATTCCGGTCATAATGATTTTTGATTTTTCTTCGTCGGATAAGTTTGAAGTTTCTTTTACCAGACGAATAAACTCGCCCTTGAGCGAAACATCATTTTCATATTTTTGATAATCAATTTTAGTTTCGGTTTTGTCTTTTACACGAATATAGTAAAAATTAAAATCAGATTTTAAGGCTGCTTCATAAGATTCAGTTTCAATTTCTGTATCTTCGGAAATCTCACCTGTGAGGTCTACCTGAACAATATCTTTTGAAGGAAGTTTACTGATGGCTGATGAAATTGATTTCATGATTTCTGAATAATCCACAGTGCCAGTCAATGACACTTCAACTTCGTGAATGCTGCGCTGAGCAAGAGGAATGAATTTTACTTCCACTGCCCCCGAAGCGCCGCCCGCCTCATCAACATCAAGAAGAACAAAACCTTTTTCACCGCACTCATCAAAACCACGCCCTTCAAGACAGCCTGAATAACACCACTGGCCGCGGCTATCAAGCTTTGAAAGCTTGTAATCGTGAATGTGACCAAGCGCAATATAGTCGATATTCTTGTTAGTGAGATGAGGAAGAGAAATAACGGGAGCACCATCTTTGGATTTATAATCTGCAATCTGCCCGTGAAGAACTACGATATTTTTTTTCGTAGAATCCAGAGCGAGCTCACTGTAGGTGCTCAAAGGAATCTTACTGCCAAACTCGCGGCCATAAATATTTACATTGCCATAGGAATAACAGGTCCAGCTGTCTTTTGAAAAACGCTTAAGATTTGGAAGATTATCATCATAAGCAAATTCAACGTCCTCATCATGATTTCCACGAAGGTAGAGAAAATCAATATCTGGATTCTGCGAAATGATATATGAAAAACGCTTTTTAATTGTTTTTTGCTGCGAGGCCTTAGTATCAAAAAGGTCACCCGCAATAATAATCGCCTTTACCTCGTTGTCACGCGCAAAACGCACCATGTTTGCAAATGTATCAACAATCTCTTTACGACGCTCGTCGGCCTGCTCCTTGGAAAAATGAGTTCCAAACTTGGAATCAGCATGAATATCTGCACAGTGAATGATTTTCATTTTTTTATTCCTCTGATTTTATTATAACACAAGAGAGTGTCATTTAACGACACTGGGATTTGAATTTAAAGATTTTTTCTCTTTTTTTTACCGGATTACTTCATAAAATCGTAAAAGTCACTCCATATTATATATAGAGAATTTTCTAAATAATAAGAGGGAAAAAAAGATGTCTAAAAGAATTGAAGATCTGACTTTTATTGATGATGGAATGTTTCAGGCCGTGATGCATGAACCTGGAATCAGTGAAAAAGTGATTGAAAATCTTTTGCATATAAAGGTTGAAAAGATTATCTATCCTGAACTTGAAAAACCTATAAAACCTTTCTATTCAACAAAAGGCGTAAGACTTGATGTTTATCTCAAAGATGAAGATAAAATCATTTATGTAGAACTGCAAACTTATAAACAAGATGCAATCGGTAAACGTACACGTTATTATCAGAGCATGATAGACATTGACAGTCTTATGAAAGGCCAAGACTATTCTGAACTTCTGGATAGTTATGTTGTATTTATCTGTAATTATGACCCATTTGAAAAAGAAAAAGATGTTGGCTTTGGTTTACCTTGTTATACTTTCAAAAATACATGTGCCGAAAATTCAGCCGTATCTTTAGATGACAAATCAATTAAAGTGATTTATAATGCAAGTGCTTATCAAACAGTAGAAGATAAGAAGGTTCGGGATTTCCTGCAGTTTGTCATGACAAATAAACCAAACGAAAATGAATTATCACAGGAACTTTCTGAAACTGTTTCAAGACTCAAAGATAATGATGAATTCAGGAAGGATTACGCCGCTATGAATTTACATGATAGAGATATTAAGAAAGCCGCAAAAGAAGAAGGTATTCAACAGAAAGCCATTGAAGCTGCTGTCATGCTTATAAATGAATATCATGAAAAACCAGAAATTGCAGCACAAAAAATGAATGCACCTCTCGACAAAGTTCTGGAACTCAAACGGCAGATTTCTGAGAAATCATAAAAAATTATCTGTATCCTGAAATGCTTTGCCCGCCATCCACATAGCCGGTGGTTTATTGTGAAAATAAAAAAAAGACTGTACCTCGGTTTGAAGTACAGTCTTAAAAAGTTTTATAATTTAATTGAGACAACTTACTGTAGCGGTAAGTTGTCTTTTTTATGACTAGTGCCAACATCTTAGTTCGTACTAAGTGTTGCTTTTTGTACTACTCCTTGCGCAGATATACACAGTCGAAGCGGCTGCTTACGTAACCGATGGCGAGCTTACTGTTGTTGGTTGTTGTTGCCTGACTTGCTATTGAAGCACCGTCTGTTACATCCAGTGCAAGAGTGATGCGGTTTGCAATTGCAGCTGTGTTACAAGGAACTGTCATATTATCCCAGTTTGCAGCTGCATTACTTGTTGTAGACTCAAGATATGCAACCTTAAGGGCATCTTCTGAAGCATCGTTTGTAGGGTCGTAGTATGAAATAACCGGACCTGCAGCAGCTCCGCTTGAACCTGGATTTGTAAGCTTGATGTCCGTCCAGTTTCCAGGACTACCGTTTTTGTCTACACAGACTGTTGTCCAGGTATAGCTTCCGTAAGCTGTACGTGCACCATATACATAGTAGAGGGCTCCTTCTTTTGCACTCTTACATGCAATATGGATATTGTTGCCACCGTCAAGAGCAAGACTTACATATTCACCAAGGCGAAGAGCTGTACTACCAGTTACAATCTGACGAGTCCATGCATTACCCTGTGTAGCAGAAGTTGCAGTTCCTGTCAGAACAGGTGAGTTTGTATTCACTGGATACGTAGCACTGGCAGAGGTTGCAATCATAAGCTGTCTGTTTGTACCGTCATAGTATGCGATTACAGGTTTAACAGCTGTTGTATCGATTGCAATATCAGACCACATACCGACATTAAGGTTGGTCTGTGAACCGCCTGACTGCAAGGTATCATAACCAGCTACAACGAAACCTCCGTTTTTATAATATGCGGACTTATTATTCGAATCTGCCGCATTAGTCTGATATGTATTATTGTTCCAGATTCCTTCTGTTGCATATTTTTTTGCAATTGTATTATTGGCTGCTGATGGTTTAGACATAGCCCACTTAAGGCACTTTGCATAGCGGTCATAATAGGTTATATAGGCTTCTCCTTCATAAACGGTAATTCGTGGATTAAGGAATTGATTGAATATTTCATCAAATCCATCAGAAGAATCGGCATTGTCAGGAGCTGTTCCACCGCCACCCATACGCTCAATGACATGGCGCATAGAATTACTATTACTATTATTAAAATCTGTTGCACATCCATTATGAGAATAATAACCGTTATAGTTTATTACAAAGTTACGTCCCCATCCATTCGTGTTACCCTGCCAACAGTCTACAAGAACATTGTACCTATTTTGTCCCACAACCGCAACGTCATAGAATGTCGCCGGATCTCCAAAACCTTGAGAACTTGTCGAAGTTCCACTATCTCCCGTTGCAGGGCTTGGTGCATTTCCAGAGTTTCCGCTTCCTGTCGTATTTGGATAACTTGCATAGAACTTAGAGCCCTGTGTAGCCCATCCACCATACAATCTATAGCGAGCATCTCCATTTGTGTTGTTGTACTTTATTCTATCCATAGAAGGCGAAATAGGGTCATTAGAGAAGTAGAAGTACTCATCATTCTTCCAAACGCTCAGATAAACATCATCAGTCCATTCGTCGCCGGCGTAGTCTGGGTTTACCATTGAGTTACCGGAGTTTACGTTGTTCAAAGAAGTAACACCACTTGTTTCAACCCTTATGTAGCCTGATGTTGCTGGTACCTTAAATGTCATGTCGCTTGTTCCAGTAGCGGAATCTGCTTTTATTTGGGTCTTTACAGTATCAGTACCATTATTTGATGTTGTCTGGAGTTTAATTGCATTTGCTGTTGTTCCTGGTAAATTGAAACCAGTTATCTTTACAGACTCATTAAGAACAACCTGATACTTACCTTTTTTAGAACGATGAGTTGAAGTTTTTGGAGAAACTCGTTCCAAACCTGTAATATATGGCACAACGTCCACCTTATAAGAAGGTACGTTGTTTGTTCCTTCATCGGCAGTTTTCTGGCTGTCGGTTGCGGCGGCTGTAAATGCAGAAACTCTTGTTGTTGCATCTGTTTCGGCATTGTGGTCTACTGCAAGCATATACAGAGTCTTGTCTGTTCCAGCTGTATTGCTAATCTTTGATGTATCAATGCTAAGTGTCCAGCGTACTTTATGACCGTTCTGGTTGAAGTATTCATCTGTAACTGTGAATTCCCAACCGTTTGCAATTGTTGAAGAAGCTTTCTGCCATTTATCTGTATCACTGCTATCTTTATTATAATATGCAGCCTGATAGAAAGTCTTATTATTAGGTGTTTCTGTGGTTCCTAGATTTATAGTATTTGATCCACTCGTTCCATACTTATCTGTTGTACTGTAATAATTTGTTGGAGTAAATCCATCGAAACTGAACCACAGAGAGCTCAGTCCAACATTATCATAAGCAGTACCGCTGAACGTAATCTTTCCAGAAACCTTAGGATCACGATCGTATTCACCAGTTGTTACAGTTGTAGTATCGTTAGTTGTAGTAGATGTTGTAAACTTATCTGTTGGTAAATTACCTGAAAGATCAATATGACCATTTGCAGAAAGATTATTATACAGACTGTTTATCGATACAGTTTCTTTTGTATAAACATCTGCATCATCTGCGGGATTTTCGCCAACTTTTACTGTACATGCTTCATCTGTATAGAAGAAATTATCGGCATAGCCCTTATTTCCTTTTACAGTGCTGTACTTGAACTTACGTACTACTTCTGTAGTATTGCTGGCATTTGCCTCGTTACTTCCATCTCCTGCCCAGCGGAATGGTTCAATTACAATGTTTGGATTTTTATCATCAACCAAATCCTGATAAATCTGAGCATTCAAAATTGTCCAGCTAGAATCAGTTCCCGGAGTTGCACCTTCTGTAGAATCCCAGAATGAGAAGTTGAAGTAATTCATTGCGTTTTCGCCAGAAGTTGTACCAATTGTAGTATTATCAAGCACAAGTTGACCAACCTTGTTGCCCGAGCCTTCAACAGTTACAGTTCCAGTTACTTTATTATCAGTAAGCTTATTTGTTGTTGTTGCATTATCTGGAGTTGTCTTATTGGCATTTGTTTTAGCAAAAGCATAATAAACATCACCAGTACCACCAACAAATTCTGGAACAACCGCAAGACCATTCTTTGCTGTAAAGTAATTTGCACCACCAAGTTTGTCCTTTGTATCCAGATTCCAGATATCTGTTCCTTGTGTAAGAACTTTAGAACCACTTGTAGTTGTGAGTGCATAGAAGGTTTCAAACTCTGATGGATAATCATATGTTGTGTTACCATTGAAGTTGGTTCCAAGCATGACCTTCGTAATACGTAGAGGTTTATTTTCTATAGCAGTTTTTGTTGTACCTTCGTTATTATTTCCTGCGGTATCAAAAACAACAACATGAAGTTCTACTGGTCCATCTGGTATATTGCCAGTAGGAATAGCGGCATTCCAAGTTACTGTACCAGAAACATCGCTGAAGTTTTCCTGCATGCCGTCGCCATCTTCTTCGTTGATTGTATTACCTGTCATTGTTTCACCGGTACTGTCTACAACCATTGCATAGATGATTTCTGCAGTAACAAAGCTTCTATCGCAAGGAGGGTTGAAAGTAACTATACCAGATGTATAATCAACATCGGTGATAGTTCGGTATACACCACCAATCTTTATGAGACCGCCTTTACGTACGTTCTTGTTGCCGGCAATACCAGAAACAGTTGCACCTTCTCCAAGAGTAACCTGAATTGTACAATCATTTTCCTCTGGACGTGTTACCGTCATCTTTGCAGTTGTATCATTTTTTACAACAAGGGCAGGAAGTTTATCAGCATTAATATATACTTTTCCAACAGAAGCTGAAGATTCAATATTAGTACGGTTATTGGTCTGTTCCATTGGATTGTATATGCGAGGATTTGCAGTTCCACCTACATCATATCTCTTAAAGTAGAATACAGCTTTATCAAAACCACTACCTGTATCTGTAACTTTTCCCCAGATAGATGAGAGCCCATTTGTATCCTGAATCTTAACATTTGGTGTCAGCAGAGTTCCTCTTGAACCATAAGAATTCAAGTAGTGTTTTGCAGTTCCATATGTAGTTACATCAGTTCCTGCATAGGTATCATTGAATGTTGGAGGATCATTATCAATATGAATAAGGATATCCTGAATATTTGGTTGATTACCAGATTCATTTGTATCATATACCGTTATCCTAACTTTCCATTGTCCATTGGAATCAGGTATAACAGGTATTTTCATATCGAAATCTGTTTCACTTTTTTTACCTTCACTGTCAACCTTAGGACTAAAATAACTGCTTGCATCCGTTACTCCAGTATAATTTGCAGAACTGATTCCTCCATAAGCATAAACATCTCCCGTAATATACCAGTTTTCACCTGTAAGGAATTTACCATCCGTATAATCATCTTCTGAAAGAACAGTATTTGAAGTATTAATCTGCTTAACTTTAAGATTACTGAACAATGGAATATCATTATTAACAGAAATATTAATAACTGCAGAAGGTGCACTTACAAGCTGACCATTAGAGGTATCATTATCAACTGCTATAGCCCTAACCTTTATAGTTTTTCCTTCGTAAGTAAAAGTTACATTAGGTTCTTCACCGTGTTTAGTCTCGGTAATATGAAGCAAATCTGTACTTGAGAAATCCACTGTATAAGACCAGTTCTTGGTTCCGCTTACTTTGATACCGAAATAGCCTGTGCTTGTTTCGTCATTGTACTTAATTTCTTCAATATCATCTTTAGTCCAAGGGCATCCGTTTATTAATGTTGCATTGTCGCCAGGAAGAGCATTCAAATCTGTGGAAAGGGCAGATTCTCCATCGAGAGTAGCAACACCATTATCCCATTTTCCGTCATCATCAAGGTCAAACTGAAGATAGATTGCTTCAATACCTTCGTTATCATCTGCGTTTCCAGAAATTCTGGCAGCAGATCCCCCCATAATTGCGTAATCTATTGAAATTGAATTGTTACCATCAACTATTGTTGCAGTCTTATTATGAGAAGGACTTGTTATCTGAACAGAAGGTCGGTCTGTATTTGGATTATATCGAACAGCATTTGCTTTGTTATAACCAACATTTCCAACAGCATCTGTTATTTTGAACCAAACAGGAATAGCATAAACACCGGAACCAGAACTTGTTTCGTAAGAACTATAACCAGAATCTACAGTCCAACTAGTACCATTTGGTATATAATTAATAATCTTGCTAAGGTTATTGTCACCACTAAAGTCAATTTCCCAGCCGGCAGAAAGAGAGGCTTCTTTCCAGGTAATTGTATTTACTGTTGCATCACTTTCTGTTGATTTTGGAATGTACCATTCAAGTTTTGTTACTCCAGAACCTCCGGTATTGTCACTTACATTTCCTCTGTAAGTAAAGACATCGGAAATTTCTACTGTAGACTTTGGTTTTACTTCAGTTATAGAAGTTGGTGCTTCATTATCTACGATAATACTTCGGCTTATATAACCTTTATTACCTACGGCATCTTCTACAGTTACCTTAAAGTCGTGTTGTTGTGTTGTGTTCATTGTAATAGGACCAAGGTAGTAGGTATATGTTCCGGCTGCAGTACCTGTTCCTGCTACTTCCTCAATCTGACTGAATTCCAGATTCTTATAGCTGATAGAAATTGGCGAAGACATGGCTTCTGCAGGTGAGGTTTCTGTTGCGGCTACCGTGTCTTTCAGAGCCTTCATTCCGGTACCTTCAGTAACAACAATCTTTGCATAAAGAACGTTATAAGCATGTCCAAAAGCCAGATTCTGTGCCTGTGTCCATGCTATAGCTTCAGGATCTTCAACATCTTGATCTGCCAAATCAGAAGCACTTGTTGTCGTACCTGCAACGGCCCTGTAAAGATACAATGAGTCTGCTGTAGGAGGATTTGTATCATATTTAAATGTTACACCGTCTGCTGTTCCATCAACTTTATCAGTTTCATCTGTATATTTGATATACGGAAGTTTATCCGTTCCGAGTGTTGCAAATACTTCTTTGTTTGCATCTGCGACTGCAAAATACCAAGTTGTCTGTCCATCTTCCTCTGTTGAGTCGATTGACCATGAACTACCGTTGATTTCGATTTCATTCCAGCCTGTTGGAACTGTCCATGTTGTGTTTGTTTTGTTATAGCTTGGTGCGGTTGTTGGTGCTGTAGCTCCATTCCAATACCAAAGTTTTTCGAGTGTTCCGTCATCATCTATAACAGAACCGTAAACATTCTTTACCCTGAGTGTAGTTATTGTATTCTTTGCAAGTTGGCTCAAAGTAATTACAGGGCGGTCGGTGTTCTGAGAAACCTTTACAGTTTTAATAGGACTTTCAGTTGACCAGCCAGCAGCATCTGAAGCAGATACACGGATATCATAAAGAGTTTCATCTTCGAGAGTTGTTGTGTCGAGAGTTCGTGTCCAGCTTGTTAATGACGCATTTTCTGGAGGGGTAATTGTTGTCCAATTTTTATCTTCATCAGCAGACTCTGCTTTCTTATATTTAACTGTAAGAGAAGCCAGTTTCTGGTCATCGCTTGCAGTACCCTTGAGCTCAATTGTTCCGTTGACATAAACTGTTTTATCTGTTGAGGTTCTTGTTACATTCAAATTAGCAATGTCATCGAATGTGACGGTTGGTGCTAAAGTATCAACAACCATTTGGAAGAGTGTGTAGTCTGCTGAGTTTCCAGCATTATCTTTTACAGTAAAGTTGATTCCGCCTGTGGTCATGTCGGCTGTTTTGATTGAGTATGACCAGATGGTATAATCATCTGTAACTGAACTTGGCAAGGTAATAGATGGTGGCAATTCAGAGCGTTTAACAAATTTAGAAGTTCCTGTCTTTCCTTTCTGCTTGAATGCCTCTTTTGTTGAGTCGGCTGATATACCTGTTGTACTTGTGCCATCATCATTAAGTGCAGCATAAACTGTTACATCTGCCTTTTTGTTTACAAGAAGTGATGTAATTTCTGAAGCTGGAGTTGTATCTGCACCAAGGAAGATTGGAGCTTGTGGTGCAACTGTATCTATATATACAGGGATTGCATTTGAAATACTTATTTCATTTGAGTTTCCGGCTGCATCTGTTGCCTTGATATATATATTATTCAAACCTTGAGTTTCACAAGTTACATTTCCTTTCCATTTGCCATCAGAAAGAATAAGGCTAGTTGGATTCTCTAATTTTTTTTGGCCGTTTTCTGTAGAAACTTTGCTAGAAACCTGTACTGAAGAAATACCTGAAAGGTCTCCATATAGTGTTACAATCACTGGAATCTGATTAGTGTTATACCAATCATTTTGACCATCATTATATGCAACTTTAATGGCTCCATTTGTTCCATTATCAACTGATTGTGTTGAAATCTTAGGAACTGTTGTATCAATAGTTACTTCGCGAGTCTTAATGCTTTGTTTTCCGGCTTTATCTTCTACTGTAATAGTAAAGGTATAATTACCATCAGCAATAGCTCCAGTTGCTGAACCTACGGCAAAGGTCTTTGTCCAAGTTACTTTTGCATCATCAGAAACAGCTTCTGCTAAAGTTCCCGGACTTCCAGAAAGTGTAATTGTTGGATTAGCATCATCTGTTGAATAAGTTTTGGTTCCATCAGAAATCTTTATTGACTTAATGGCATTTTTATCCCATGCAATTCCTGTAAGTGTTACAGTCTTATTTGTAATAAGAGCATTTGTTGCTGTTGTACTTGTTGGATTAGCAGTATCAACTTTGATATAACCAGTTGTAACTTTGCTTACAAGTCCATTTGCATCAACTGCTGCCAGATAAAGATATTTTTCATTACCCTCAACACCCAAAAGGTCACTGATTTCCCAGCTGGTTGTTCCAGAAGCTGCTGTCCATCCAGTGGTTGTCCATGAATTAGATTTTGTTGTTTCGCTTGTTGGCACAGATGGAACTTCTGCAGAGCCAGTAAACTTATAATAAACAGCACTTGTTCCAGAGTCATCTGTTGAGCTACCATTAACTTTTATTGAAGTGCTGTTCTGGTATACATTCTCACTTAAATCAGGAGTAATTACTGCCAGAACTGGTGCTTTACTATCCAACTGAACAATTCTTGTTACTGATGTAGTTTTTTCTGCCCAGTCATTAGCAGTTATTGAATATTCGTATGTTCCATCTCCTGCTGCACTTCCTTTAATTTCTACCTCATAGAAACCATCAGAATCTGTTGTTGTGCTAACTGTATATCCATTTTCACCTTGTGAAAGAAGAGTTGAGTTTTTCTTTACAGTGATTGCATATGGGTTTGATTCTGCCAATTTATAACTACTATCAGATGGCTTAAATTTGAATGTATAAGCAGATGTTTTTACCTGCTTTGTACTTTCAGTAATAAGGGCTGAATCAAGTTTTGTTTCAATTGAAGGAGATGCCTTGTCGTAGTTGAAGGATTTAACATTTGTCCATTCACTTGCGTTTTCAGCTTTGTCGTAGGCTTTTACCCAAAGGTACTTTTTACCCTGAGAATTGAATACTCCTGAGAATTCAGTGTTTGCAAACTCGACTGTACTTGCCCATACACCTGTTGGCGATGGAGTTACGCTTATCTGGGCGGTTGTTGGCTCGGTTGTGTTGCTTGTAGTAAATGCAAGCTCTACCTTATCAATGCCGCTACCTACATCTGCTACGCTGCCTGTTTTTCCTTCGAACTTGAACAGGTCACCTTCGCTCTGGCTTGCTGTCGGTACTGTGAATAATGATTCTGTTGTACTTACTGTAGGTACGGATGTATCTACTGTTACCTTCTTTTCAACTGTAGTTGTCCTTCCTACAAGGTCTTCTGCTTCTATTCTATATACGTATTTTCCATCTCCAGGATAGTCATTCAAAATCCATGTTATACCTGAACCACTTGAAGTGTATGTCCATGAATATGACGAACCTGCCGGTACTGTCTGTACACTGCCGTTCTTTACGATTTCATATACTGTAGTACCACGAGTTACC
>OCTX012079487.1_pt1 | contig 13996 bp, 15 predicted proteins | sample 1539691 | NCBI WGS metagenome assembly OCTX01 (sample SAMN02144231, study PRJEB22623) | gut metagenome | biome: sheep rumen | host: Ovis aries | place: New Zealand | reverse complement strand
AGTCGAGCAGCAGCACGCCCATCTGGTTGCCGGTGATGGTGACATAGTCGTCGCCGCTGCGAACCATGGTGCCGATGCGGTCGGAATCCGGATCGGTGCCGATAATCAGGTCGCTGCCCACCTTGCGCGCCAGATCGACGGCCAGATAAAAGCCCTCGGGGTTTTCGGGGTTCGGGCTCACGACCGTCGGGAAATTGCCGTCGATGACCATCTGCTCGGGCACGGGATACAGATGCTTGATGCCAAGGCGGCGCAGCGCCTCGGGAACCAGCTTGTGGCCGCAGCCGTGGAACGGGGTATAAACGATCTTGAACTCGTCGGCAACCGCCGCGACCGCTTCCCTGTCGATGGCCATGGCCATCACTTCGGAGAGGAAGGCCTCGTCGGTTTCCTCGCCCAGAAGCTCAATTCTGCCGTCGCTGACCGCTTCGTCGAAATCGCAGGACTTGAAGCCGGTAAAGATGTCGATCTGCTCCATCTGCTGGGCGATCGCTTCCGCCTTCTGTGGCGGCAGCTGGGCGCCATCGGACCAATAGACCTTATAGCCGTTATACTCCTTGGGGTTGTGGCTGGCGGTGACGTTCAGGCCGGCCGCGCAACCGTAATGGATGACAGCAAAGCTCAGCTCCGGGGTCGGGCGCAGCTCGTCGAACAGGCGGACATGGATGCCGTTTGCGGCCATCACGCAGGCGGCCTCACGGGCAAAAGCCACGCCGTTGAGGCGGCAGTCGTGCGCAATAGCAATGCCCTTTTCCATCGCCTCGGGGCCCTCGGCTATGATGACATTGGCAAAGGCCTGCGTTGCGTGGCGGATGATGTGAATATTCATGTGATGCAGACCGACCTTCATCGTGCCGCGCAGGCCGGCCGTGCCGAACGCGAGCGGCGCATAAAAGCGGTTTTCGATCTCTTTCTCATCGTCGGCGATCGAATTCAGCTCCGCCCACTCCTCTTCGGTCAGCGCGGGGCTGTCCAGCCAATGCTGATACTCTTCCTTATAAGTCCTCATAGATGCTTTCTCCTTCAGTTAATTCTTTGGCGTCTTCATACAGGCTTTCGGGAACATAAATATCCACACCCCAGCCGCTGGCACCGAGCACGACGCGCCCGAAGGCACCGTCGCCCGGATAGATGCGCAGGCAAGGGATCTGATATGCCTCAAGCATATTAACCAACAATTCGTCGCTCATGTCAAGGTTTTTTTCGCTGCGGAGAAAAACCGGCGCCTCCGGCTGACCGTTTTCGTCCTTCGGCCAGCGCTTTAAAAGCTCGGAATACTCTCCTCTGCCCCACTCGATGTTCAATTTGTCCGCCATAAGCCCCTCCAAATATATAAACTAAAAACTCGCAGCCTAAATCTATTTGTGGTATCGGGAACCCTCGTTGATCTTGAAGCCGCGGTAGATCTGCTCGGCCAGCATCACCCGCGCGAGATGATGCGGAAACGTCATTTTCGAAAAGCTCAGCCGAAAGTCCGCGCGCGCCTTCACCGCCGGCGAGAGCCCGAAGGAACCGCCGATCACGAAGCAGAGCTTCGGCTTGCCGGATTTTTCGCGCGCGGCGATCATCTCCGCCATCCCCTCGCTGGGAATTTCCCTCCCCTCGACGCAGAGGGCGCAGAGCCAGGCGTCCGGCGGCACGGCCTTCAGGATATCCGCCGCCTCCCGGTCGAGCGCCGCAGCGATCTCCTTCGGCGCGGGGTTCTCCGGCAGGCGCTGCTCGGTGAGCTCGGCGCATTCCAGCCTGCAATAGGCGCCGAGGCGCTTGGAATACTCCTGAAAAGCCTCGATATAGTATTTTTCGCGCAGCTTCCCCACGCAGATCATTTTAATACTGAGCATAGTTTGTCGTCCGAATTAAAAAGTAAATTCAACGGTCCAAGCGCCGGAGCACAGAGCAGTGAAACATCCAGTCCCCGGAGCACTTCACCCACCGCCCGCAGCGCCAGCGCCGGACGGTTGTTTTCCTGACTCAGATGGCCGAGAATAATCTGTCCGGTACCGTTTTCCGCCAGTACCCTCGCCAGAGCCGCGCAGTGTTCATTGCTCAGATGCCCGCGGTCGGAGAGAATCCGCCGCTTGAGGGAAAAGGGATAGGGGCCGTCGCGGAGCATTTGGAGATCGTGATTGGCCTCGATCAAAACCGCGTCCGCGCCCATCAGGCCACAGCGGATTTCATCGGTCACACAGCCCATGTCCGTGGCAATGGCAAAAACAGCGCTGCCCGTTACGCGGTAGCCCACGCTCTCGTCGGTATCATGCGGCGTGTGAAAAGCCAGAACGGAAACATCGCCGACTTCGAATTTTTCCCCGACGGGAATGACGCGCAGACGCTGGGCCAAAGCGGGATAACGCCCCAGCAGGCGATTGGCGACCGTGTGCGGCGCGAAAACAGGGATTTCGGTTTTCTTTGCGATCATTTCCAGCCCGGAAATATGATCGGAGTGCTCATGCGTGATGAGCACTCCGCCGATATCCTGCCAGGAAAGTCCATTCTGAAACAGAAAGCCCTGTATCCTGCGCATGGAGATCCCGGCGTCGATCAATATATTGGTATGATAGTCTGATAAAAGAAGACAGTTTCCGGTGGATCCGCTGGCGAAAACAGACAGCTTCATCCCACGTAAACAATGCGGTCGGTATTATCCGCTTCTTCCGGTTCCGAGACAACGCGGATATCTGCGCCGAGAGCGTTTAATTTGCCGACGAAATTCTCATAGCCGCGCTCGATAAAGTGGACGTCCTCAACCTCGGTAATGCCGTTGGCGCACATGCCGGCAATCACCATCGCAGCGCCAGCACGCAGGTCACAGGCCTGAACGACGGCGCCGGTCAGCTTCGTGCCGCCCTCAAACACGGCCATGCGGCCGTCCACCTGGCACTCAGCGCCCATTTTTCTCAGCTCGTTGACGTATTTGAAGCGGTTGTCGTAAATGCCCTCAGTAATGATTGAGGTCCCGTTGGCCAGGCACAGCAAAGCGCCCATCTGCGGCTGCATATCCGTGGGAAAGCCGGGATAAGGCAAGGTTTTGATATTGGCGCGGCGCAGGTTGCGCGCGCCCTTGACCAGCACGGAGTCCTCATATTCCTGCACGATGGTGCCGGTCTCACGCAGCTTGGCGCTGATGCAGTCGAGATGCTTAGGAATCACGTTTTTAATCAGCACTTCCCCGCAGGTGGCCGCAGCGGCGACCATGTAGGTCCCGGCCTCGATCTGGTCGGGGATAATGGTGTAGCTGCCGCCGTGCAGACGGTCAACACCGTTGATTTTCACGGTATCGGTGCCGGCGCCGCGGATATCGGCGCCCATGGAGTTGAGGAAGTTGGCAAGGTCGACGATGTGCGGCTCGCGGGCGGCGTTTTCGATCACGGTGCGGCCGGAGGCGAGGGTCGCCGCCAGGATGATATTCATCGTCGCGCCGACAGAGACCTTGTCCAGATAGATGCGGGCACCGCGCAGACGGCCTTCTCTTGCGTCGGCGAACACGAAACCGTTCTTGATGTCGACGTCCGCGCCGAGCAAGGTCATGCCCTTGATGTGCTGCTCGATGGGCCGCACGCCGAAGTTGCAGCCGCCGGGCATTGTGGTCTTAGCCTTGCCGAAGCGGCTGAGCATGGCGCCGATCAGATAATAAGAGGCGCGGATTTTACGGGTCAGGTCGAAGGGAGCGTCCTGGAAATGCACGTCGGTGCAGTCGATCTCAATCGTGGATTTATTGATAAAGCTGACCTTGGCGCCCAGATGGGACAGAATGGTCAGAAGCATGTCGGTATCGCTGATCTGGGGAATATTTTCAATGCGGCAAACGCCGTCGACCATCAGGGCAGCGGGAATAATGGCAACCGCCGCGTTTTTCGCGCCGCTGATTTCCACTTCGCCGTGCAGCATGGTGCCGCCTTTAATTACATATTTATCCACTGTCATACACCTTTCCCGGGCCGGCTGCCGCAACATCTGTGGCCGGCCAATTATTTATTTTAACATATCTTGTTATTTTAACATATCTTGTGATTCAGAGCAAGAGCTTATTTTTCTTCCAGCTTTTTCAAATATTTTTCCGCTTTCAGGACGGCAACGATCGTTTTGGCGTCGTCAATTTCCCCTTCCATCACCATGCGGGACAGGTCAGCGAGGGAAATCTTTTCCGTATTCAAAAACTCATCTTCATCGGGATGGCTCTTTCCTTCGTGAAGGCCGAGCGCGAGATAGATATGCAGTACTTCGCTCGAAAAGCCGGGGCTCGTGCAGCATGTCCCGAGTTCGACCAGCTGATCGGCCGTGTAGCCCGTCTCTTCTCCCAGCTCCCGCACCGCGCTCTCGAGCGGGTCCTCACCCGGCTCAAGCTTTCCGGCCGGCGCTTCGAGCATCATGCGGCCGAAGGGATAGCGAAATTGGCGCACCATCGTGCAGATTCCGTTTTCATCCACCGGGAGAATCGTCACGCCGCCGGGATGCTCCACGACTTCGCGCTTGACGATTTTGCCATTGACAAGCTCCGCTCGGTCCAGCCGCACGGTCACAATCACGCCCTGATATTTGATTTCGCCGTCGATGCGCTTCTCTGTGCAGTCCATGGCAGTCACTCCAACTCATAATCTAATTTACAGAAAACGATTTACATAACCGCATTCGAATTATAACATAGGATTATGTAAATTACCATAATTTTCTGATGGAAAAACGAAAAAAATTTGAATAAAATGAAGCTAATCCTGTACTAATTATACAATTTGATTCAAAAGGAGTTACAATATGGATACAGGTTTTGTCACATCAGAACAAATTGCGTTGATTCTATCGTGCGATGAATGCACAGACCCGAATGAGCTGGTTTGCCGCTGCCTGGCCGAGCACGGTCTGAAGACCTGGGGGCAGACAAACATCAAGCTCTTTATCCGCGGGCGACACTCGCTGCTGCTGGCGCAGCCAAGTCCTCCGCGGCGCAGAAGAATCTGTTCCGGCGAGCCGAGAATCCGCCGCCGTTCATAAATTATACTTTTATTTTCCAGCGCAATGTGGTAAAATAATCATTAACTACGGGAAGGGAGGGAGCGCTTTGGCCAAGCAGAAAGGCGTCAAGGAGATTTGCGCCAACCGAAAGGCTTTTCATGAATACTTTGTGCTGGAGCGCTTTGAAGCCGGCATTGAGCTGGCCGGCACCGAGGTCAAGTCCGTCCGGGGCGGCAACGTGAACCTGAAGGACGCCTTCTGCACCGTCAAGGACGGCGAGCTCTTCCTCCGTGGGATGCACATCAGTCCCTATGAGCATGGCAATATCTTCAACAAGGATCCCGTTCGTCCCCGCCGTCTTCTGATGCATAAGAAGGAGATTCTAAAGCTGAACGCCCGCGTAATGCAGGACGGCGTGGCGCTGATTCCGCTTTCGCTGTATTTCAAGGACAGCCGCGTCAAGGTGGAGCTTGGCCTCTGCAAGGGCAAGAAGCTCCATGACAAGCGCGACAGCGAAGCCGACCGGCAGGCCAAGCGGGATATCGACAGAGTAATGAAAGAGAGGATCAACCAATGAGCAATCCGATTGTCACCATCGAAATGGAAAACGGCGACATCATCAAGGCGGAGCTTTACCCTGAAATTGCGCCGAATACCGTCAACAACTTTATCTCTCTGGTGAAGAAGGGCTTTTATGACGGGGTCATTTTCCATCGCGTGATTCCCGGCTTTATGATTCAGGGCGGCGACCCGCTTGGCAAAGGCATCGGCGGTCCCGGCTACTGCATCAAGGGCGAGTTTACGGCCAACCGCTTCCCCAACAACCTCAAACATGACCGCGGCGTGCTGTCCATGGCGCGCACGATGGCGCCGAACTCCGCCGGCAGCCAATTCTTCATCATGCACGAGAATTCCCCGCATCTGGACGGGCAGTACGCCTCGTTCGGCAAGGTAATCGAGGGCATCGAGGCCGTTGACCGCATCGCCGCCGTGCGCACCGACTACAACGACAAGCCGCGCATCCCACAGGTGATGAAAAAGGTCACGGTCGACACCTTCGGCGTCGACTACCCCGAACCGGAGAAGTGCTGAATTTAGTGCTTAGTGCTTAGAATCGAAAGCGGACTGTGCCGGTTCGTCCGGCACAGCCCGTTCATGAGTCTCCTTCCCCGTTCTTCTCCAAATCGAAGCCCAGCGCTGCGGTTTCGATTTGGAGAAGAGGAGCGACGGAGTGAGCGAGCTTCTTTCTTCCCGTTCTTTACCAATTCAGAGCCCAGCGCAGCGGGAAAGGTGAATTGCTGCGAAGCAGCAAAAGAAGTGCCCCTGGGGGCTCTGATTTGGAGAGGAAGAAGGAAGGAGCGGATACGGAGCTTTCGCGGCTCTTTCGCAAACCGCGGAGGCGGAATGGAGCGAGTTTCTTCTGACGAGACGAGGGGGTGTACTGGTTTCGACGGGGGTGTGGAGGCAGGAATAGCGGGCGGATGCGCCTACCATCCATAAAATGGGCAACTTATAAATTAAAGAACAACGATAACACTGTTCTTCTCGCTGCCTAAGCAGTGAGCGTCTCACCCGGGAGGACCACGGCCCGGGATGAGGCGTCGACAAGTGGTGCACGTGCGTGCGCAAAGCTTTGAGCGCACCATGAATCATGAAGCTACCAAGCCCCGGAGCGTGACGGCTCGCGCCGGGGCGAGGGAATGCAAAGAACCGTCTGCGCCCGGAGAAGTTCCTGTTAAAGCGCTTTCGGACGGGGGTTCGATTCCCCCCACCTCCACCATTTATGCAAAAGCCCCGTGCTATGCACGGGGTTTTTGTGTGGCTAAGGATCGGGAATCGAACGGGAGCGGTGTTGGAAAACGTGCTGGTGGCACGCCAGAGCCGCTTTCCTGGCCTCCGCCGTCCCTAACGGGACCGGCTTCGCGTCGAGTGGAGGTCCCGATCTCGTGCATCTCAGCGCCGGGTGCAGCCTGTGCCGCCTTTCCTTTTAGCTATTATGCCCTATTTTCCCTGTTCATCTTAGCACAAACGCGCATTGACAAGCGCCCGAAGATTTGTTAAAATATAATCAAAAGTCAGACATCTTGCTCAGGTTGTCTGACATCTTCTTGGAGAGGAGTGCTCACATGAAGGAATACTGGGTGATGGTTGGCAGCTTCGGCGGCGGCAAAAGCGAGCTTTCGCTGAATATGGCTGTCCGCGCCGCGGCAAAAGGGCACTGCACACTCATTGACCTCGACGTCATCAACCCCTATTTCCGCACCAGTGAGCGCGGCGACGTCCTGGACGCGGCCGGTGTTGAGCTTATCTCCCCTCCATACGCGCTGAAGAAAATCGAGATTCTCTCCGTATCCCCGCGCGTTTACTCCGCGTTTACGCGCGGCGAGGGCACCGTGATCTTCGACGTGGGCGGCGACCACATCGGCGCTGTCGCGCTCGGTCAGTACAAGCCCAACTTTGACGCGATTCCCCCGGAAAACCTGCATGTGCTCTTTGTCGTCAACGCGCTGCGTCCCCTGTCCTCGGACTTTCCGAGCGCGATGTCCATGCTGCAGAAAATACAGACCGTTTCGCGTCTGCAGGTCACGGGCATTGTCAACAACTCCAATCTGGCGGAGCTGACAGATCTTGAGCACCTGAAAACAGGCTATGAGCTGGTCAAGGAGCTCTCGGAGGCCACCGGAATACCCGTCTGGGGCACCGTCGGCCGCCAGGAGATGCTGGAGCAGTTTACACAGTATGCCGCGGACCATCATCTGGACGAGGCATTTATAGGTAAAATCTATCCGATCGAGATGATGATGCACAGAAGCTGGGAAAAGTTCCTGAACGAAGGACTCTAAATGGAAAAATCATTTTTTGAAAGCGAGGAAATGCCATGATAAAAGTGACCATCTTTGAAGATCAGTGCAAGGGCTGCGGGCTCTGCGTCCGCGCCTGCCCGAAGGGCGTGCTGGAGATCGCCAAGTCTCATCTGAACGCAAAAGGCTATTATCCTGCCGAGGTTGCGCATCAGGAGAACTGCATCGCCTGCAAGTCCTGCGCGCTGACCTGCCCCGACGTTGCCATTCAGATTGAGAAGTAAGGAGGAAGGACGATGGCTTTGAAACTGATGAAGGGTTGTGAAGCAATAGCCGAGGCCGCAATCCAGGCGGGATGCCGCTACTTCTTCGGCTACCCCATCACCCCGCAGAACGATATCCCCGAGTACATGTCCCTGCGTCTGCCCCAGGTTGGCGGCTGCTTCCTGCAGGCAGAAAGCGAACTGGCTGCCATCAACATGGTCTACGGTGCCGGCGGCGCCGGTGCGAGAGTAATGACCTCTTCCTCCAGCCCCGGAATCAGCCTGAAGCAGGAGGGCATTTCCACCTGCGCGGCTGCTGAGATCCCCTGCGTCATTGTCAACATGATGCGCGGCGGCCCCGGTCTCGGCAATATCCAGGCCTCCCAGGGCGACTACTTCCAGGCTGTCAAGGGCGGCGGTCACGGCGACTACCATCTGGTTGTCTACGCTCCCTCCTCCATCCAGGAGACCTGCAACCTGATGCCCAAGGCTTTCGACACGGCTGACAAGTACCGCACGCCGGTCATGATCCTGGCGGACGGCCTGATCGGCCAGATGATGGAGCCGGTCGAACTGAAGATGAACCCCAATCCCGAGATGCCCGAGAAGCCCTGGGCCGCTCAGGGTTATGACCCCAAGGGCGATCGTCCCCGTGCTGTTCTCAACTCTCTGTACATTGAGACCGAGGATCTCGACGTCCTCATCAACCGCCTGCACGAGCGCTACGCGGAGATCGAGAAAAACGAAAAAATGGTGGAGACCTACCACACCGAAGGCGCTGAATTCATTCTCTGCGCTTACGGCACGGTCGCCCGCGTGTGCAAGGCCGCTGTCCGTATCCTCGAGGAGCAGGGCGTGAAGGTCGGTCTGGTCCGCCCGATCACCCTGTGGCCCTTCCCCACTGAGACGGTGCACGACGTGATCGCTCAGGAGAGCGTCAAGGGCGCACTGACGGTGGAGATGAGCGACGGACAGATGTACGAAGACATCCGCCTGGCCGTCAATGGCGAGAAGCCTGTGGAATTCATGGGCAAGGCCGGCAGCATCATCCCCACGGCCGAAGACATTGCCGAGCGCATTATGAAGATGAGGAGGGCATAAGTATGGCAGTCATTTTTGAGAGAACTCCGGTTCTGACCGATGTGCCGTTCCATTACTGCCCCGGCTGCGGCCACGGCATCGTGCACCGCATGGTCGCCGAGGTCATTGATGAACTGGGCATTCGTGAAAAGACCGCTGGCGTCGCGCCTGTTGGCTGCGCCGTCTTTGCGTACAACTATTTCGACGTGGATATGTACGAGGCCGCTCACGGCCGTGCCCCCGCTGTCGCCACTGGCTTCAAGCGCGTGCACCCAGACAAGTACATTTTCACCTATCAGGGCGACGGCGACCTTGCCTCCATCGGCACCGCCGAGATCGTTCACGCCGCGCACCGCGGTGAGAAGATCACCACCATCTTTATCAACAACGCCATTTACGGCATGACCGGCGGCCAGATGGCTCCGACCTCTCTGGTCGGCCAGAAGACCACCACGAGCCCCCTCGGCCGCGACAAGGATCACTGCGGCGAGCCCATCCGCATCGCGGAGATGCTGGCCACCATCAACGGTTCCGCGTTCATTGCCCGCACGGCGCTCAACAGCACCGCCAACCTCATCAAGACCAAGGCCGCCATCAAGAAGGCCTTCGAGGCACAGCTGGCCGGCAAGGGCTTCTCGCTGGTTGAGGTTCTCTCCCCCTGCCCCACCAACTGGGGCAAATCCCCGGCCGAGGCGATGGACTGGATCAACGATGCGATGATCCCGTACTATCCTCTGGGTATTATGAAGGAGGTCTGACACATGGTCGAGAAAAACATTTTCGCAGGCTTTGGCGGACAAGGCGTTCTGCTGATGGGTCAACTTCTGGCTGCGGCAGGCATGATGGAAGGCAAGCACACCACCTGGGTTCCCTCTTACGGCCCCGAAATGCGCGGCGGCACGGCCAACTGCAGCGTCATGCTCTCCGACGAGGAGATCGACAGCCCGCTGATCACCCGTCCCACCTCCCTGATCGTGATGAACCGTCCTTCTCTGGAGAAGTTTGAAGACAAGGTCGTCCCCGGCGGCTCCATCTTCGTCAACAGCTCCATGATCGACGTGAAGGTCAAGCGCGACGACGTGAACGCCTACTACATTCCCTGCAATGAACTCGCCGCTGAGCTCGGCAACAACAAGGTTGCCAACATGATCATGCTCGGCGCTTACCTCGGCAAGTCCAAGTGCGTAGAGGTTGAGACCGTTCTGGACGCCCTGCTGGAGAAGCTGGGTCAGAAGAAAGCCAAGCTCATTCCTCTCAACCGCGAGGCTCTGCTGCGCGGCGCTGCCTGCATCGAGTAAACAAGACAAAAAGGCTTTTCTGCGCCGAAAAGCACAGAAAAGCCTTTTCTAAAACTCTTATCGGGTCAGTCCACATCAATCGAAAACGCGCGCATAGTGTTGATCATGTGCAGATGCATCGCCGCTTTGGCGCCCTCCGGGTAGCGTTCCCGCAGGTATTGCATCACGAGCCGGTGGTCGCGCAGCGTCAGCTCCGTGACCTGCGGCGACTGGTTGGCGAGGATGATGCCCTGGTGGATCGCCCGGTTGAAAACGGGCAGCAGCGACGTGATGAACTGGTTGTGCGAGGCCGAAGCGATGGCATTGTGAAACTTCTGCTCGAATTCATCCCATTGCGGGTCGCGCTGAAGGATCATCTGCTCGTCCAGCTCGCCGTAGCGGAAAATGGTCTCCAGCTCTTCGTCGCTGGCGCGCAGGCAGGCATAATAGGCGGCCTGCGGCTCGATCATCAGACGCATTTCGTAGAGGTCCTTGACGCTGACGTTGGTGTTCTGGATTTTCAGAACGTCATAGTCTGCGTGGATGCTCTGGCTTCTGGTGACGAAGGTGCCGATGCCGCGCCTGACCTCCACGAGGCCGCGGGTGGTCAGGATACGCAGCGCCTCGCGCAGCGTCGTCCGGCTGACCTCCAGCTCCTCCGACAGCTCAAGCTCGTTGGGCAGCTTGTCTCCCGGCCGGTATTTCTGCTGGACGATCATCTCGGTGATTCGATCGGCAATGCGCACGGACAATGCGTTTTTTCTGTATGACATGGGCTCGCCTCCTCATGGCGAAATTATACCGAAATCTCAAGCGGAAAACAATAAATATTTTTAAAGAGGGTTTTACGACATGGAGAATCTCAGAATCGAATTGACCCAGCATCCGAAGCAGAAGCCCGGCAAGGGCGACAAGCTCGGCTTTGGCTCGGTGTTTACCGATCACATGATGCTGATGGAGTACGACCGCGGCATTGGCTGGCACGACGCCCGCATCGTCCCCTACGGCCCCATCACCCTGAGCCCGGCGAGCACCGTTCTCCACTATGCGCAGGAGACTTTTGAAGGCATGAAGGCCTATCGGAGCACCGACGGCCGCGTGCTGCTGTTCCGTCCGGAAGAGAACTTCAAGCGCCTCAACCGCTCCAACGAGCGTCTCTGTATTCCCCAGCTGGATGTGGATTTCTGCGTGGAGAGCCTCAAAGAGCTGGTTATGATCGACAAGGACTGGATCCCCGAGGCCGAGGGCGCCTCCCTGTACATCCGTCCCTTCATCATCGGCAACGAGTCCAAGCTCGGCGTCAAGGAAGCGGATTCCTACATTTACTGCGTGCTGCTCAGCCCCAGCGGCGCCTACTATGAAAGTGGCCTGAAGCCCGTGCCCATCTATGTGGAAGAGGAATATGTCCGCGCCGTGCGCGGCGGCACCGGCTTTGCCAAGACCGGCGGCAACTACGCCTCCAGCATGCGCGCCCAGACCGTCGCCCACGAAAAGGGCTATTCTCAGGTTCTGTGGCTCGACGGCGTGGAGAAGAAGTACGTCGGCGAAGTCGGCGCGATGAACATCTTCTTCGTCATCGACGGTGAAATCATCACCCCCGAGCTCGACGGCAGCATTCTGCCCGGCATCACCAGAAAGTCCATGATCGAGCTGCTGCGCCGCGACGGCTACACCGTCACCGAGCGCCAGATCGCCATTCAGGAAGTGGCGGATGCCTATGACGCCGGCAAGCTCAACGAGATGTTCGGCACCGGCACCGCGGCCGTCATCAGCCCGGTCGGCGAGCTGAAGTGGGGCGACAAGATCATGAAGATCAACAACGGCGAGATCGGCCCGATCTCCGCCCACGCCTACAAGGAGCTCACCGATATCCAGTGGGGCCGCGCCAAGGGTCCCGACGGCTGGTCCGTGGAAATCGGTCACATCTGATCGCAGCTTCATCCTTTGTCCCTGTTCCGTGCAAACGGAACAGGGATTTCTTTATCTTTCTTAAGGCCGATGCCGATCGCTTGAGACTTTTTGCCGCTTCTGCTATAATTATAATATAATTGAAGCAAAAGGGATGCTGATGCTTTTGAAAAAGATTCTGTGCCTCCTCCTTTCACTATGGATGCTGCTTTCGCTTGTCGCCTGCGCCGCAGGAGGCGGCCGTGAGGACGACGAGGAGGATTCCTCTGCCAGACGTCGTCATGAACGCAGCGAAGAAGCTGCCGCGTCCACAGAAAGTCCGGAACCGGCTGCCCCTGTCTTTCCTTTTTCCGCCCCGGAACCGACAAATACGCCGCAGCCTGCCGTGACGCGAAGCCGCGTGGAGTTGCAGGATATACCGGACGATCTGATGCTCTTCCTGTCTCATTTTGCCTGGTATACTAGGACCGGTGCAGACAGCTATACCCCCTCCGACGCGCAAAATGCCGCCGGGATTTTGAACAACGGCTTTGAGCTGATCGTGAATTACGACGCCTATCCCGGTCCCGAAGAGGAATTTATGTATAACCAGGATCCTCTCGGCCGTTGGTCGGGCTGCTATGTCTATGACGCGGAAAAAACCGACCGCATTTTAAAAACCGTTTTTCATGTCAGCGATACTTCGATTGCCGACGCCCGTGAGGCGGGAAACGCCGACGACGCCAGATATTATTACTATGACGGCAGCTATTACCTCCCGGCGCTCGGCGTCGGGGGCGGCTATGTCTGCTATCCCTGTTACGCGGAAAGCGACGGAGATAATCTCTGTCTCTATTATGCGGTCTATGCCGGCGACGTGGTCTTCTATCCGGCCGGGATCCAGTATGCCCTTGTCTCCAAGGCCGACATGGATGGCAAGGATGTCTGGACGCTCTCCTATTGGAGCCGCACGCTTCCGTCCCTCGATACTGCCGGCAGCATTCCGGACTTCTCTGCTTTCTCCGGCAACTGGGTTCTGGAGGACGACGGCCTTTCCTCGCTGCTGATTTCTGACTATCACGATTCCGCTTTTCACCTATACGCTGGTTTCTTCCGTCTGATCGGTTTTGAAGCGGACGCCAGGCTGATTACAACGGAAGGCATTGCCGTCTTTACCGCCTCCGACGGCTCCACTTTCCAGGGCTGGCTGGAGCTGAACGATGACGCCGTCACGCTGCATGTGCTTGACGCGCCGGAAAAATACGGCAGCAGCGGTTTTTCCGATTATTTCAACGGGAAGGCGTTTCGCTTTGTGCGAGATAACGGCTCGGACATCGTTGAAGAGGCCGATGGCTTTACCATTTCTCCGGACGAGCTGCTCGATGAAATTGACCGCATTCGCGAGTACTATTATTCACCCGGTGCCGCCGACGACAAGAGGGTTCTTTCCGAAGGTGCGGATGGCTGGGATTACAGCCGCGAGTATTACTTCCACGACGGGAAGCTGGTCTTTGCTTTCATTTTCAGCGGCACCGAAGAGCACCGCCTGTATTTCAAAGACGGCCACATGATCCGCTACATTGACGAATATAAGACTGTGTACGACTTCGACGCGCTGGAGCCCTATACCTCATGGGAGGAGCGTGCGCTCCAGGAGGCTGCGCAGCTTCTGTCCGCCGAAGCCGTTGATCCCGACGAGTGGCTTGGCATCTGGCATGCCGACAACGGGGAATGGATC